>Ga0247682_1000427_pt1 | contig 12125 bp, 19 predicted proteins | sample CNK23_metaG_FD_190130 | JGI IMG/M metagenome (GOLD analysis project Ga0247682, IMG submission 190130) | Soil microbial communities from Purdue University Martell Research Forest, Indiana, United States - CNK23 | ecosystem: Environmental > Terrestrial > Soil > Temperate forest > Bulk soil...
TCGAGCAACCGCATGTAAAGCCGCGACGAATTTGGGACCGTGACCGTCGCCGTTGTGATCATGGTCCATGGTCAGGCTATGGGCTAACTCGTGCAGAATAACCCATGCGGGCGTCGCTTCGCGTATCTCGATATAGGGCCGGCAACCGCGCGCAACGGCAGTCTTGATCCGCTTACTGATCAGTTCCGCACGCGGGGCGCCGATCTTGCCCATTGCCAGCCATACGCCATCGATGAACATTTGCGCACGCTCAAACGTGATTGTCACGTTTGTACGTGGGAGGATAACGGCATCCTCCCACGCATAGACGCGCGACTTTTGAAAGTCGCGACACATTAGGACAGATATCCCGACACGTTGCCATTGCCGCCTAATGGGCGATTGAGATTGACGCGGTCCCCAGCGTCGCGGCCATGCGCATAAGCGCCATGGTTGCCGATCCGCGCCCGCGATGAAACCGAACGCAAGTGGACGCCGCTTTTCTTAAATTCCTCTTGGATCAATTGACCCTTGAGCACCATAAGCGCCGTTCCCGTGCTTCCGCTGGCGCGGTGGCGTTCGGCCATAGCAACGTCATTTTCCTTACGCATTTCACGCAAGCGTTCGGCAATGCGTAACGACATACCGCGCGCAAACGATTTGACCGCGCTGCGTTTTTGGCCGCCGGTCAACGCGCGATAGGCTTCCGTTGTCTGATATGCTTTAGTTTCGCCCGCGATGCCTTGCTTGATCACATCAAACAAGTAGCGCAAGGCGTCGGCATCGTGCTCTTGCACGAAAAAGGCATAATAGACTTGGCGTTGGTAGTTGTCGCCAACTTTGCGATAGTCGGTCCCAAACCATGCACGCCCACTAAAGAACGTGGCCAGACTTGGAACGGCCCAATCCATAGGACCGCGTTGCGAACCGTCGACGGGAATAGTGATAGTCACGCATGCGCTCTCGCGAACGTCGCATTCGTCCATGGACAGATTGTAGGATTTGAGCAAGCGGCCAACCATGGCCATTGCGGCCATTGCTTCGGCTTCCGTGCAACCGTTATCCGTGGTCTTGCTGGCGAGCGCACGGATTTTGGCTTTGATCTTTGAGAGTTCTTCATTCATGGCTTTGTTTCCTATCAAAGGGTTAAGGGTTGCGCGGCATTCGCGCCGCGCGAGGGGATTAGCGCGGCAATTTGAGCGCAGCCGCGTCTAACTCGCTTTCATAGACGGAAATCGTGTCGCCCGCGTCCATGCCGTTATAGGTCAATTCCCGAACCTTCTCGGCAATAGCTTCTATGGTGGCGTCGTTCGGGTCAATGATAACGCGCCAATCAAGCACGCCGCCGGAATTGCGCAGTTCAATGTAGGTACGCATGATGTTTTGATCCTATCTAGGGTTGAAAGGGTTGAAAGCCGCAAGCCTCAATGGACTACATTGCCGTGCGGCGCGACACTCCGAACTAGAACCCCCAATTCTCTGCGCAGATCGGCCCAATACCGCGCTCAATGCTTTCGGCATTGGTCAACGGTAGGCCGCAACACGCGCAATACGAATAGTCGAGGCCATGCATACGCGCTGCTTGTCCCGGATCGGCACAAATGCGGCGAATATCGGCTTCATGTGCATCGGTGCAAGCGCGAAAGCGCTTGAATGCGCCGTTCTCTGTCTTGCCTAGCCATGCGTCGCCAGACTTGAACCAAACGTCCACATTGTTGGATTTGTCGGGCGAAATCGTAATGGCGCCGATCTGCAAGCGCATGTAGGCGACGCCTACCGCGCGCTCGCGCTTAGCCGCACGCCGCTTCGCGAACGCCGCTGTAAGCTTGCTAGCGTCAATGGCGGTAGGCGCGGGCTTATTGGCTTCCCATTGCGCCTTGCGGTCTGCGTCGCGTACCATAGCCTTGCGCACGGCGGCCAATTGGCCGTCTGTGAGCGAGCCGTATTGCGCAAGCTTGTCGCATAGGTCAATTGGGAACTGCCAAACCGTTTTCCCGGTATTGCGTCGCTCGATTTGGCGCGCCGCAGTATCGGCCAGCCAATCCAACTCCGCCTTGTGCTCCGCTGCGTACTCATCCCGCGCCGCTTGCTTGCGTTCGGCAGAGGCTTGCCGCGCCTTAGCGCGAACGTCTGGCGCGCTCTTGAACGTCTTGGTTCCTGTACCCTTGCAAGTGAAGCAAGGGCCAACCGTTCGCCCGCTATAGCTAACGAAGCGGCCAGAACCGCGACACTTGGCACAAGGTTCCGTGAATGCGCGCTCTAGGATCGGCTTATAGCTTTCCGGCGCGCGGTTGACCGGTTGCCGCGCAACACCGAAATCCTCAAGGGTATCGTCGAAATCGCCTTGCATGGGTTGCGCTCCTAGTAATCGTAGGTTCCGCCGTCCGGCGTATCTTTGCGAATGGCTACATGCAAAGTCTCGATTTCGCCAGCGCGATACCAGCGCTTGATGAAACGTTCCGCCATCATAAGCGCGTCAACGTTGCGCCGGCTGCCTGTAGGCGTGAATGAGGTAATGTCGCGTTCGCCCTCATATCCAGCGTTCTCGACAACGGTATACTTGATTGTCATGGTCCTATCCGTGGTTTGTGCTTCTACAACGTTCAAACGTACGCCACTCGATCAGCATGGCAAGCGCAAACCGGTTTCACGGTTACCAAAGGGTAAACGGTCACACGGTTTGGCCGCACAACGGAGCGTGTTCCCAAGGCGGGAACAAGCGAAATAGTGAAAGACTGCTTTCGCTATGAGGGGGTGACCGTGTGCCCCTTTGAGGCAGAGGCCATTGTGCCAATGAGTTCCATTATGCAGCAATGTGCTTTTTGCCCGAACATTTAAATTCTTTAATGATCAGAGGGGCATCGGAGGGAATGTGCTATATACTATACTTTTAAAGAAAGAAATATATATAGCCATTTCTCTGTTAAGAGTTCCGCGTTAACTCCGCCTTAACCTTCTAACCTGCTCCCCTCTCTACTCTCTACCCAAAACCGGCGGCATAATCGGTTCATTCTCAATTCGCAAGCGTTGTCAACGGTTTAAATGTACCACGGTTAAAATCACATTGCTGTTCATTGGCTGCACAATGGACCATGCGGCTAACGGTCACACGGTTACACCGTGCTCTAGGATTAAAATCAAAATTCAAATCACAATATCGTGATACCGTTTAACCGTGTGACCTGCGGCCAACGGCCGCAGGGTTGCAGGGTTGACACTGTGTAGAGAAGGCCCCCTACCCTCCCCCCATGCTGGACAGGGGGTGGGGTGTTTGTGGGCGCAAAAAGAATCCTTTCCGAAATACCGGTGACCCAAAATTGACTTTTTAACCTTTCCTTCATATAAGTTCCACCCAAGCTGCCCCATGCAGGAAGTGGCGGGGAGGCGACTCTAGAGCGCCTAAGATCCGTGAGGCACAAGATGGGAGGCGACTGCCCTGCCCGGCCCTCTGTTGCGCGTGCGGACACTCGGCTAACGCCGGGACTTGAGGTTCTGAGCGGACATGGAACGGTAGGGACGAGGGGGCGTCGGTTAACCACCGACGCCCTTTCATCTTGACGGTCAAACGGTCACACCGTATACCCTCGCCAATCCCTTCGGGGACTTGCGGTCGACGGTGGCCGACGTGCTGCCTGCGCAAAAGCCGGTACTCAGAGGCAGGGGTACACGGGGAGTTTGGCGTCCCCGTTCGACCGTTGATCAGGAGCAAACAGCATGGGAACGCCCCGCAAGTTCGTCAGGATCGACTCGGACGGCCACTACATTTGGGCCATTGCCGACGACGGCACGGCCTGGGTGAAGGGGATCAACTACGCCGAGTGGAAGCAAATCCCCCCGCTGCCCGATCGCGAGCCGGTCGCGCACTATCAGGCGCCGGCGCACTACCCGGACCCGTGTGACGAGGTTGAGCGAACCGTCAGCAATAACGAGCGGCTAAGCCAGGCCGACGACAGCACCAACTCCCGGTTCTATCCGTTCGGCTACTGATGGTCTGGATGAGCAGGATGGTCTGGTACCCGGGGATCGGGTTTCGAAAGGGGATGGCATTGAGCCAAGTCGAGAAGACATGGTCGGAGAAGGCGGCACTGCTGTTGCTGCCGTACCGCAACCGCGACGTCGAGGGGTCAATCTCGATCGGAGGCGAGCGCGCCGACGACCTGCGGATGCGGATCACCGAAGCCCTGGTCGAAGCCTTCAACGCCGGCTACGCCGAAGGCGGCCACGACATGGTCCAGAGCGATCGCGCCGATTAACCGGGAATTAGTTAACCGTTCGTAAGATCCTGGTTCGGTGAGGATAGGCGGGCCTATGACAACTTCTGTGCGGGTGATCGGGACTACAGGGTCGAGACTGTTCGAGACGGTGAACATCCAATCGGCTGACCTTGGCGATCTGGTCCACCATCATCACCACCAGGTGGCCAAACAGATCACGGCGTTGCAGTACGCCCAAGGCCCGACCGGCCAGTTCAAGACGGTACAGACCTCGAACGCCATCACTGTGGGCGGTACCGGCGCGGTGGCCAACGGTTTCCGCACCATCATTATCCCAGGCTACCTCGGGCCCTCTTGACAACCTGCGTCGATATGTCATCTTGACATGTCACGGAGAGCCCCATGAGCAAGTATCCCCCACTATCCATCAAAGGCTATCGTCAACTCACTGACGACGAGATCGGCTTGATCAACTCGATCAAGACCCATGGCGACGCGCTGGCGGGCCAGATCGAGTCGCTGCTTGACACGCCTGGGGTCAGCACCCGCTGGGTCGCTGACGGCGAGCACTACCTCAAGCTCGGCCTCATGTGCCTGTGCCGCGCTGTCGCCAGGCCCGAGGGGTTCTGATGGCCAAGGTGGACCGCGACGTCGTGCTCGAACAGCTGGCGATCATGGAGAAGACCATCGACGACCTGATCGATCACATGTGGGCCGGCGAAGCGGTCGACCGCACCTGGCTGTTGGATGCGCGTGACAGTTTCACCGGCGCTTTCCAATCGTGGAAACAAGCTATCATCAAAGGGGCTGACAAATGAAATGGTTTCACTGGCTGGGATTCATGCTCGTCGGTGCAGCATTCGTGCTGCTGGCGACATTGGCCGTCCACAACGCTAACGCCGCCACACACCCGGTTGCCGACGAGGAGCCGGGTCCGAAGTGGAAAATCGTGGTCACCATGGAGGGTCCGCCCGGCAAGCAGGAGCTGGCCTACGGTGACAAGGAGAACGGCATCCACTGGTACGCCACCTTGGACGAGTGCAAGAAAGCCATCAAGGGCGACCCCAAGCTGGGGCACGGCCTGAAGCTGTTGCACGAGCAGATCAAGCAGACGAAAATGCCGATCGATGTCAAGGTCGAGTGCAAGCCGGACAATAGCGTCTGATTAACCTCTTCGCGCTAGACTCGCGCGGGGGTCAGGGCTGTAAGCCGATCGGAAGCGCAAGCATTCCAAGGGGGGATCGCCGGACCTGACCCCTACTCTTTATGGCGGTGGTAGTGTGAGCGCGCACGCCCCGGTTCTTAATAGGGGAAGCCCGAAGTAGCGACTCGGCCGCCGCCTCCACTTCCTAGTTCACCTGATCATCCGTCGGTACAGCGTCCCTGTCGAGGAGCATGTCAAGCGACGCCAGCGCCGACTTCAGCAGGGTCGAAGCGCGCCCCAGCCGCCCATGCGCGGCTTCCAGGACCAGCGCTGCGGTCTGCAGCTTTTGGTCGTTGGCCTGCCACGCCCAGCGGGCTTCTGCCAGGTTCTGCCGGGCTGCTTCCAGCTCAAGATAGGCTTCCCGGATCGCGTCGTAGGAGACTTGGGTGACCATGGGGTCCTCCTGTATCGGGGGGATAACGCGCGAGCTTGACATCTTAACCCTTTTTTCATATTGAGTAACGAAGAATTGACGGGTTCGTGAAGGAACCCGATTATGTTGGACACCCCCCTCCCTGTGGGCTATGACCAGATTGCTACCCGCTTAGCGAATGAAGGAATCCCGGTCAATGTCATTGCCCGAGGCCTCGAAGTGCCCGCCGCAGACGTGCGTGTGTCTCTCGACGACGCATTGGCTTCCGGCCGCATTACGGAGATGCCGGCGGCTGACTGGCCGCCCACTGCCCGCCGGGCAGACCATCTGCCACCTCACATTGCTGCGGCACGCGACTCTGACCTCGTCACTTCCTTCATGCGCGCCTTCAAGCTCCCCAAGCTCTTGGCAAGCTTCCTTCTTGTCCTCGTCCGCCGTGAAGAAGCTGATAAGACAACTCTTCACCGTGTGATCGAGACCCAGCGCGCGCAACGCGCCAACCGCCCCGACGACCCGGAAGAGACCGATCCGAAGATGGTCGATGTGGTGATCTGCAACTTGCGCAAAAAACTCAAACCTTTTGGCGTTACCATCCATACCCTATGGGGGCATGGCTACTTCCTGGATGCCGCAGGGCGCCAGGCCGCACTGGCGTTGGTGGAAAGGGAAATCGAGCATGTCCGAGTCGCGGCCAACGACAACATCCCCGCTGGAAAAGCAACCATTGTTCGAGCGGCCTGAGACCGATCTCGACACCGACGTCCTTTCCCACCACCTCCGCCAAGACATCACCGCCGAAAGCTTCACCTCGCTGGTGACCGCCACCTACCTGGTGGCGTTGGCGGCGCGCGATCGCAAGCTGACGAGAGAGTATTTTGACGAAGTTCTGGTAACGACATTCAACTTTCACAACCGCTTGGTGCGGATCGCCGAGTTGAATACCATGCTGGAGAACCTCGCTGCCGGTAAAGGCTTCTCGTCGAGCGAGATCAAGGAGGAGGTCGAGCGCCACCAAGAGATCGCGCTCCGCCACCAGGCCAAGCTGCTGCTCACGCTGAAGCTGTTCGACGAGATGCGTGGACCGGAGGATCCGGTGTCATGATCAGCATCGCTGAAATCGCCTCGATCGTCGTGGCGACAACCTCGACCATCGCCGCCGTGGTTTCGCTCTATAATCTGAAGAGCATCGAGCAGGTGCATATCTCGATCAATAGTCGCATGGATGCGTTACTAAAGGCTAGCGGCGTTGCCGAGTTCTCCAAGGGCCTGGAACAGGGCCGCACTGAAACCAAGCCACCGTCATGACCTGGGGGACCGAGAGCCCCCCGGACTTGTCGCATGTTGTCGGCCATCTGGTCTCCGCCGGCGCCATTCTCGGCGCCATTGTCGGTTACCTGCCGGCGATCGCCGCCCTGGTCGGTGTGGTCTGGTATCTGGTGCAGCTCTATGAGAGCAACACCGTGCAGCGCTACCTGCGGGGTCGTCGCGAGCGCAAGATTGCCAAACTGACACTGGAATTAGCCCGGCTGCAGGCGCAGAAGCTGCTGCAGCAAACCGACCCCAACCGTGACGACCTGGCGCTGGATGGGCCCTACCGCATCAAAACGCCGGTTGACCCCCCCACAGATAATCCTTAGTTGTTCCTGCTAGACTGCTGATCAGGAGGAAAGTTCCATGATTGGCCTTGCGGTTTCGTTCCTGTGGTTGTTGATCGGCGTCATCATCCTGGCAGGAATTATTTTCTTGGTGTTGTATGGTCTGAAGACCATCGCTGGCATCCCGATCCCGGGTCGGATCGAGCAGGCGGTGTGGTTCATCTTCTTCATTCTCGTGCTCATCTATGTCTTGACCACGCTTGCCGGTGGCAGCGGGTTTGGCGTGCACTTTCGCTAACTGACATGACTACGCCGAATCGCTACCCACGCCGTCCGCCACAGAAGCCTCTGTCGTTCGGCGACTGGATCGTTTTTGTCTTGTTGATCGGGGCCATCGTTGGGGTGTCGTGGTTTATCACTGCCTCGTCGGCCTGTCTGTGGCCAACAAAATGACCGGGCCCACTGACCAAGTGCAGACGGCTCATGCGGCAACGCCGGGCCGGCATCCGGCTGAGCCGGGTGCGGTCAAGTCCACCCCGCCGCCGTGATCTTCTGCACCCGCCGGCGCTTGCGCCCCCACAGGTAGTCGTGCACGTAGGGCAGCATGCCACCGTGCACCACCATGCACACGTACTGCAGGCAGTCGGCTATATGCGAGTAGCCTTCCGGCTCGTTTTTGTCCGGCTTCGGCTTGAGCGCGCCTTCCTTCGTCCGAGCGTAGCGATATCCACCTCCCATTGCACGACATAGTTTCGGACAGCCCGTCCGACTGATAATGAGAGTAGGTCCACCGTTCGTTTGGCGTGAGAGGAGAGCTTCAACGGATCGGATCCGGGGTTCGATGTCATTTCCTGGTGCAGGTATCGCTGCAAATCCGAGACGCTTGAGAGCATCAAAGCAACTTTCCTCAGCAATGTTACTCTTTGCGACACCGGAAGGGTCGCCCACCATGGCGACTTTGAGTCCTTGGTACTTAGCTTGTATGAGCCGTGGCCGGAGATTTTGCCAGACATGTTTTTCTAACCCGATATTATCCGCTTTGACTTCTTCATGGACCAACAGACGTCCCATGTGATCAACCTGGCATATGAGCGACCACGGGTTGCGACCGAAATCTTGACCCACGTAGAGGGGATAACCTGGGATGACGAGCGTGTCGTCGACAGTGTGAAAATCAGCCCGATAGGACTCTTTGAATACAGCCGCCCCGGAGGGATCATTACCGTAATTGGCGTATACATACCGATTGACATAGTCGTGGGTCTCCCCGTAGGTAGCGACGATATTCTCGTAGTATTTGCGCCCCTGGTCGATGCGTGGCTTGCAGTTCAGCGGATACTTGATGGTCTCGGCGTTCTGCAACAGCCAGTTCAGGTTTTCGGCGCCGCCGGTCTGATGCCCATCGCGATCGAAGGTCGGATAATCCATGCCCGAGGGCTGCCGGAAGAACTGCCAGTTGGCGATCTCGCCTTGCTTGCACTTCTCCATGAACTCCCACCAGGGGCTCATCTCGACAGGCATGTTGGTGTCGGCTACAATCCCATGCCATGAAGGAACCCCGCGCTGACCCGACGGATACCGGCCGATACGGCCTTGTACGTGTCCCAGGATGTCAATGTTCATTTCGATACATTCAGACAGGAAGGCACCTGTTAATTGCATCGAGAGCAACCGGGCTTTGTCCTCTGCATCTTCCAAAGGCAGAAACACCCACTCGGAAATGATGTCGTTGAACTTCACATGGTACGTAGATTCGGAGACCTTCCATTGACCGATACGATTAAGCCACTGATCACAGTCTTTGAGGACGGTAGCCTTCAGCTGCATCAACGTCTGCCGGCAGAGCGCAAAGCGCGTATAGCGAATGCCATCCGGTGCTGGTTGTTGCTCAGCACTACGCCGGAGCAGCTCCATGATCACCCCAGTGGTCTTGCCGCTACCGATCGGGCCACCGATGATGCGACCGAAGCTGTTGGAGCGGGCGAACTCGGCAACCGTCGGCGGGGCAATATATTCGAGTAGTTCGGGGGCGAGGGCGATCATAATGCGGTGACCCGCAGATACTCGATCGCCGCTGCTAGGATGCGCGGGTTCTCCTTGAGCAATCCTATAGCGATGTTGCAGGCATTACAGAGCAGCCCGCGCACCACCTTGGTGCCTTTGAGATGGTCGACGTGCAGCTTGCCGTGGCGTTCAAGCTGGGCGGGGCGCTGGCAGATCTTGCAGCTATGCTCCTGCTCTTCTGCCATCCTCTGATATTCGGCTTCGGTGAGCCCGTACCGGCTGAGCAGTTTGTATTGCCTATGATAGTCGGGGTTCTTCTCTCGCCATCGGCGGCGTCTTTCGCGTTGATCGCGCTTCTTAGACGCTGACATCTGGATTGTTCTCCAGTGCCGGCAGCGGCTCAGCGTCGATCTGCTTGGCTTGTTCGGATTGCAGGCTCACCTTGTGGGAGCCGAAGTCGATGCGGATGGCAAAGCCGCCACCCTGTTGCGCATGGTTCTGCGGCGCCGGCGCCGCGATGCCGCCCAGCTCCTTGAACAGCTTGGCTGCAGCCACAGCGTCGGCCAGTCCGCTGGCGCGCGAACCCATGCGATCGGCGAGGACCGGCAAATTCTCTTCCAGCGCCATCAGCGCCGATGCGGCGACGCGCTTCTGCGTTGAAGCTAGCGACTGCCACTCTTTGGTGTAGTCGGCGAGGACCCGCTGGAAAAACGGGTTGGCGGCGATGGCGTCGAGGTCGGCCTGCTCGATGTTGTAGCGGACCAGGACCTGCTCCGGCGAGAAGGTCTCGGTCGCCAGTTCGCGCGCGATGCGCGTCATCAGAGCCGGCTCATGTATGCCCGGGACGGGCTTGGGGGCCTCACTCACAGGAAATCTCCTAGCACAATGCGACATGAGGTCGCAAGTGCTAAGGGATCGTTAACATCTGCGTGACACTGTGGGGCAGTCTTTTGGAACGGTCCCAACGATGGCAGACACTCTCGGCCAGTCCGGCGTCTTACAGGTCATCCCGCCGGCGGCGCTGGAACAGCAGCTCGCCCAGCGAGATCAGGACAAAGCCGCCGCTCAGGACGCCGCCCAGCAGGGCGGCCAGATCCCGGAGATGTTGGCCGGCTATATCCAGGGGCGTTGGGAAATCTTCCGCAACCACCGCAACACCAATGCCGGCTGGTCGGAGCGGCTGCTCAAAGCGCTGCGCACCTTCAACGGCCAATACGACGCCACCAAGCTCAACGAGATCCGCAAGTTCGGCGGCAGCGAAGTGTACCTGCGCCTGGTGGCGCAGAAGTGCCGCGCCGCCACCTCACTGCTGCGTGACATCTACCTCGGCGCCGATCGCCCGTGGTCAGTGAAGCCGCCGGCGAGCCCCGACCCACCCGACAGCATCGTGCAGAAGATCAACGAATTGTTGATGCACGAGCGGCAGATGGTGGCCGGGCAGACCGGACAGCCGCCGACTGACAGCGACGAGACTGGACGGCGCATCGCTTTGATGGAGTCCGCCATGGACGCCGCCAAGAAGCAGGCGGCCGACCAGGCCAAGATCGCCGAGGACAAGATCGAGGACATTCTCCAGCAGGGAGGGTTCTATATTGCGCTGGCTGATTTCCTGGTGCAGATCTGCATTTTCCCGTTCAGCTGCATCGTCGGACCGGAAGTCAAGATCCTGCCCGAACTGCAATGGCCACCTGGCGGCGGACCGCCGACGGTCAAACGGGTACCCAAGCTCACCTGGCGCAGTCCTTCGCCCTTCGACCTGTGGTGGACTCCCGGAATAAGTCGCATCGAGGATGCTGAAATAATTGAACGAGTACGCATGACGCGGGCCGAGCTGAATGATCTGCTCGATCTGCCTGGCTATAATCACGCCGCAGTTCGGGAAGTCCTACAGCACTATGGGCAAGGAGGATATTACGACAACTGGGACACCACAGACGCAGAGCGGGCGGTTCTGGAGAACAAGGAGAATCCGGCATGGAATCGTTCTGGCCTGATCGACGTGATGCTCTACAACGGCCCGGTGCAGGGGCAAATGCTCGCCCAATACGGCATCGAGGTCGAGGATCCGCTGCGCGACTACTTCGTGCAAGCCTGGAAGATCGGCCCCCACATCATCAAGTGCCATCTATCACCGAGCCCGCGCCAACGCCACCCCTATTTTATCACCGCCTTTGAGAACGTCCCCAATGCCGTTCTCGGCAACGGTCTCACCGACATCCTCGATGACCTGCAGGAGATCGTCAATGGGACTGTACGCTCTGTGGTTAACAATGTTAGCATTGCTTCTGGACCCCAGGTTACCGTGCGTGATGATCGACTCTCACCTGACGAAACCGGGGAAGAAATGTACCCGTGGAAACGATGGCACGTCAGATCCGATCCCCTAAGCTCAACCTCAGAAGACCCGATCAGCTTCTTCATGCCGACGTCGAACGCCCAGGACATGCTGATGGTGTTCGACAAGTTCACGGCCATGGCCGACGATGTCAGTGCTATACCCAAGTACATTGGTGGCCAAGCGGGCAGTGGCGGAGCGGGCCGTACAGCCTCTGGGCTCGCTATGTTGATGGGGAATGCCTCGAAAATCCTGCAAACTGTCGCTGCAAACATCGATCGCGATGTTATGCAACCGGCGTTGATCCAGCTCGCTGACTTAATCCTTTTGACAGATGAAACTGGCATCCTGACCGGGGAAGAGAAGATCACGGTCCAGGGAGTGCAAGTTGCTGTCCAGCGTGAAACATTTCGGCAGCGGC
>Ga0247682_1000428_pt1 | contig 12089 bp, 10 predicted proteins | sample CNK23_metaG_FD_190130 | JGI IMG/M metagenome (GOLD analysis project Ga0247682, IMG submission 190130) | Soil microbial communities from Purdue University Martell Research Forest, Indiana, United States - CNK23 | ecosystem: Environmental > Terrestrial > Soil > Temperate forest > Bulk soil...
GGAAGAGGAGAATCTTCCAGATTATTGACAGCGCGGACTATGCCGTCTTTCATCAGAGCCGCGCCGAAGTTCAGGAGATAGCCTAGCTTGAGGTTGGTCAGGCGGAGGTAGGTTTGGAGTTGTTTGCGGTGGGCGTTGTTCAAGATTTCTACGGATTTGAGTTCGATGATCACTTTGTCTGCTACCAGGAGGTCGGCGCGGAAGGCTTCTTCGAAGGTCATGGATTTGTAGTTGATTTGAATGGGAACTTGACGATTGACCGGGAGGCCACGGGCCGTGAGTTCATAGGCGAGGACCGCTTCGTACACCGTTTCGAGAAGGCCTGGGCCTAACTGGCGGTGCAGTTCGACGGCGGTGTCCACGATGATGGTGCCGATTTCGTTTTCAGTCATAGGAGCTCGGAGTTTCTCGCGCGGAGACGCGGAGGCGCGGAGAAAGAAGGAGGAAATATTCTTCTTTGGTTTTAACTCTGCGTCTCTGCGGCTCTGCGCGAGATGATCGCATTATTTCTTGCCTGGGATGTTGATGTCGAGAATGGTCATGGTGTCGTTGCCGAAGATGTCAACCACTTTGACGGCGATTTTGCGGCGGCCAGTGGTGCATTCGTGGAAGACGCTGGTTAGTTCGAGGGAGCGGTCTTTTTTGGTGCGGAAGGACTGCCATTCGTTTTCGAAGACGTAGTCGCCAGTCCAGACTTCCTCGTATTCGGGGGAAGAGGGAGAAGAGGTTTCTCGCGCGGAGTCGCTGAGACGCGGAGAAGAGGGGGAAGAAGAATGGACGGAGGAAGAGGGTTCTGTATGGACGGAGGAGGAGGGTTCTGTTGATTTATTTTTATTCACTTCTGTTTCTTCCTCTGCGGCTCCGCGGCTCTGCGCGAGAGAGTCTCTTTCTTGTCTGGGGACGCGGATGATTTCTCGTTTGGATTCGAAGTTGAAGTCCACGGACCAGTAGTCGATCCAGTCGGTCCATTTTTTGGTCAGGCGTTCGCGGGTGACGACGCCCTTGGCGTCTTTGGTGATTTTGACGATCTGGCCTTTGTCCACGATGATTTTGGTGGATTTGTCTTTCATTTCGGCTTCAACGCTGTTTTGGGCGTCTTGCGAGTAGAAGACGGAGAAGTCGGTTAGCTCGACGGCGACGGTGCTCTTCTTGATGTGAGGTTTGACTTCGATGGCGGCGACGTCGTGGAAAACAACCTGGCCTTTTTCGACGGCGCGCTTATCGAAGACTTCGGCGGGAATGTTTTTGGGGGCGATGTCGATGCCTTTGGAGCGGGCTTCGTCGAGGAGGTTGGGGAAGAGGCCCATTTCGAATTCGAAGCCGAGAACGTCAACGCGGGTGATGTGCTTCTGGCGGCATTCGAGGATGATTTCTTCGATGAAGAGGCGGGTGACGGGGAGATTGACGGGTCCGATGGAGACGAGGCGGCCAGATTTTTTGCCGTGGAAGGAGTTAAAGCCTTCGACTTTTTCTGCGCGATAGGCGCGGAGGATGAGCTCGACGAATTTGGCTTCTTTTTCGGCTAGTTGCTTTTGCTGCTCGGCTTCGCGGAGGTTGGTGTTGACACCGACGTAGTGCTGGCGTTCGTATTTGCCGAGATTGAGGATTTCGAAGGCGCGGTAGTCTTTGCCTTCGGCTTTGAGCTGGCGCTGGACGCCGATCATGCGCTTGCGTGTGGTGTGGATCGCGAATTTGCCGAGGTCGCTGACGATCCATCTGCGGCCTAGCTTTTCTGCCACGCATGCGGTTGTTCCAGAGCCACCGAAGAAATCGGCGACTAGGTCACGCTCGTTGCTACCCGTTTTGATTATGCGCTCAAGTAGGGCTTCGGGTTTTTGCGTGGCGTACCCAGTGTCCTGGGTCGCCTGACTGTTAACCGCGGAGATGTCATCCCAAAGACTCTGCACAGGTTTTCCCTTAAGTTCTTCAAGAAAGACTCGGCGACGAATTCTTTTCGATTTTTCATCGGGAAACTCCAAGCGCCCCGCCTCCTCCATTTCTTGCATTTTCTCTACCGAAACAGCCCATCCGTTTTCAGGCGGCTGGTATCCCTTGTAAACGTACTTGAGATTTGGCCGAGGATTCGGGCTGGTGAGATTGTCAGTTGTGTAGAGGCGGCCTTTAGCATCCTTCTTCGTGAATCTCGCTAGGTATTCTGGATCGTCAGCCCCTGTTTGCTCGTGAAAGGTGTATCTGTCGGTCTTGGAGTAGATAAAGATCGAGTCGGTTATGTTTCCAAATTTGTTGTATGTGCCCATATAGCCAGAGCGTCGTTTCCAGACGATCTCATTTATGAACGATGAGCGACCAAAAAGTTCATCAAGGACTGTCCGAACAAGATGATTCACTGTCGGACCCATGTGGATGTAGATCGTACCGTCGCTGTGCATCAAATCGCGCATCAGCGCCAGCCGCTCGTAAATCATCGCGATGAAAGAATCAGCGCCCCTGCCCCAAGTGTCGCGATAGGCGATTTCTTCGAGGATGTTGGGCTTTTTGGTGAAGGTTTCGTCGCCGATTTCGATGTCCATGGAGAAATCGGCGCCGACGTCGAATGGCGGATCGATATAGATGAGCTTGATGCCGCCCTGCTTTTCGATTTCGTCTCGGAGGGGGCCGTTCTTGAGGGAGGAGAGAATGAGCTTGTTGTCGCCCCAGATGAGCTTATTGGTCCAGCCCTTGAGCTGGCGGCCGCGGGAATCGAAGAGGCCGGCCTGGAGAGCGGTGTCGGCGGGCTTTTCGGCGCGAGGCTCATCGACCTGCTCGATGACCTGAAAAGGGAGGACGATGTTGCAGACTTCGTTGGTTTTGCCGTTCCAGACGAGCTCGACTTCGCGCTTGTCGTCGAAGAGGAGAAAGCGGTAGTGGTCCGGGAGAGGGCGGCCGGCTTCGAGATGGCGCAGGACGTCGCGAATTTCGTTGGCGGTGAGCTTCATGGGGCGAAGGAGCGAAGGGGGATGATGTTTCATCGGTGATTACTTGTCAAGGAACCGGCGATAACGTAGCAGGATGAGGGGAACTGAAAAAACGTTGATTGGCTTATGTGCGGGCCACCTGCCGAGAAGAAAGTGGGTAGTGAATAGTGCTACAAGGCTTTTTTAGCAGCTTGCTAGAGGCCGAAGAGGGGGGCGGGCATGAAGCAGAGGATGAAGACGATGAGAGTTAGAAAGGCGGCGAAACGGCGTGGCGGATCAAGGGGAACGGGATCGTAGACAGGGGCAATGCGGAGAAACCGGAGACCGAAGAGAAGGGCGGCCCAAACATACCAGCCGTACCAGAAGAAATAGCCGAGAGGAAGAAGAGCGAGCGGGAGAAGAAGGGTGGAAAAGCGGTGAAGGCGGGCATTGAAGGAGCGGAGGATGTGGCCGCCGTCGAGTTGTCCCGCGGGGAGGAGGTTGAGCGTGGTGGCGAAGAGGCCGACCCAGGCGGCGCGGCCTACTGGTGGAAGCAGGAGGAAGTGAGGATTGACGCCGGGATGGAAGAGAGCGTCGAGAAGGCGGAGAAGCAAAGGAATGCCGAAGATGACGGTGTTTTGGGAAGGATCGAGATTCGCGATTGCGGGAACGAAATTGGAATGAAGTACGCCATACAGAAGGGCAGGAACGGCAAAGACAAAACCGACGAGAGGGCCGGAAGCGCCGACGTCGAAGAGGGCGCGGGTGGTGCGAATGGGGGAGCGCATGAGGATAAAGGCGCCAAAGGTGCCGATGAGCGAGGGGAAGGGAATGAAGAAGGGGTAGCTGGAGTGGATGTGATGATGGCGGCAGGCGAAGAAATGGCCGAGTTCGTGCGCGAGAAGAATGGCCAAAAGGGTCGCGGCGAAAGGCAAGCCGGCGAGAAGACCAGCGGGATTCTTGTAGAAGAGAGTGAAGGCGCGGAGAAATTCGTCAAGGGAGACGGCTTCATTGTGAGCATAGGCAGTAGCGAATTGCGTGCCTGCGGCGAGACAGGTGCAGAGCGTTAAGAAAAAAAGCGATAGGGCGAGGAGTAGCGATTTGAAAGAGGGGCGTGGGAGAACCGGAACGTAAAATTGTGCGCGGGGGGGAAGATCGCGCCAATCAATTGGAGCGGGGAAATTGTTTACTGTGGAATCTGAAGGAGGTGTGGTCACAAAGAGTTTGGAAGAGCGCAAGGATTCACAAATATAAGTACAGCATAATTGGAGGAGTTTGCGCTAGCGGGACAAATATCGGTCGAGACTCGATTCGAAAAAACCAGGCGCTTACGCGGTTAGGCGCTCCAGCGAAAGGATGGAGCTGGAAGCCCCAACTGTGATAATTCAATGTGAGATATCAGCCAAGACAAGGAATTTGTTCATGGCCCAGCGGGGTCACTCCCGATTAGGCCATGCCTGTCGAAAGAGGGTCTGCCGTGGAGCGTTTGGACGGAGACCGCTTGCCTCACGGCGGGAATAATTGGAGCTTAAGGAGACGTTTTTCTTTTGCAGCAACTGGTGAAGAGAACTGTGCAGGTCTATTTGAACGTGGATGCAGACACCGTGAGCACAAAAAGCTTCGATCGCTTCAGCGGCACGATACGATGCGCACTTCTTATTGCCGCGTTTTTTACGCCTAGAAATATTTGTGCCGAAGCTTTCCCCAATCCAGGCCGTCCCGCGCCTCAGGAAGGAACGCGTGAAGCAGAGGCGGTGCGGGTTGACCGTGCTCCAAAGCTGGACGGAACGTTGGGAGATCCTCTCTGGCAAACTGCCAACCCCATCACTGATTTTCGGCAGCGAGAGCCCAAGGAGGGCGAACCTGCGACCGAAAAAACGGAGGTGCGCGTACTCTATGCGCGGCGCGCTGTTTATTTTGGGATTCATTGCTACGATTCCGCTCCGTCGCGGATCATGGCGACAGAGTTGCGGCGAGACGTAAGCCAGGCGCTGGACGATCACTTCGAGATTCTGATTAATTCGAACCATGATCGGCAAAACGGATATGTTTTCGAGATCAATCCGCTGGGAACGCAAAGCGACGGTCTAGTCGTCGAGGAGCAAAGCGGTTCCGAAGGAGGCGATTTCGATTCAGGTTGGGATGGAGTGTGGACCTCTGAAGCCCACATAACGCAGGATGGTTGGACCGCGACGATCGAGATTCCTTTTTCGACGCTAAATTTTACAAAGTCGAAGGATGTGATATGGGGATTGAATTTCATGCGATTCATTCGCAGCAAGAATGAAGAAGATCTTTGGGCGGCGTACAAAAGGACGTACGGGATCACGAAAGTTTCGGAAGCCGGGGAACTCAACGGCATAACGGACATCGGAAGTGGAAGGCTGTTTGTGGTGAAACCCTATGGGCTGGCTCAATACGACAAGCAGACGGGCCAAAGCGCGGAATTTCCTCTTACCGGGGGATTGGATGTTAAATACGGGATTCGCTCAAATGTCGTCTTGAATCTGACGGGGAACACGGATTTTTCCGCAACGGACGTGGATCAAGAGCAGTTCAATCTAACGCCGTTCCCTATCTTTATTCCGGAGAAGAGGCAGTTCTTTCTAGAGAACGCGGGAATTTTCAATTTCGATCTCGGCGAACAAGATCAGTTGTTTTTTAGCCGGCAGATTGGAATCGACTCAGTGACAGGGAACCAAGTCCCAGTAAATGGAGGAGCGAAGCTGACCGGCAGCTTGGGACGGTTGCAGTTTGGAGTATTGGAGGTGGACGCTCGTTCGAGTGGCCCCAATCCTTATGCTAATTATGCCGTTGTGCGACTAAGGGAATCCTTATGGGGTGGTTCCTATGTCGGCGTAATGGGCATCGATAAACGGTCCGGCAGCTTACTGGACAGCTTCAATCAGACAGGGGGAGTCGATACGCGTCTTGTGTTCTTTAAAGATTGGTTCGTGGATGCCCATGTGGCTGGGACGCAGTCGGCGGGATACTCCGGCGGGAATAGCGATGTTGGCGCTTCCTTGTCCTATCGATCGAACTGGGTGGAGGGACGGTTCGAGCGCAGAAAAATCGGGCCGAATTTTAATCCGGAGGCAGGTTTCCTCGAACGTACCGATGCCAATGAAACGAATGGAGATTTGACTTTCAAAGTGAGGCCCAAAATTAGGGGGGTTCGGGAGCTGCAATTCGAAGGTTTTATTCTCCACGCCCCTGACACTCAAAACGTTGTGCAAACGCAAGAGTGGCAGGGAACTTTTCGAGCGGAGTTCAACAATGGAGGGTACACCGACGATGACATCAGCAATGTGTTTACACAGCGGATCACGACGCCACTCCATGTGTACAAGGATGTGTTCATCCCGAACGGCTTGTATCACTTTGCCCGGCACCAGCTTACATATGGGTCCGGTCAAGATCGCCGATTCACGTACAACTTATTTGAGAGGTTTGGCGGGTACTACGGAGGAACGCTGAACGAGTTTCGTGTGCGAGGCAACTATCGGCCGACCGCGAAGTTTTCGATCTCCGCTTCGGAAACCTGGGATCGATTTCGATTGCCGCTGCCGAACGGGAACTTCTCGGTAGTGCTGGCCAGCTTGCAGGGAAATTATTCGTTTACGCGATTCCTGACTTTCACGAGCCTGATTCAGGTGGACACGTCGAACGCGCAGGCCGTCAGTGCCAATGTTCGCCTGAGGTATAACTACCGGCCTGACAGCGATCTTTACATCATTTACAACGTGGGAACGCAATTCGCGAGCATTGCTCCGGCAAATCCTCCGCAAGTCCGCGAAACCCGGTTCGCGATAAAATGGACCTATTCCTTTAATCAGTGAGATGAGCTAGATCCAAGTTATCGAAGTAGCGAGAGCAAAATGAAAATGATTGACGATATCCCGATATGGGGACCTCCCGACGAGGGAGCCGTGAGCCAGATTAAGACTTGCGCGAAGAGCGCCGATCGAGTTGCGTTGATGGCCGACCATCATAAGGGCTACGCCGTTCCCATTGGAGGAGTCGTGGCCTATCGAGACTCCATCAGTCCGAGCGGCGTCGGTTTCGACATCGCGTGCGGCAACAAAGCTGTACTGCTCGATATGCCAGGAAGTTCGCTCCGAGAAAACATCGGAACGATCATGGATGACGTGTGGAAGACGATTAGCTTTGGCGTCGGGCGTCGCAATGCCGAAAGAGTTGATCACGCGCTCTTCGATGGATCTGCCTGGAAATGCGAGGCGGCCGCGCCGCTCAAGGAGATGGCTCGGCAACAACTCGGTACCGTTGGCTCGGGCAATCACTACGTTGATTTGTTCACAGACGAAGAGGATCGAGTGTGGATCGGAGTGCATTTTGGATCGCGAGGGCTCGGCCACAAAATTGCGACTTGGTTCTTGAAAAAGGCTGGAGCAAAGGACGGAATGGATGTCGAGCCTTGCGTGATTGCCGCCCGAGGCGACCTGGGAGAGCAATACATTCGGTGCATGCAGCTCGGTGGAGAGTACGCCTATGCGGGACGGGATTGGGTTTGCGAAAAAGTTGCCGCATTGCTTGGAGCGCCGATTCTGGAAGAAGTGCATAACCATCACAATTTTGCGTGGCGAGAGACGCACAGCGGGGGAGAGTTGTGGGTCGTTCGCAAAGGCGCGACACCTGCGTTTCCAGGTCAAAAGGGATTTGTTGGCGGAACGATGGGCGAGACGTCGGTGATTCTGGAAGGCATCGAGAATGATGAGGCGAAGTATTCGATGTACAGCACAGTTCATGGCGCGGGAAGAGTGATGGGGCGCATGGAGGCAAAGGGAAAAGTGGATAAGAAGACAGGAGAAGTAAGGCGAACGGGGAAAGTTACTCGAGAAATGATGGATGCCTGGCTGCAAAAGGCGAAGGTGGAGTTGCGCGGCGCGGGATTAGATGAGTCGCCCGATTGCTACAAACGATTGCCAGAAGTTCTTGCGGAGCATGGGAAAAGCATTCGCATACTGCACACGCTTACGCCTGTCGGAGTGGCCATGGCTGGCGCGAACGAGTTTGATCCTTACAAGGACTAAGGGAAATGCGACGGCCAGAGGTCGAAAAGCAAGACCGTATTACGCCTTTTTGGTGTCTTCGATTCCTTGAAGTTCTTTGCCAGGTTTGAAGCGGACGGCCTTGCCGGGAGGGATGTTGACTTCTTCGCCGGTGCGGGGATTGCGGCCGATGCCGGTCTTGCGGGGCTTGACGCTGAAGACGCCGAAGCGGCGGAGTTCGATGCGTTGGCCGCGGCCGAGGGCTTGCTTCAAAGATTCAAAAATCGTTTCGACAGCCTGCTCGGCCTTGGTGCGGCTGATGAGAGTCTTGGCGACAACCGCATTGACGATGTCCAGCTTGATCACTAGCGCCTCCCGCTTTAGTGGCAAATGCTAGAGGGTGAGGCGCAGGTTGTCAAGACGAGATGGGTAAACTACACTGTCCTTCCTTTTGGCATACTCACTTTTGTCGCGCTCTCTATTGACGCTGCAAATTTCACTTGATGATTGAGGAGGGGTGGATGTCCGTAAAGCCAGACCGCTGGATCCGCAAGATGGCTCTGGAGCACAAGATGATCGAGCCATTCACGGACCGGCAGGTGCGCGAAGGAGTGATCAGCTACGGAGTTTCGTCGTACGGCTACGACATCCGTGTAGCGGACGAATTTCAGATTTTCACGAATGTGAATTCGACGATCGTGGATCCCAAGCATTTTGATCCGCGGTCGCTGGTCCCTTTTAAGGGAGAATCGTGCCTCATTCCGCCGAATTCTTTTGCGCTGGCGAGATCAGTGGAATATTTCCGGATACCGAGAAACGTGCTGACGATTTGTTTGGGGAAATCGACCTACGCGCGGTGCGGGATAATTGTGAATGTGACGCCGTTCGAGCCGGAGTGGGAAGGATTTGTGACGCTGGAGATCAGCAACACGACGCCGCTGCCCGCGAAAATCTATGCGAATGAAGGGCTGTGCCAGGTGCTGTTTTTCGAGTCGGACGAAGATTGCGAAGTGAGTTACAAGGACAAGAAGGGGAAATACCAGGCGCAGGCGGGAATTGTCCTACCGAGGCTCTAGGCCTGATCTACGAAGAAATCTGAGTGAGCTTGACGTTGGCCATGGGATAGCCGTGTTCGCGCCATGCGTCGAGGCCGCCCTCGAGTGGGCGAATGCGCGTGATGCCTCGTCTTCTGAGGAGGAGCGCCACACGGGCGCTGGTGGCTTCGTTTGGTCAAGTGCAATAGAGAATGATTTCGCGGTCGCGCGGCAATAAATCATTCTTCTCTTCCAGTTCCTTCGCTTCCATGCGGAACGCGCCGGGGATAGTTTCGGGATCCGCTTCGAAATCCAGCGAATGACGCAGATCGACGATGGCCAGTTCCTCGCCGGCATCGAGCTTGTGCTTCAATTCCTCGACGGTGATGCGGGCGATGCGAAGCTCGCGCAAGAAGCGTTTGCGGGCAATGAATTTGTAGGTGAGATAGGCAGCAAGCGCGCCAAACAGGAGGACGCCGAGCCAGCCGCCGAGGGAAGCGGCGTGTTCGGCGATGCGCTCGATCTGTCCGCTGAAAACAAAGCCCAGCCCCAAGAAAGTGGCGGCCCAGAGAAGAGAACCGGCAGCATCAAAAATCAGAAATCGGCGCAGGCGCATGTGGAAGATGCCGGCGAGGGGAGGTGCGACGGTGCTGAGACCAGGAAGAAATTTGGCGAGAATCAGAGAATGCGCGCCTTGCCTTGCGAAAACTCCTTCAGTGCGGCGAACGCAGGAGTCGGGTTCGATGGTGATCTTGCAGAGAAATTGCAAAACTTTAATGCCTTTGCGTCGGCCGAGTTGGTACCAAAGGGAATCGGCAGAAACGGCGGCAAACGTGACGATGAAGAGCGAAGCAAGAAGATTTAGCTGATGAGAACCGGCGAGCGCGCCCGCGGCGAGCAAGAGAGGTATCGAAGGGACGGGGACGCCGCTCTGTTCCGCAAAGACCCAGGCGAGCAAGACGACATAACCGTGATGGAGCAGGAACTCGACGGTGCGATGCATTTGGGCGGACTGGGTCCTTTGTGACCGGCTATCGAGAGACGATAGAAGAAGTATGCCCCCAGCGGCCCGACATGACAAATTCGGCTAAAGGCTTGCGTGTTCGCGGAGCAACCTCCCGATCGCGCAATTTTTGAGGAAGCAAGTCCGGATCTCCGGGATAGCCGATAGCGATGGCGGCGATGGGCTCCCAGTCGAAAGGAATTTCAAATACCTGTTTGGCTTTGGCGGGATCAAAGCCGGCCATTTGGTGAACGAGGAGACCTCGCGCGGTGGCTTCGACGCTCAGGAGAGCAGTGGCGGCGCCGGTGTCGTAGAAAGCGTTGCGATTTGCCGTGTTGCTGCTCTGGAAGTTGAGGCGGGAGACAGCGAGGGCGAGCACGGGAGCGTTCTTGGCCCAGCCCGCGTTGAATTCCACCAGGATGCTCAGAGTCTTGGCGAAGTTTTCCGTATCGTCTTTGGTTGCGACGAGGTAGGCCCAGGGCTGCTCATTGCTGCTGGAGGGAGCCCAGCGCGCGGCTTCGAAGAGGCTGGCGAGAAGCGCGGGCTCGACGGGTTTGCCGGCGAAAGCACGCGGACTCCAGCGATCGCGGATCAGATCGTGCACGGGAAAATCAGTTGAAGCGGGCTTCTGCATGGCAATTGTCCTTTGATATCGTCCAGGCATTAGATGAACAGAAGTGTGTGCGGGATACTTTCGCGGAATAGACGGACACCTTTTTACTTTACCTGCATTCCTGCCGCAACTTCCTTGGGCAGATTACATCCCGCGATCCAGAGCGAAGCTCAAACTTGCGCTTCGCTGCGGATCGCGCGCATTGCTGATTCTGCTGGTTTGTTACTTGGCAGCCTTCTGAAACATTTCGGCGTCGATGGTGATGGAGACTTCATCGCCGATCATACCTGGGCCGTATGTGATGCCGAAGTCCTGGCGAGTGATTTTGGAAATGGCGTTAATGCCGACGCGCTGATTGCCCCAGGGATCCTTGATGGGAGCGCTCGGGCCATCGACATCCAGAGTGACCTCTTTCGTGACTCCGTGAATAGTCAGGTCACCGATAACTTTGAGTTTGCCGGGAGCGACTTGTTCAACCTTCTTGGACTTAAAAGTGATCGTGGGGTAGTGCTCAACATCAAAAAAATGATCGCTGCGGAGGTCTTTGTCACGTGCCGCGACGCGCGTATCGACGGAGTTGACATCGATCGTGACGTCCACGGTCGATTTGGTGATGTCCTTATCGTCGAACTGGATAGCGCCCTTTACGCTGGTAAATGCGCCGCGAACGGTAGAAATGGCCAGATGTTTGACCGCAAATTGTGCCGACGAATGCGCGGGGTCAATTTGCCAGTCAGATGTAGCCGCGGCGGCCGGCAGCGAAATAGCGGCTGCGAGCCCGGTGGCGAGTACGATGCGAGAGAAAATTTGGCCCATAGGTGTTGCCTCCTTAAGTGCGAGCTGCGTGTAAGCAGACTTAGAGTTTATAGCGGTCCGCGAACGCGGACTTCCTCCAACAGCTGGGCGAGAGACTTCAAGCGCGCGGCAGGGATATGGCGGAACTGGCGCTTGTGAAGCTCGCGAACAGGCTGATCGAGACTTTTGAGAAGGGCAAGGCCCGCGGAGGTGATGCGGGTTTTGACGACGCGGCGGTCATTGGTCTGGCGGGCGCGGGTGATGAGGCCGCGCTTCTCCATGCGGTCGAGGAGACGGGTCATATCCGGGTCGTGAGAAATCATGCGGTCGCCGATGCCGGTGCAAGCGAGGCCTTCGGGCTCGGCGCCGCGAAGAATGCGGAGGACGTTGTACTGCGTGCCAGTAAGGCCATGGGGTTTGAGGAGCTGTTCCGCTTCGAGGCCCAGGGAATCGGCGGTTTTCTGGAGGGAAATAAAGATGCGGTCCTCCAGGGGAAGCGGGGGAAGGGGAACAGGGCGGCGACTCATGGCGACACGATAGTTGTTATGACAACTAATGTCAAGAGGAAATGATTGGCTGGCAGGGGTCGATCGCCACTTGCTGCTCGGGGGCCGGCAACGAAAGCGGCGGCTGCAGTCAAGACTCGCGGATAATTCTGCGAATCTCAGCGGCCGAATGTACGCATCGTGGTTCAACTAACGAGCCGATCACGTTTTTGGGTAGAGCCGCTCGGACTTCGTC
>Ga0247682_1000436_pt1 | contig 11922 bp, 10 predicted proteins | sample CNK23_metaG_FD_190130 | JGI IMG/M metagenome (GOLD analysis project Ga0247682, IMG submission 190130) | Soil microbial communities from Purdue University Martell Research Forest, Indiana, United States - CNK23 | ecosystem: Environmental > Terrestrial > Soil > Temperate forest > Bulk soil...
GTACCAGTTCCCCCTCCCAGACTCCTTCCTGCAATATGCATCTGTGAATCTCATCGGGAGGCCTCGGGAATTCTGTTGTGAAAAGAGCGTGGGTCACTTTTCCGAGCGCTTCTTGTTTTGACCAGCCATAAATCTCTTCGGCGCCTCGGTTCCAGAACCGGATCGTTCCATCGAGATCTCGGACAATGATGCTGTCGCGGGTCGCGTCGAGCAGCTCGGCAAGCTCTTGCAGCTTTCCCGCCTGCTCTTGAATCGCCTCATTCGCCGATTTCAAATCTAGCGGATCGGGCATGGCGAGTCACTCGGCACTGCGCTTAGATTCCAGACTTGCATCAGCGCCGCGCCGCCACACGGGGCGATGAGGGTCCTGAAACAGATAAATATCGAGTTGCAAAATAGGTCGGGCTTTCCACGCACGAAGCACAAAAGTGCTATCGGAGTTGAGAAGGCGATAAGGACAAACGGTCCGACTAAAAGTGCACGAAGCCAGGTAAGGCCGCCGTCCCGGAGATACCAGTAGCCATGTGACTGGAAACCTTTGTACGAAAGCAGGTATCTGATCAAACCCATGCATTCTCCCCGCCGGCCTGTGGTCGTTCGCTGATCCGCTGAATGAGCTACTGAGGCCTTGCGCTGGAGCCGTAAGCACAAGAACTTAAGTTCAAACTCTCTCTGACAATCATGAAAGCATTAGAAGCTTCTAATGCTTTGGGTAGCGCCAATACTTCGTGTTGGTCGAGAATAGGTGAGTTATTAGATGTGTGTCAATACAAAGTGGAAGCAATGTATCACGCTTCTCGTAAGGCAAGCGCCTAACTCGAAGAGAACGGCGCGGGCCAAGAATCGGAATCCGGGGCGCTCCACTGCAGGCCGGGCCTGCCACCACCACAAGGTATCAGGGCCAGGCCTCGTCATTCCCGTCCGTCAAGTCAGAGTCTAGTTGCGGCAAAAGGTTAGCCATGGTCATAGGTACGTAGCTTTCAAATTGGATTCCCACAGTGGAGTTTCCAAACGGAAGGGAGTAAGGCCAGACGTGAATTACCTTACCTTTACAATGCCATTCACGTAACGACTCAGCCGCAATTCTCCTGGGTATCTCTAAGACGAGGTCGATCAGGATGCCTATCTGAAAAGGAATGCTTGAAGCGAATAACATACCGCCCGTCGAAATGTTTACGGATTCCGCGATTCGTTCAGAATGTCTAGGTGAATCGACGAGCCGAACCCGCAGCGGGACTGTTGCCAGATATCTCGGTGATTGGCGACTTTTAGAAACTTGCACAAGGTTACATCTATTAATTCCGAATAGGCGAGGCCCTTGCTTGGGACCAAGGACCCCGCGAATCCCTTGGTATAAACCAGTCTGGCCGTGTCCTCTCGCATACAGCAAGCCCTTCCTGGTACCGGCTGTCGGATAAGCGCCCTTCTTTTACAAGTCCGACTGATTACCTACAAAAGGATGCTATGACGTTTAATACTATGTATAGTTATTGTCAAGCACAAAAATTGACAAGATTAGGAAGAATTCCCTGAAGTTTTCCGTACCGGCCGACGAACCTTTCCTATTCTCGGAAGTTCGTGTCTGTTGGTAGTTCCGCAAAACGAATAATCTGTAAGTGAATAGGGGAGTATACTGCAAGATGTTAACCACCACTTCTAGCATTGCACCCTGACTAACCGTACCTGAAGAATTTAGTCGTTGCGTGCGCGAAAGGCTCTCCTGATACCAGGAGCAAGAATGGTTTCAAAAAGTTCACCTGTCGATCCGCCGATCAGAATTGTGGCGATTGACGACGCCCCCGATTTTCTCGAGTTTCTCGACCGTGCGCTGAGCGGAGACGGCCTGGAAATCATCACTACCACCGATCCCGCACGGGGGTTGGATCTTGCTTTGGAAGGTTCCACGGATCTGGTGCTGCTGGACCTGGTGATGCCCGGTTGTAGCGGCATGGAGCTGTTGGAGAAGATAGTCAGAGCAAACCCCACAATTAATGTGATCCTTCTGACGGGCGAATACTCAACGGAACTGGCGGTGGAAGCCATACTAAAAGGCGCGGCCGACTATTTGAACAAACCGATTTCGGTCGAAAATCTGCGGTTGAGGGTAATGAAGTTTGTCGATAGTGCCCGTGAGAGGCATAACGCCACGAAAATCAGCCATGACCTCCTGCGTTCCTTTCAGTTTGAAGGAATTGTTGGATGGAGTCCGCTGATGCTGGAGGTGTTCGACAAGATCCGGCGCGTTGCCCCACATTTTCGGAATGTCCTGATTTGCGGCGATACCGGTACTGGCAAGGAGTTGGTAGCTCATTGTCTCCATCGTCTTAGCCCTGCATCGTCTGGGCCGTTTGTCGTCTGCAATTGTGCATCGATGGTTGAGACTCTTTTCGAGAGCGAGCTATTTGGGTATGTAAAAGGTGCCTTTACGGGAGCCTTGCAAGACAAGAAGGGGTATTTTGAGCTCGCACGCGGGGGCACGCTTTTTTTGGATGAAATTGGCGACACAAGCCTTTCGGCACAGTCCAAACTTCTTCGAGTGTTACAGGATCACGTGGTGCAACGCGTTGGATCTCCCGTTCGCCACGAAATCGATGTTCGAATAGTGGCGGCGACCAATCGCGACCTCCGCGCGATGGTGGCACAAAAGACTTTTCGTGAAGACCTTTACTATCGTATTTCTACAGTCGAAATCAAATTGCCAAGACTGTCCCGCCGACGAGAGGACCTGCCACTGCTCGAGCGACATTTTGTCCAGAAATTCGCGGCGCAGTTCAATAAACCGATTCGTGGAATTACGCGAAAAGCACAGATATTGTTGGCTCGCCACTCGTGGCCCGGCAGCGTGCGTGAACTTGAAAATGTGCTCGCCCATGCTTGCATGATGGCCTACGGAGAGGCGATTGATGTAGGCGACCTTCCGGAAACGCTTCGAGCCGAACAAGTGAGCACGGGCGATTGGGACCCGGATTTTCGCTCGCTTGAGGAGGTTCAGAAAAGGCACATTCAATATATTCTCAAAGCGGTTAACGGTAACAGGCTGGAAGCAGCGGAGATCCTCGGGATCGGGCGGACCACGCTGTACCGCTTTCTTCGCGATATGGGAACTATTGGGGAAAATGAAACCGGCCCCGTGGACGGCGGCGCCGCCGCAAACCCGAACGGCGATCCAATCCACTGACTCGAACAATCTGGGAAGCGCAAGCAACAGACCTTGGTGTGATTGAGCGCCGGACAACGGCAGTAGCCTCGCATCGGCTTCGCGATTCCACAGACAAGGTAATGTTTCAATTCAGAACACGCTTAAGCAAAGCTGCAAAAGTAAACCCGCCTGTTTTCAATAACTTACAAATTCCTTAGTTGGCTTCTGGATTGCCCATTCTCGTAGTGGTCCGGAATTTGCCGCGCTCGATTGCCTTCGCCTTAGGAAAGCGACGCTTCGAACTGGCCAAAAGCGACTTCACGGATAAAAGAGAGTTACCGGAGTCGAAATCGAGACCAAACATCATGGAGCGAAGACGATCATGAAGTTCACGCTGAAGTTTCTATTACTGGCTATAGGGTTCGTGTTCCCCTCGATCATTCGAGCCCAGGTTCCGGTTGGACGATGGGAAATCGTGCACCTGGCGGGAGACAATTCCAGTCAAACTGACCTTTATCCCGGTGGCTTTTCCACTTTTCTGAAGGCAGACGGGACAGCCTACACGTACGGAACTTTCAGCAATTCCATCTGCGTGCTTGCTGCTGAAACTTACAATATCGTTCCAACGTGGATTTCTTTGGGTGGAAACAGTTATCAAATTACCATCACGGTCGACAACCTGGGGTTGGGTTCCAATGTCTCATTTGTTTACACCGGCGTGTACAACCCCCTTACTTCTGTTCCCGGAGACCTCTCGCATCAGATTCCCGCGATTACGGGAACATACTACGGCACCGGAACTTCAGCTTGTAGCAATACTACAACGAGCTCTCAGGGCACGTTCGTTGCGACATTCCTACCTACACTTTCATCCGGTTCCGCTTCCGGCTCACTAGATGGAATGGCCGCGGACAATGGGTACGCATTTGACTCGACGGTGAATGCAACGATCACATTCAGTGCGCCGCCAGCGGATGGCCAACTCGCTGGCCAGGTAACACTCGCTACCAACCCGACTTTTAATCTCCAGGCTTGCTTTGCCACAACTTCGGGCACTGTAAATCCCCTGACCATCAACGCAAGTAAGTCAGTTCAGTCAGGCGTTTCTGAGTACATGTTTGCGGAAGGTTTTGATCCAAATGGTGCCCCAACGGCTCTCTTTCTCAACGCGTTCTCAGCCGATCTGTACACTACGCTTAGCAACACCGACCTGAATGCCACCCAGGTGAGCACAAACCAATGGGCAGCCGCTGCCGCCATCGGTGAAGACAATATTGCAGCTGGGATCTCTGGTGTTGCCAACGACGGTACAAACAACGTCATCGTGATGTACTACGGTGTTTTGGGCGGCGTTTGTAACAATGCCGGTGGAGTGGATGCACCGTTTCAATTCGTATCGGGCACGCCGCTCGTTCACGGCCACGGAAAACAACACCACCATGGCAATCGGTCGATCGATGTTCGCGACCATGTTAAACCCCGCAAGCACTAAACGTGCGCGGCTTTAGTGACAAGAAATGGAGATCCAGTGAAGCTGCTAGACCGGACCATACGCGAAAGTTGCTTAGACAATCTCCGGGCAATTTGTCGTCACCCCGTCAACTTGATCAGGCGATGCGCAAAGCGATGAAATACTTTCGACGGTCCGAGAAAAACCTGTCGGGCAATCCCGGAGACGCTGAAACGAGATTCTTACGCGCGAACTTCCGGCGTATCGAGCGACGAGAATGGTGGTTGTGGGCGGCGGCCGCTACCATAACTCTTCTGCTCACGCTCGGGCTAGCCTCTTTTTTGCTTCCCAACGCAGGCCTGCACCAAGAGGCTTATTCGGTAAGTATATTCCCGCAAGCTATCAGTGGTCTTGTAGCGCTGATCTTGCTCTTCGATCTTTACACGATTTATCAGCATGTCTTGATCCATCGGATCCGCAAACAGCTGGTTGAGCGAGAAGAATTATTTCACCTTATAAACGAAAACGCGGCCGACATGATTGCGATCGTAGACATGGAGGGGAAGCGAATCTACAACAGTCACTCCTATGAAAAGGTGCTGGGTTATTCAAACGAGGAATTGCTGGCGTCTTCAGCTTTCGAGCAGATTCACCCCGATGACAGGGAACGCGTCATGAAGGCGGCGGAAGAAGCGCGAAAGTCAGGCATCGGAACAACGCTGGAATACCGCCTCCGGCACAAGGATGGTACCTGGCTCGTCCTCGAATCTACCTCGAGCGTCATTCACAATTCCGAGGGAGATCCGGAAAAACTCGTAATTGTTAACCGCGACATTTCTAGCCGCAGGCGAACCGAGGAGGCGCTTAGGAGATCGGAAGCGGGCTTTCGGTCGGTCGTCGAAGACGCGCCCTATGGAATTTATCGCACGAGCATGGACGGGCAGTTCCTCCGAGTGAACCCGGCCTTCCAGAAAATGCTCGGTTATGAATTAATGGAAGATCTTCTGAAGATCAATCTGGCGACCATCTTTCTTCGCGCTTCCGAATACCAGCAGATGATCGAGCTTCTCGCCCACACGGAAGAAATCAAGAGCGTCGAAATGGAGTGGAAGCGCAAGGACGCCGCGCCAATCACTGTGCTGTGCTCTGGGCGCCGGGTGAACGACGAAAATGGTGTCCCAGCGTACATTGAAGTGTTTGCTGAAGATGTGACCGAAAAGCGGGTGCTCGAGAAGCAATTGCGAATGGCTCAGAAGATGGAGGCGATTGGTCGCTTGTCCGGAGGAATCGCCCACGACTTCAACAATCTTCTCGGCGTCATTATTGGCTACAGCCGAGTGCTCAAGAGAACGCTCGGCGAGAACAATCCTCTTTCTGAACACGTCACGGAAATCGAGAAAGCGGGTGAACGAGCAGCCGCGTTGACCAAGCAATTGCTGGCCTTCAGCCGGCAGCAGGTGTTGACCCCCGCCGTTCTCAACCTCAATACCCTTGTCGCCGACATGGAAAAAATGCTGCCTAGGCTGCTTGGCGAAGACGTTGCGGTGTCTTTGCAGCTGGATTCTGGACTTGCAAACGTGAAAGCGGATCAGAGCCAGATCGAACAGATCATCATGAATCTGGCCGTCAACTCGCGTGATGCAATGCCCAAGGGTGGAAAACTGAAGATTCAGACGGCCAATGTGCAATTGGACCAGACCTTCACGCGCAACCGTCCGGGTTCGAGGATCGGCAACTATGTACTTCTAACGGTATCCGACACCGGAACTGGAATGGACGGAGGAACGCTCGCGCATATCTTTGAGCCATTCTTCACCACCAAGGAACGAGGTAAGGGTACGGGGCTTGGTCTCGCTACCGTTTACGGCATTGTGAAACAGAGCCATGGATATATTTGGGTCGACAGCCGGATAGGGGAAGGCACTTGCTTTTATATCTATCTCCCGGTGCATCAAGGACCCGCCCTGGTGGTGGAAAAAAAGGCCGATTCGCCGGAGAAACTTCGTGGTTCCGAATCTGTCCTGCTCGCAGAAGACTCGGATGCCCTGCGAAAGCTTGCGCAATCTTATCTTGAGGGCGCCGGATTCCAGGTCTTAGCCGCGCGAAGCGCTGAGGAGGCGTTAGAGATCGCTTCACGATCTGAAAAAGTCTTTGATCTACTGCTGACTGATGTCGTCATGCCAGGCATGAATGGCCGCGTCCTGGCGGAACAATTATTGCCGCGCCAGCCTTCGATGAAAGTTCTTTACATGTCAGGTTATACCGACAGCTTTATCGCTGGACATGGAGTTTTGGAGCCGGGGACTCACCTTCTTCACAAGCCTTTTACAGAAGATGTTCTTATTCGAAAAGTGCGCGAAGTAATCGACAGCGATAGACGGCAGCGCGATGCCGCGGACGAACCGAAAGAGCGTGCAGGAAACACAGTCTTTTCTCTTCAATAGGAGGAACTTGCGATGGAAAAGCTTTTGGTTGTTGACGACGATGCGGCGCTGCGACGCCTGATGTGCATTGAGCTGAGCGATAAATACGAAATGATCGATTCGGGCGATCCGGAACAAGGTCTGGCTCTTGCCCTCGAGCACCAGCCCGACGCCATACTACTTGATCTGCGAATGTCTAAATACTCCGGCTATGATCTGCTTCAAACGTATACCTCATTCAGCCGCACAAAAATGATTCCTGTGATTATCGTGAGCGGGGAGTCTGGAGGACAGACGAAGGATCAATGCAAACAACTTGGGGCCGTGGGCTATTTTGAAAAGCCGGTCGATTTCGATGCTTTGCGTTCCTGCCTCCAGCAAGTTGCCAAGAAGCATCGGCATATCACAAGGAGCGAAGTACGTCTACGCTTGTCGGTTCAGCTAAAGTTGCGAGGTACGGACGGCCAAGGGCAGAAATTCGACAAACTCGGCACGACCGAGAACGTAAGTCTCAGCGGCTTTCTATGTCATTGTGACGGCGAGCTTCCGATCAATTTGATTTTGGATGTTCATTTGACAAATCACCGGGATGAATATGTCGGAAAGGCCAAAATAGTTCATGCAACTCACAAGGGTGGAGCCGCCTGGACCTACGGATGTCGCTTCGTCGAAAAGACTGGCCCATGGGTGCTCAAATAGTCGGCTGTGTAGCCGTGTCTCATAAGTGGAAATAATCAAATTACTTCTCGAGGGACCGCCATCGGTCTCGTCGAGCAACTTCAGGCCGAAAACACGACCTGTCATTACCGCCGCCGTGGGCGATCTGGATCTAAGCGCACAAGCGAAGCGCTCTCGGTCGGACGACCACCTCGTCGAACCGCTCCACGGTAAGTGCGGTCTCGGCGAGGTTCGAAAACGCTCTCTACAAACGAACCCTCGAGAGAGAAGTCGAGCGTTACTGTCAACAATTCTAAAAGTTGGTTGCGCACCCGTCTGTCGATTGTGGTCGTTCGGCACGTCGATCCTGCCGCGAGTCGTGGGGAGCAACCCCCTGCGTGCACCCTCGGAGCGTGGCTATTTTTGAGTGGAATTCCAAGGATCCTAAATACTCTGGTTTCCAGTCACGAACGAACTTCCCGAGCTCCTCAGACCCAAGGGCGGGACTGAATAAAAAACCCTGCGCCTGATCGCAACCCTGCGAACGCAATATTTGAAGCTGGTCCGGAGTCTGCACGCCTTCCGCGATCACTTTGAGCTTCATGCTTCGCGCGAGGCCGATGATCGCCGTTACGATGCTCCCTGCGCTTTCATCCTTGGTTAGGTCGGCTACGAATGACTGATCGATCTTGATTTTGTGGATTGGAAATCGCCGAAGATAGCTCAGCGATGAATACCCGGTGCCGAAGTCATCGATTGACAACTGAAAGCCGATCTCATTCAGGCTCCGGAGAACCTTGATTGTCGTTTCTGCGTCGCGCATGACGATGCTCTCGGTCAGTTCGAGCTCAAGGTGGTTCGGCGTGATCCCGTGCTTTCGCACGCTGCTCGCGAGCTGCTCGACAAAATCCTTCTGACGGAATTGGACTGCAGAAACATTCACGGCTATGGGGACGGATAGTTTTCCACGGTGCTGCCAGATGGCAGCTTGACGCAATGCCTCATCGATGACCCAGCTACCGATAGGAACTATTAGCCCGCGTTCTTCCGCAATGGAGATAAATTTACCGGGCATAACCAGACCGAGGTCAGGGTGGTTCCAACGGATCAGCGCCTCCACTCCCACGACAACACCGGAGCTGATATCAACTTGAGGCTGGTAGTGCAGCTCGAATTCCTGGCGTTCGATCGCCCGGCGTAAATCGCTTTCCATCGCCAACATTTCGAGGGCGCGCTTGTTTAGGTCGCTGGTGTAGAACTGATAGCCGTTGCGCCCCGCACCTTTAGCCTGATACATCGCGGCATCGGCGTTGCGAATCATCTCTTGCCCATTGGTTGCATCATCGGGGTAAAGAGAGATTCCCATACTTGCGGTTACTGTGAGCTCATAACCGTTGATTGTTACGGGCTCTACGAGGCAGGACAGCAGCTTTTGCACGAGTGCAGCGGCATCTCGTACCTCGCGAAGGCTTTGGAGAACGACGACGAACTCATCCCCGCCAATTCTGGCCACGGTGTCGTCTTCTCGCACTGCGTCAGACAACCGTTTTGCTATCGCCTGCAGGAGGAGATCGCCTGCATCGTGGCCCAAAGAATCATTCACTTCCTTGAACCGATCGAGATCGATGAAGACTGCCGCGATCTTGAAGTCCCGTTGTTGACGGGACTTTGTGAGTTGAGTAAGCCGGTCCATGAGGAGCACCCGGTTTGGCAGGTCCGTCAGGGCGTCAAAGTGGCCAAGACGGACAATTCGTTCTTCAGTCTGCTTGCGGGCCGTGATGTCGGAAAATATCCCGACGTAATGTGTCACCGCGCTGTTCTGATCACGAACGGCGCTAATCGATAGCCACTCGACATAGAGCTCCCCACTCTTGCGACGATTCCACATCTCGCCGCTCCATGTTCCCGTCTCCTGGACACTCTTCCACAGCTCCGCATAGAAGGCGCGGTCGTGGCGTGCAGACTTTAGGATCCTCGGCGTCGCGCCAAGCGCTTCGGCCGCGGAGAAGCCCGTTGTCCGCTCGAAAGCTTTGTTTACGATCAGGATCCTTTCCTCTGGGTCACAGACAAAGATGGCCTCGGCACTTTGATCAAGGACCCGGGACCACAACCGCAGCCGCCCTTCTGCTTTGACCCGTTCGGTTATGTCGCGAAAGTACCAGATTCGCCCACGGTACTCGCCGACCGAATCGATGAGCGGCGACGAATATCGATCCAACACCCTTCCGTCCTTCAGCCTGAGCTCGTCCCGACTCTTCTCGTCGCGATGGCTATACAGATACTGAACCTTAGCCAAGAACGCTTGCGGCGTTTCGACCTGGTCGACGACCCATTGAAGCAACTTGTTGTCGTCTCCGGCGCGAACCATTTCCGCCGGAATATGCCACATGGCCTCAAATTGCTGGTTCGAAAGAATGATCCTATTTCCTTCGTCCACAGCCAGAATGCCGTCAATAGTGGTTTCCGCCTGCGCTTCAAGGAGAGTGTTCTTAAACAGGATCTCTTGCTCAATACGTCTGCGTTCCGTGATGTCCTGCTTGACCGCCACAAAGTGGGTGATATTTCTTTGCGAATTTTGTACAGGGGTGATGGTCATTTCTTCACTGTACGGACTGCCGTCCTTACGCCGATTTATGAGCTCTCCGCGCCATACCCTTCCGCCAAGAATGGTTCGCCACATCTCTTCATATAACGCTGGCGGGTTCTTGCCTGATTTGAGCACCCGAGTGCTTTGTCCAACTGCTTCCCCATGCGTGTAGCCGGTCAGCTCTTCGAAGGCGGGATTGGTCCAGATGATCGTTCCGTCCCTGTCGGTAATCACGACAGCGTTTGCCGCCGCGTTCACGACTGCTGCCTGCAAATCGGCCAGGTCTCCGGTCCCAGACTGTTGGAAAGAATCGATGTTTTTCGTATTCTGCATATGCTAAACCGTAATCCTGCGGAGCTCGATGGCAGCCGTATGAGCGCCCTTTACAACGCCAAAGGTAGCGCGCTAAGACGTTTCATCGCGCTTATATATAGTTACGATATTCCCCCGGGTCTTTTTCGAAGGGCAAACCCCGAGGCCTCGTTCTATGAACGCTAAAACCATTATCGATAATCGGTTTCTGAAGGAAGTCAGACGCACCCATGTCGAACGAACGTTCCTGGCTTCCCTGAGTTTCTCGTGCCAGTCTGAAGGGGAGAACTGGATTACCGGTGTATTGTCTTCCATATCTCGAACCAGTTCGCGTTGTCTGGGTTGAGCCGAGTAGAAAACGAGCAAGGCCGTTGTGGAAGAAAGGTGCTGATGGATATTCGCGACCGGCGGGCTCTCTACATGCCGTTGGAGGGCCTTGGAGGGAAGTTCGAGCTGCCGCGTTTGGAAGCGAGGTGTAGTTTCTGTTCTTCACCCGACCCATACCCCGAATTGAATACTTAATATGGAACATCCGCGGTCTGCGCAGTCCTTAATCCACCTGTCGGCTTTGTGCTCAAGCGGACGGAAAAACTTCGCGTTGTTGGCCACGTGCCGAACCAAGCGCCCAGAGATAAAGTACTTAGATTCGACTTTGTTGAACCACGTACGGATTGTTTTCTCAAGCTCGTCAGCGTTGTTTTCGGCGATCGCTGCGACACCAGCTTCGTCGAATTTGTCCTTCGAAAGGGCCATGAGCGCTTGTTCGTTAGTCATCGGAAACGGAACCTTCCCGTGAGTTGTCCTATTGCTGCACCAAACCCACAAGAATCATTGCAAGGAACCAACCAAAGGGAAACCGCAAGCTTGGCAAGTCTAAGTTATTGAAGCGAATGTGGTTAACCACGCCTTCATCTGGGGATCGTTTCCCCGAAGCCATAACCTCGATGCCAAACCGAAACATCGGCATAGTTTTGGGGCAGAACCTTCCAAGGACCTCCCTGTTTCCTGGCAGTTCTGGCGCCGTTCGAATCGTCATTTTTTTCTTGCTCGGTTCTTCAAGACAGCCTTTTCAGGCCGGCCGCGGTGTTCGCAATTGAAACACTATCCGTTACGAGGACGACGTTCTCAGATTCCAGCGGTAAAACACAACATAAGTCGTTGATTATAAAGAATCTATGAGTTGGGATCTCGGGCCGTCTGGTGTGGTAAATGCCTATCAACTATTGAGGAGACGCTGTACCCGCGACCGAATTACGACCGTTACGACGGATGTAAACCGAGCATGGATCGTAGGGCAGCGTCTCTCAACATCGATTCAAGGCTAGAAGACCCAGCAACAGCGAACAATCGGAGT
>Ga0247682_1000437_pt1 | contig 11887 bp, 30 predicted proteins | sample CNK23_metaG_FD_190130 | JGI IMG/M metagenome (GOLD analysis project Ga0247682, IMG submission 190130) | Soil microbial communities from Purdue University Martell Research Forest, Indiana, United States - CNK23 | ecosystem: Environmental > Terrestrial > Soil > Temperate forest > Bulk soil...
AATCGTACTGGCGATTGGCCGAGGAGTATGAAACTGGCCTTGTTAAGATTTGCGAGAAACTGGGCATAGAAGTCGAGGGCTAAATGGAGAAGGTCAAGGACGTTTTCGAGCACTGCAAGTGGCTCATTGAAAAGGGCCGAGGCGAAGAACCCGGCAAACTTTTCATGCCGCGTGTAGAAGCCCAGAAACGAAAGGCTAATGCTGAGGGCTATCGCCGTGTCGTTTTCCAAGTGGATGAGCAGCTCTACCGCGATTGGCATGAGCAGAAAGACCGCTACATCACGCTCTGCCAGAATAATCCGCCGCTCGGTTACGCGACGATGCTCAAGATTCTTGCAGCCATATCGGACGAAGCAATCAAAAATTTGGCTGCGGATGAATCAAGCGAGGACACGCAGACGTTGGGGGACGCATGAGTTGGTTTCTGTTTCAGTTTTACAAGCTTGGCTGGAAATGGCCATATCTGCGCTGGCGGATATTCCGCTATAAGGTGGATTGATGCTGGAGAACAGGCGAGACCCTGAACGTACCGCCCTTGCGGACTTCCATAGCCCGAAAAGTTTCGTTTCTTTCAAGGGGCATGTTTATCTCTATGGCCTGCAAGACCACATGAACATGCGCGAGAAGATTTACAACCGCGCAAAAGGAATGTGCCAGCTCTGTCCAAAGCCTCACTTCGTAGATTGGGATTCTGGGCACTGGCATCATGCGCAGAAGACTTTTGGTGGGAAACGCTGCGATGGGCTTTGCTGTGGAGTCTGGGCCTGTGCTGGCGGCCACATCAAAGAGCATGGACGAACAATTCACTGGAGCGACCGATGAAAGCCAAGAATAACCCGGAAGCAAGGGCCAAAGTGAAGTTTATCCTGAATCTGCTCCGCAAGGTGAAGTGCGAGAACTTCTCCGTGCCTGACCAGCGAGAGTTCCAGCGGTACATCAAGCCGGTCAAGCCATGAGCGAATCAATCCGCCAACTGGCAGCCGATGGCATGCTGCGCGGCTCCTACGAAACTTCGCAGGAAACGCCGCTGGACAGTCCTCTGCAATTTGTGCTTTTCATGGCGTATCAGCAGGTCTTGCGAAACAACCGCCAGAACGTTGCTGACGTGGCGGCAGGAGAATAGCTGTGGATGAGAAGCAAAGAGAATTCTTGCAGGCTTTGCTCGATACGCGCGGCGATGGCTCCAAAGTTTGTCCGCGCTGCGGATGCTGCGAACTTGTGACGGAAGAGTGCGAGCAGTGCGATGAGGGGCTGGACGGGCACGATTGCGGCGAGGATTGCTGTTGCTGCGAAGACCCTGAGCCGAATCTTCGCTGCCAGTTTTGCAGTGGGCGCGGCTACTTTGAGGTCTGCTTAGGCCAATGCGACGCGGAAGGCAAGCACGCCTAGCCAGCAGCAGGTCAAGTCGGGCCGCGCGACAGCCATCGTGGCATCAAAAATTTTCTACTTGACGGGCCGGTCAGGTTCGCTATGATGCAAGCAGGAATTCCAGTGGGGCGGCTGTTGGTAGAATGTCTTGCCGACCGTCGCCAGCACCGCTCCACAGTAATTCCTAGAAAGATGGTCGGCAACCATCCGCTATCTCTCCAACGTCTACGGCCTTCACTCGTTGCGCTTCGCAATGAAGGGTGCAAAAGATTTTACGCGGCGTCGTACCTCACAAGGCGCTGCGCAGTTATCTATTCCTCACTCCGCAGGAAGAAAATTCACAGCCTATCCGGTGACTGGAACCTTCACGCCCGATTCCAGAGCGAACAACTGCGAAAAGCGGAGCCAAGTTTTCTCGAAGGGATGTTCTTGCTCTACGGAGGGCATCTCAGTACCGCTTCATCTAAACCGTCGCTGGCGCTGACTGACACTGTAGTGCTAAGGGGCTTTGCCCCTCGCACCCCAAAGTCAAAAGCTAAGGCGGGAAAAGGCTTAGGTGAGGGAAGTTGGGCGTGTGCGCGGAGCAGCAGGAAAGTGGTAGGAGCGATTTTTGAAAATAATGCTTGACGGCATTTCTGTAAAGTAGTAGAAGTAGTGGCAGGAGGAAGTAAATGGCTAAACTTCATGAGTTGCTTGCGGTCGGGACTAACCTCGACAACCAAGCCAAGAAAACAGTTTCGGATTTGAAGAACACGTTCGACAAGAAACGGCACCTGTTTGAGCAAAAACTGGTGACTTTCAAATCGAATGAAGATGGTGTGGCTCCGGTCACGGAAGCTCAGTCCGACATTCAGAGCACGGTCAACAAGGAACTGGAATGGATTTCTGGAATACTTGTCCGCGCGATTGACGTTGGGCACCAGGTGGACGTTGCGAATACGCTCGCCAAAGCGGACATCGTAACCGAAGATGATGAGATAATCGCCAAAGATGTTCCGGCGACAAGCCTGCTTCAGCTTGAAAAGGAACTGAAAGAGTTCCACGGATTGCTCAATAGCATCCCAACGCTTGACCCTGCGAAGGGTTTCAGTAAAGACGAAACGCGCGAGCATGGAATCTTCAAGGCACGCGACGTTCAGAAAACACGCACTAAGAAAAGCGCGAAGCCAATCGTTCTGTTTCCGGCCACAAAGGAACATCCGGCACAGACGCAAATGGTTGCCGAAGATGTTCCCACCGGAATCATCCAAGAGCAAGAATGGTCGGCTCTATTGACTCCGGCCATGAAGGGCGATTTGATTGACCGCGTGGAAGTGCTTACCAGAGCAGTCAAGAAAGCTCGCGCTCGCGCTAATGAACTGGAGATTGACGTAGTTGGTCACAAGATTGGGAAGAAGCTGCTGGATTATGTTCTCCAGCCACTTTCCAAATAAGTTCGGGGCGGCCCGAAAGGGCTGTTCCAACTTCAGGGTAATCATCATTCTGAAAATCACGCTTTCTAGCGAAGGAAGCATTCAGACTTTTACCCCGAAGGCTCAAGCGATAGCGAGGTCAGGCGATATGCAAGCACCAAAAACAGTGTGCGCTGGTTCGAATCCAGTGGGGGACTCCAAAACTCTATGTCCCCCTAGCTCAGTGGTAGAGCAACTGCTTGAGGCTAAGAGCTTGCAGGGTTCGCGCATCCTAGCGTTACGTCGCACAATCCGTATGGATTGCAAAAACCATACTTGGGGCTGCTCACCGGATATGTGGGTGGCCCCCCTTTTTATTTAGGAGAAAGATGAGCGCAAATCACAAGGGCTACGTCGGCGTTTACGAGTTCTCGCGGCAGAGCGGGCTATCGCTGAGTTTCATCTACCAGCAGATTTATCTAGGCAAGCTGCCAGCAAAGAAATTAGGTCGCAAGTGGCAAATCCCGGAAGGCGAGCTGGCCGCACGCCGCCAGCAAAAGGAGAGCGCCGGTGCCAAATCTTGACAGTCCGTCACGCCACGACGTGGAAGTAGCTTTGCAGGCGCTGGACATTCGCGAAGAACAGGAACGCGAGGCGATTCGCAGGTTTTGGAAACGTGAACGCAGGGGCGTCAAGGTCGGACTAGTACTCAAGGCGTTCTATTGGGCAGCGATTGGGTTTGGTTTCCTCTGGGTGGCATGGGTTTTGGCGGATGCGGCGCTGGACTGGCTCTGGCAAGGGCTAAGTAATCGCTAGGATGCCGATTGCTGGCCTACGTTAGGCACTAGGACGCACGAAAGGCAGAAAGATGAGGTTGGGTAGCGGGAATGAGAAAAATCAGCTATAGAGAAAGCCAAGTAGTTGTAGTGCTCACTAAATCAGAGGGCAAATTTCTATTGTCGGGCATCCATAGAAACTACATACAGAAGACGAAAATCAAAGATTGCATTATACGAAAACTTGAGGATGCTCTTACTGAAGCCGGAATTGTATGCGGAATCTGTGGAAGGACATTTGGCGAGCATACGCAAACTTGCTATTGAAAGTTTCGCAGCCAAAAGGTGTGCCAGGTTCGAATCCTGGGCATGTTGCTGGCGCATGTGGGCACGGCAGGTGAGCCGTCACGAAGGTTTGAACCCTTCAGCCAGCATTCGATTTGGAGGCAGGCGATGCGCGAACATAGTGGATTTAGGGCGGGAAAATGAGCGACAAACGAGAGTTCAAAGGGACGTGCTCCAATTGCCGGGCGAAGAAAGTCACCGTGCGAAAGGTTCGCGGGTCGCAGTGCTGCCGGAACTGCTTCAACCGTTTCGAGGTTTACGAGAATATCAAGGCGTGGCTGAATCGCACGCCAACGAAAGCAGAGGTGCGGCGATGAGCGTAACTGACTCCATCAAGGCCATGCCGACGCCGCTGTACTCCATCGTAGACCGTAAGACAGGCGTGTACTGGGGCAAGGGAATCTTCTGGGATAAGCAGAGTGCAGAAAGTCAGCGGATGCTGCTGGCGAGTAAGTACGGGAATCGGGATTTGAGGGTCGTGGGGCGATGAGCGACAAGTACGCCACGGTGCCGATTACTAGCGATGTTCAAAAGCTGTGGAGCTGCGAAAGCGTCAAGGCAAACCATATCCGGCATCCTGGAAAATTGCCGCCTTGCGCCGGAGTCCTGATTCGCATTTGCGTAAGCCGCGCGGAGAAAAGTCCCTTCTGCGATGCGGATGCGGCGTGGCCAGTGCACCCCGACGATGCAAAGATGATTTTCCCAGAGGGCAGTGCGCCGGAGTACAAAGTTTGCAGTCATCAAGTTGATTGCGATTGAGCGGCAGGTGAGCGGCTATCAGCCGAGAGGAACAAATGAGCGAATCTGACCATCCGCTAAAAGGAGTTCTCTGGGTTGATTTGCAGAACGCTGTGCGAAAAGCTAGGGCTATTCAATTGGAGAGAATGTTTAACGAGGGCATCGTGGACATAAAATGGTGGCAGGGGATGACGGAAGAGCAACTAGCGAAGCGTTGCGATGAGCTTGTAGCGGAGAAAGAAAAGGCGGTGCTGGAAGAGGCGCGCTGGTGGCATCAACGGCTTCATAGGGCGCTAGGAATACCTTGCGATATGGAAACACTAGAAGAATGCTCTCGGATGGACATGCTTGAAGGGATTTCCGATAAGCCAAGCACGGCCCAGAGCTAAGAGCGAAGCGGGGGACAAATGAAAGCTAATCTAAAGTGGTTCGAGAAATCGTGGCTCGAATGGCGGGAGAGTAGAAATTGGCATCCGAAATTCTTCGCATTCAATCTGTGGAAGTGCCGCTATGTATTCAGGATTAAACACGGACCATTTGGAAGTTGGGTACTGGAAATCGAGCGTGGCCTAAAACGGTGGTACTGAGTTGGCCGCCCAGCCGCACGGCTAGAAGGGGAGCGCAACATGAGAGTGAGCGCAATGGTATTCAATGTACTTCGTTCAATGCTTCTAGGAAGCGCGGTGGTTTCGCCGTGGCTTGGTTACTACAGGTGGTCGGCGACGGCATTCATGTTGGCGTGTGGCTGCAACGCAATTTATAGAGATTTGCTGGAATGGGAGCGGCGGCGCAGCACCACGTATTCCAGGTGAGCCTGCTACACGAGTTCGTAGAAGTAATCGGCTGGATGGTGCTGGCGTATTTGTGCTGCGCAGTGCCGATATGGATTCTGCTGTGGAAGTGGATTCACAGCGAGCCGAAGAAGTGAGCGAGCACAAGCCAACTCTCGCAGAGCTTCGCAGCACGGAAGCGTTTCTTGTACGCGAACTGGCCCTGATCGAATCCTGCGAGTGGATGAAAGCGTGGGAGAAGCCGACGCGGGAAGCATTGCGGGATTGTAGGTATGCGATAGAGCAGACGGCAGCGGATTCCAGATAAGAGGAACAATGATATTTTTCATCCCTAGAGTGACAACTCGCCCAGCCGCTTTGCTGCTTGCCTTCGGTAGCGGACTTATAATGTCGATTGGGGGAATTTTTATTTTCGCCGAAGTAGATACTTTATTTGAGCATTTCCTTGCTGTGGTCTTATTACTACTAGGTGCAGGCAATTTAGCATTGGGCGCAGTCATAGCAATTGAGCGAGATTAACGGCTGCGAGCCAGTTTGCACAGGCAGGGGAATGAGAGGAGCGGGGATGTACTGGCGAGAAGTTTCAAAGTGTGACGCTGAGGCGAGGCAGATTGCGAGGCCGCACTACTCTCGCGCCAAGCCGGACTCTGCGGAGCTTGGCCCTCCGGGTCAGAAGATTGTGCTGGTTGGCAACGATGGGCAGCAACTGTGGGGCAGCCACAGACCTGCACCGTGGGTCAAGGAAGTGAAACGCATGGACGGATTCGACGGGCACTCGTGCTTTATCTTTCGCAGAACCGGAGGCCCACTGGCGAGCGCCACAATTCGGGAAGCGGTCGCGCTGACAGTAAAGAAGTGGGGAGCTGCTCCGTTTATCACCTACGTTGCGATTGAGAAGGTGCGACGGAAGCGTGACCCCGGACGCTGCTTTATCAAGGCGGGTTTTCACAAGGCAGGGATTCGGCAGAAAACGAAGCATGGGCCAATGTTGCGGCTGGAGATGGGACTGTTCGACGTGATTGCCTGTTACCAGCAGCCCTGACCGCAGGGGACCGATAAAGGAGGAGAGATGATGAGCGATTGCAAATTATGCCAAGTAGGAATGCCACTAAGAAAGTACCTCGACGGCTCAATGCGTCACTTTGATGGGCTGTCGTCATGGCATCCATGTTCAGATGTCGCCCCACCACCGGCGAATGACGAGCTGGAGCGTGAGGCGATAGCGTTCCTTGACCGCAAGTATTCCTATCAGCCGTTTCGCGCAAGCCTGGCTCCAATTCTTGCCGACTTTGCCGCCCAAATTGCAGTGCGAGCGGCGCTGGAGGAGCATAAGTTGTTGCTGAAATTTGCGAATGAAGGCAAGAAGAAAGTCGCTGTTGATTTCGTTGCATATATCATCGAGCGTTCAGTGCAAATAGAGGAGCACGGGGCCGAACTCCAGAAGGCGGTGAGGGGGCAATGAGAGCACCTCCAGAACCTAAAACTCCAGTGACGCTAAAAGACGGGCGCACCGGGATAGCTATCGCTAGCTGGAAAGCAAAGTTTGGTGGGCGAACAATCGTGCTGGTCGAATTACCGGACGGAAAAGCTGTGCGTGTCCGCTTATCGGAACTACGGGTCACTGTTCCAGTCGGCTGACCACAGTCGTGGCTCTAAGTTTAGAGCCTAGAAAGGGCGGGTGCGCTAATGGAGACTGAACGAATGCGAGCGGCACTGGAACTGGCCAAGACTTTTATGGCCCATAAAGACACTTGCGACCTCTTGGAAGTGGCGTGGGGCAATCCGCATACCGACTTTTGCAACTGCAATTTCAGCGCAGCTATGCGGCAGGTCAACGCCGCCCTTGCCTCCAGCGAGGGGCCATCGGGTAGACCGCTCAACCAACTGAGGGCTACAATCCACAAGTTAGATTTCATAGAAACCCCAGATAAGAACGGGCACATGATTCGTTTCGTAAAGCGAGCCGACGTGCTAGCAGCCATTTCAGCAGATGAAAATCTTGCAGCCTGTCAGCCTCCAGCCCCAACGTTTGAGGAGCCGCTAACGTTCGAAGAATGGTACGCGACCTACAATGACGTGAAGGAATATGACGATGGGATGCGAGATGCGTTTAGTGCCGGATTCGCTTCCGCTCTCCACACGCAGCCCCCGCCCCCGACCGCTTCCTTCAGAACGAGCTGCGGTGAGCCTGCTGGCCATCTTATCGCCGGAGCATCGTGGTTTGCGTGTGTTTTGCCTAAAGGACATTCTGGTGAGCATCAGCGCGGCGGGAACTGTTTCAAGCATGGTGAGTACGTCGGCAATCAATGCCCTCATTGGCCGAATTGTTATCCCGAGCCGAGCGCAGAGCCGCTAATCTACAAAGCAAGTGAGACATTCAACCGCTGCACGGGCACTCTTAGCGAGGAAGGAAACACCTATCGTTGCACAAAAGAAGCTGGCCACGCCGGAGTGCATGAGAACGGCGATTGGGAATGGCATAATTCCACGCCGGGCGCAGAGAAGCTCGCAGGGGAGCAAAAGCGGACTTGCGAGCATGAGTGAATTTAGGTTGTAGTTAACGGGCCAAAGGTGTTTAATCGCTTCGAGGTGACCGAATGAAGAAATATGCAGTCCTGCTTTTAGTTCTAACCCCCTTCCTGGCTGGATGCCCCAAAGACCCTTACCGCGCCGCAATTCAAGGTTCCGCTGATGTCAGTAATGCCGTGAGTTCCGGCATCAAAATCACCGCTTCCTACTACTCTGCCGGAACGTTCAATGACACGCAGAAGGCTATGGCAGCCAAGTATTTCACCGTCGTCACCGACTGCAATATGACCTTCCGCAAGGCCGTGACGGACGTTCACAATGCAGGGCAGACCGGCACGCAAGCGTTCTTGCCGATTGCCGATAGCTTCGTGAATTGCGTAAGAAGTTCTGCGCCTGTGGCGAGCGACCCGAAAGTAGCGAACGTATTGACAGCCACCGATTCTGCTATTCGCGGCATAGAGCTTGCAATCGCCAGTGCGAAAGGAACAAAGTAATGGAACCGAACCTTGTCGTGAATCTCGCTCTAACCGCTCTAAACGAAGTGCTCTCCATCATTGCTCATATCCGCGCACAGGGCGGCATGACCACGGAGCAAATCGCCGCACTCGCAGACCAGCAAGACCTCGCCAACAAAGACGCAATCAAGGCTCTTCTCGCGCTTTAGGTCATGGAGGCGCTTCATGGCCGGAATGGAGGAAGCGGAGCCGTCTGTCGGGGTTTCGGCTGGCGGCTCCGCCTTTACTACGCTGAGGGAAGTCTTAGTTGGGCGTGATGACGAGTTGAATCGTATCAACGGGCTGGTCAGTCACACTGTCGCTGCCCGCCAAACCGTCAATGTCTGTTCCTGTAATCGTTGCCGTTCCCGCTGCCACCGCCGTAATGAGACCACTCGCGGGGTCCACCGTGGCGATTGTGGCATCACTGGACGTATAGACAGCAGCGCCTTTGAGGGGAATTTCCGTAGTGCCCTGAAAGCGATGCGCTACGGCTGTTGCGGTCTTGCCAACTAACAATTGAACTGGCATGAATGTTTCTCCTTTTTCTGTACGGATTCCAAGCCGGATTGACTGCTGCGGCGTAGAAAGTCTTTTCAAAAGCTCTACAAGCTCTTCGAGAGCGTTCGCAATGCGCCCAGCGGCATTCCTAATCATGCCGAGGTCGTAAACTTCCAGCTTCTCCCAATCGGTCAATGCCCTACCCTCACGTTACTGAGGCCCGCAAACAGGCCAAATACATTCAGAAGCCACAGCACAACCGCGATGACCACCACAATGTTAATGATTTTCTTGATGGGGTCGGCCATCGGGATGTAGGTATTCGCCAGCCAGAGCAGGACTCCGACGACGATGAGCGTGATAACTATCGTAATGAGCGGCATGATGCCCCAATTCTCGCGTGTCTGGAGCGAGATTACTGTCACCTATCGCACAAAAGCAAGAATAATTTCATCCGAGCGGCGGATAAACCGTACCTTTTTTTACCTGGCCGTGGATATGCTCATTCGGACCACCTTCATCCTCAATCCAAAAGAAAAAATGGTCCTCGCCTGCATATTCTTTCATCGCTGCAAGGGCTTTCTGCTTGTCGGGCAGGTCATGCGTACGGCAATCAAGAGCGTCTCCCCGATGATGAGGGTCTTCTGGCCCGGAATGAAGCCCGTCGCAGGCAGAAGTAATCGTTATGTCGTGGCCCAACTTTTGAGCGGCATATAGAAATGCTCCCATGACGACGATTCCACCCGGGGAAACGACTGCGAAACTGACGCCTTCCTTGATTCTTACGCAGGGAATCATTTGCCTTTCCTCTTCGGGTAGTTCTTCATCTGCTCTTTAATCAACTTCACGCACGCCTCGCAATAATCGACTGGAATCTCGCCATTCACTTTCACGGTCTTGATTTCGTCCTTTGGCACTTCTTTGCCGCACTTCTGGCACTTCACAGATGCTCCGCACTGTCTACTACGTGTTGTTTTGCCTCATGCTCCGCCAGCTTCTCTTTTGCCTTGTTCAGTTCCGCCAGATTCTCCGGCGTGCGGTCCTTCTCGTAGATGAGAGCCGACTTTGCCACAATCAGCGCGAGAGCAATTCCGTACTGACTGTTGACCAGCGTATGTGTTTTCTCAGCTAGAACAAGAATCTGCCCTTGCTGCACCGTCGCTTCGGCAACTCTTTGGGCTACCACGTCGGCTTTCTTCTCCACTTTCTTTGATATGGCGATGTTGACGATAGCGTTGATGGTCGGCGGCACGGTCACGATAACCGCCGTCATCACGGCAAACCATCCGCCTGCAATAGGTTCAGCAGCCATGTTCTCTCCGCATCTTAACGCCTACCGCCATGAAAGCAACGACGCAAAATAGTGTTGGCACGATGTATCCGGCTTCAATCCAAACTGCTTCAGGGACGCCTAGCAGCCAAGCCCATTTGAATCCCGCTAGCGCAATCCACAGTATGCCAAGAATGAAGTACACGTCGGCCCGCCGACCGGAAAAGAAGCTCACACAGGTCAGCGTGAAGCCGCACATATACGAAAAACACCCTTCATAGAGCACTACCCAGTCCGAGAATTGCATCTGCCTGTGAATCCCGACCTCGATGAACCGGGTTAGGACGATGGCAGTCAGAAAGGATACGGAAAGCCGTCTGAGCCTATACGTGTAGCCTAGCGTGGCCTCCCAGACCACTCCCAGTGCAGTCAGGAGCCACAGGGACGTACAAACGGTGTAGGTGATGAGGTAAGAGCGGGAAACGTCGCCAGCGGTCAGCAGTGGCCATTCTGATGCGATTTCATAGAGTAGATTTGCCGATAAATAGACGAATAGAAGCGGATGCCGCCACGAGCGAAAGCAAGCATAGAGCGTCGCGCCAAGTAAAATCAGGAATCTGGATGCCTCAATCAAGGTTTCGTGGCATTCAGTTGCAGCGTTTCCTGAAGGACATAATAGCTAGAATCCTCTTCGGAAACGTAAAAAGTTGCGCTGCCACTGATACCTGTCAGCGTAACGATATACCCGGTGGGGATTTTCTTTTTCCCGGATACGATAAATAGGCCTACTTCCTGTCCATGCGGAGGCGGCTGACCCAAGTTGCACCTACCTTTCTGTTTTCCAATTTACACCATTAATCTTGCCTTTAATCCACATAACATCGCCGCGTACGGCTTCCTGCGAACGACGAATGGAGTTCAAAGCATCCCAAAAATCCCGTTCCTTACGAATCATTTCTGCTTCGAGTTCTGCCGTCTTTTCTTTTGCAGACTTCTCCAACTTCTCTGCAGCATCGGCTATTTTCTGTTCAAGGATGTGAGGTCTTTCTAGTCTTTGTTTCAGCACCCATAACAACAGAAAAACGATAATTTGCACGGATATTGGGCCGATATACGTGATTAGGAAAGTGCTCACGGCTGCTTGGTTAGTTGCCCCAAGTCCTGAGCTTTCTGCGCGGCTGGCGCAAAGTTAGGAGAACTTTCCACCTTGCTCGCAAAAGCTCTCGTCAGGTTACCTCCTAGCGTGTTGAAGAATTTGTACATGAACTGGTATGGCATGCCTGAGTTCGCTTGCGGCGCAGGCAAGGCCCCGATGAACGCACTGGCGATATAGTAAGCAACCAGAGTGCTCGAAGTAGGATGCGCCTGCAAGAAAGAAACTATTGCGTTCATCTATCCCCCTTGACCGTCCCTTTTCGCTTCAGCAACTTCTTGACTCGCTTATCCCTCTGCTTGGCCGGTGCACTGCCATAGCCATCGTGAATCAAAAGCCATTGAATAGCGTGCATGAGTCTACGCTCTAAATCCGTCAACGCATATTTCTCTGGCACCTCCTCTTTCACTGCCCCATCCCTTCCAGATTTACGCTCAGCTGCAAGCCGCCAACACTCACCGTTAGTGAGCCTATCTTTGCGCCAATGCTAGCCGTCTTGAATTGAATGCCGTAGACGCAGTTCTGGCCAGC
>Ga0247682_1000438_pt1 | contig 11886 bp, 22 predicted proteins | sample CNK23_metaG_FD_190130 | JGI IMG/M metagenome (GOLD analysis project Ga0247682, IMG submission 190130) | Soil microbial communities from Purdue University Martell Research Forest, Indiana, United States - CNK23 | ecosystem: Environmental > Terrestrial > Soil > Temperate forest > Bulk soil...
TTTGTGTGTCTGAAAACTTCGGGTTTGCTCGTCTGCCGACTCCCACGGGGCGCATTCTCTCCCATCCGTGCCGATCCGCCACCTCGTCATACAGCATCCGAGCGGCGTAGAACATATGCTTAGTGGTCATGAATCGCAGCGTAAAGACGTCGCCCTCTAATGTCGTCCATCGCATCGACGAATAGCGGCTGACGTCGCGTGGCGCGACCGGGTGAGCGCATACCGCTGGCAAGTTACTCACAACCGCACCACCAGCGCGATAACCAGCGCTCCCGCAGCACATGCCGTCAGGATGGCGATTGCCTTTACTCGCAGCTCCGCGCGCCGTCTGCGCCGGTACTGCACTGCGATGATGCTGTAGTCTGATGTCTGTGTCATGATTGCCTCCAGAGTTAGGTTACGATGATGCGCCAGTCAGTCGCGACGGGAAGATTCCTGCTATCCGTACCGTTATCTAACTGACAGCCTTAACTTCCGACCTCAGGTATGCTCCAGCCTCTGTCAGCGTCAGCCCCGCTTGCGTTAGCAGCCACGCCGTAGCCGCAGCCTCGGGGCACACCTCGCACTCAGAGCCTTCTGGCAGCACAAGCTCTCCCTCGTATTCAGCCACCATCAGCATGGCAGTCAGCGCGATTGCTTGCAGGTCGCGCTCTTCGGATTGGTCTGTCTCGTTAGCCATTGGCGACCTCTTCCAGCGATATGCTCTCGCTGTAGTAGCCATTGGATGTCCCGTACCACCGCAGCACGACGGTGCCTTTGATGGTGGATAGCCGATAGAAAGTCCAGGTGAAGCTCTCCCGGTATTCGTCGGGCGTGAATCCTTCGGGGTCGGACTCGCTGTTTTCCGACTCCTCGGCCTTCAGAATAGGCGAGCCCGTCAAATCGGCCAAGTCGCCGCAGATGTCGTTCAGTTCCACCGTCTCGCAGCAGTCCTGATCGTGGTGCATGGAATATTTCTTGCCATCTTCGGACACGAGCACTATCTCGCTTGAGCCGATTCCGCCTTCGATTTCCGTCAGCGTCTTTCCGATTAACTCTTCGATTTTCACCCTTGCTCCTTTTGCAAAACTTCCGCCACCGCCTCAACCGCCTCGTAAGGCAGCGCGTACCATTCTCTTAGCCGCTCGCAGATTGCGCGGGCCGTGGCAAGTCGCCGCTCCTGTTCGCGGCGAATGCGCTTCTGGTGCAGGTCAGCGTCGAACACGTATTCGAGAAACTCATCAAAACGGGTATTCATTTCGCGCCTTCCGCTTTGGCGATGGCGCTGTTGCTAGCGCGCTTCGCAATGCGTGCCATCTTGACGATGCCGAATTCCGAGCCCTGCGCGTACCGCACGCTGCGCATAGCGTGGTCGAAATCGACGTGATATTCGGTGACCTCGCGACCGTTCAGTAGCGAGGACTGGTAGACTAATTCGACCTCGTACTGGCGGTGAAAGTTGTCCATCTGCGTATATTCGAGACTCATTTTCCGATCCTCTCTTTCGCGTTGTTGATCCACTTCTCCGCCTCGTCCAGCCACAAGCGGCAGCGCTTCTCGTCGCTGCTGTTCTCCCACGCCATGGCTAGCGCCTGCGTTGCCGCGCCGATGCAATCGTAGGTGTCGAGCGTTTCGGGTTCGGGGCCGGCGTCTGAACCGCGCGAGGGGATGCCATGCGTAGTCATTTATTTTTCCTCCACGTAAACCAATTCGAGCTTGCCGCGCACGGGGATGTTGACGTCTCCATCCCAGCAAACGAACATGGACGGCCCGCGCGAAATGAAGCGATAGGCGGTAGCGGTTTCAACTCGCTGTACGCCGTTTTCGTAAGTCTTTGTGGTCTGCGTCATGATGTAAGTTTGCCTCCTGCGCGATGGGAATAATAGGTTGATTTTGGTGGTATGTCTAAGGTTAATATGTTCCGTCCACCAGCCCGCGTACATGCTCAGGCGTGCATTCGTTTCTCGGGTCGTCCAGAAACCGTTCCAGATCCTTCGATGTCGAAGGATGATAGTTGGAAACGTCGGAGGCCCATCGCATCCACTTTGACCTGAGGATCGCTTCCGCCTCGACGGGCGTGTATCCTCTACCGAGAAGAAGCTTTGCGCAAGCGCGCCACGATCGGTAGCTATGGAATGAGTACGCATCGCTGGTTTTGGTGGCCAATTCGGATGCGGTCATTTACTTCACCTCCGCGCGAAAATCAAACGGCACATCAGCGGCGCGTTCCTGCGCTCCCTTGGCGTCCTCGTAATAACCAAGCTCGCGCACGATGGCGTCAATCGTCTCCTGCGAGTGAGGAGGCAGCAGCTTGCGGCCAGACTCGGCGGTGATCGACTTCGCCAGCGTGTCCCAGAAGATGTTGCCGAGGCCCATCAGGTTGACTTGGGAACTGTGGATGTTGTGCGCGGCAAAATACGCTGCCCACCTCGCACTTTTTTCGGCTCTCGCCGCATACTCCGATTTGTTGAATTCGCGTTCCATGAGTTAAAGATAGCGCATCTTTCTGGAATATTCAAGAAAAATCTTGCACTACCGATGGTTAACTGGTAAGCTCAATCCATGAGCAAATTAGAGCCCATCAGCAGCCGCTTGCCGGGGCCTCTGCTGAAGGCGTTGAAGCAGGCGTCGAGGACTACCGGAAGAAGGATTGAGCACTTGCTTGCTGATGCTGTATCGAAGTACCTGGAGGAATTGAAGCGTGCCAGCGCAGCATGATGGATACGTCTATTTCATAAGGATGCTCGGTCACCCATGGGTGAAAATAGGATTCACGTCCAAGCCCAAAAAACGCCTGTCCTATATAAGGCTATTGCTGCCAGACGTCTTCAAATTCAAATTAGTGGCTGCGTTCCCCGGAACTTACGCGGATGAGAAGGAGCTGCACGCTAAGCTTAGCCACAGATTTTCACAAGGGGAGTGGTATAGGATCTCTCCGGCAATACGCAAACTCATAAAGCAGCACGGAGTACCTGTCGCCATGCGCGAGTACAACGACCACCGCTCGCAATCCTCACGCGCTGGGCGTCCCAGAAAGGTCCCGCACGTACCTCGCTACAAATCGTGCCCATGTATGGACTGTCGCCTAAAGCGTAAGGCGAAGCGCGAGGCCGCGCAATGAGCTACGGAAAAGGCTTCCCCGCGCCGGAGTGGATGGAGACTTTCGAGAGCATCCACGCGGCTGCTGAGTTGACGAATCAGCGTGTCCAGTTTCTCGTGGACACGAACGAAGGCTACATCGTTTCGGTTGCTGTGGATGGCCACAACACATGCAATCGCACTGGGGCTATCTACGTCTGCCCGTTCACCGATGCCGAGGTTGGCTCCGTGATCTGCCGCGACTACGACACCATGACGCACGATGGCACAAAGCATCGGTGGTCCATGCGATTCAAGCTCGTGCGGAAGGTGGAGCAGTCAGAGGTTGAGGGGTTGTGGCTGAAGTGCTTGCAGTGGCCGAAGCCGCATCTGCGACAGGGCGTGTGGTTTGAGGCGTTGACGGATTGAAAGGTGAACAATGAACTTTATAGCGAAATATCCATATCTCTGTTTTGCGGTGTTTTTCTGGGCCGGATTTATTGCGAGCAGAATCAGGCACCAGCGATGATCGAAACATGCGACTACTGCGGCTGCGAAGACGTGTGCTGCTCGCAAGGTGCGGTGAGGTGGTGTCGCTCGGAGAGATGCCGGGTACTCCACCAGTGGGCGACCTACGAGCCAGCATTCGGCATGCCCCTGATGTACCCGACTCTGTGGGTGCGGCTCGGCGCGTGGCTCATGCTGCGCTGGTTTGCCGTTCTGACGCTTGTGGTGCGAGGCCGCTGGGTACTGCGGAAGCCTCACGACCTGCGGCAGCGACTGGCGTGCTGGGTGTATAGCGGCTGCTACTACTGGGCAGCTCGAAAGGATGGGTGGGTATGATTCGACCGAAGATGAGCGGCCAGTGCTGCGGGAACTGCAAGTGGATGAAGGTCAACGAAAATAATCTAACCCACCACAATCCACCACGATGGCGAAGCAAAAACGGAGTTGGGGAATGCAGTTGGCCGCTCCCGCTAACAGTGCTTCCCCTGTCGATCACAACCGCTCATGCACTTATGGGGGCGCGACGGCGTTGGATGGCCGTGACTGAAACCGGCTGCCCCACGTGGGAGGCTTGCGAGGAGGATGCTGCTGAAGTAGCGGGCGGCGCTGCCACCGCCCGCCGTGGGGATTTCTGAGTCTACTGGTCGGTCGGGGTGCCCGGGGTGATGGTGATCGCCACCGCGCCACCAGCCGTCACGTCGAAATCGAGCGTGCCAGTGAGGTCGGTCGTGCCCGCGCCGAGGTCGGCATCAGCGGTCACCACCACACGCGCAGAGCCCGGCGCCACGCCCACCACAACAGCGCTCATGCCGTCCGCTGCGGCGGTCACGGTGATGACGGTATCGTCGCTGCCGGCCCACACAGGAGCGCCGTCTACCTGTGCCGGGTTGCCTTTCTTGTCCACAATCTTGATCGAAAGTCCTACCTGCTGATCGTCTCGTAAGGTCATGTGTTCCACTCCAGTTTGTATGGTGCCATTGAGGTCGGCGGTGAAGATGATTTTGACCGCTGGCCCAGGCACCAGGATGTCTTTGATTTCGTCGAGCCGCGCGAGGATTTCTTGCTGTGTCGCAGCCGACGATTGAAGAGCCCGCCAAATCTTCCAGAGCAAGGTGAGTATCATACTTACGGCTGCGGCAGCTTCGGCACGCCACCCGCCGCGTTTGCCTTGGCGACGGCACCGTTGATTTGCGAAGCGATGTCCACCGCTGTTGCTGCGGACCCTGAGACGGCACCGGACGCGACTGCGAGCCCAAGGCCCGTCTGAACCAGCGTTGTGGCCGTGGCGAGCTTCTGGTGTCCGCTATTCGACAGCGGGTGAATCGCCTCGGCGATTTGGATTCCCAGCGGGATTAGTGCAGCGAGGAGTTTCGCGATGTCCATAATCACACCTGCTCCACTGCGCCGGGGTTTTCCTTGAGCGCCGCGACCGCCGCGTCAAGCTTCAGTTGCGTTTCCCCGCGAGCCAGAGAAGCCGCGCGAGCTGCGTCCATCAGCGGAGGGACCGCCGCAGCCGCAGTTTCGTAGGCGATCTGCTTCGCGTACGCGTCCATCTTCTGCTGCGGTGTGATGCCGCGAGCATCGGGGCCGGTTATCCACGCCACGGCATTGTAGGCGCGGAAGGTGGAATTGTTGGCGTCTTGCGCGGCCTCTACTGCGACCGTTGCCGCGTCGAAGGCATTGGCGGCTGATTCCCACTGGTTCGTCAGGCTGCGAACGAGGTCGGCCTGAGTTTTGCGCTGTGCTGGTGTTGGCGTGGGCATTATCCAACCACCTCCCAGTGGCCGCCCCACGGTACGTTGTGCTTGCGAATCTTCAGCAGATTGCCATCGGGGCCGACGATGGTTTTCTCGGTGCCCTCCACGTTGGTGTCGCCGAGTCCTTGGAAGATCTTGCCATTCGATCCGGGCAACGCAATTCCGATGTGGAACTGCCCGGGAGTCTTATCAATGACGATGCCGCCGTTATAGCTCGGGACGGGTAGCGGCGGGTTGATGACAATTGGCTCCGTCCCGACAACAGGGAAGCGGTAGCCATCGGCATTGGGAGGTCCGAGAACTTCCGCCAGGGGAACCGGAGGCGGCGTGCGGCGTTCCTCGGGGATGAACTGGCCGCTGGCCATGTTGGTGGACCAGTCCACGTATCGCGCCACGTAGCCAGCTTTGGCGCGGGCGTTGTCGAATTGGACTTGCGCTGCTGAATGCGCGTTAACGTTGGACACGGCGGCCTCGGGGCTGGTGTCGCTGCCATCGGTCGGCATCATGCCTACAGGTGCCCATGCTGGATCGGGTGGCGCAACGGGAATAGTTTCTACTGCTCGTTCTTCGCTCATGATAGAGATCTCCTATCCTGCGCAGGCCGAGGTCCATGGCCCTCAGGAACTGGGAGTCTCCAGCCCCACCTGCGCCACCGCTATCATATCAACATGCGGGTTGCAGTACTATTACTGCTGTTGTCGGGGTGTGTTGTGCGAAGACCGCCAGCCTTCCGCCCCTACTGGGACTGTAGCCAGATGGCAACGCGTCCATGTCGGCTGATCGCGCCATCGCCTTAGGAGTCGCCGAACAGGCTCTGCGTATCAGCCTTCTGCGGCGCTCGCCGTGTCTTTTTCGCCATCGCGATGCGATACGCCATCTCCACGCCCACAGTGGGAATGAGGGGAATGGCGATGCGGTCCAGGTCGCGCACGCGCTCGTAGACTTTCATCTGGGCGGCGATGAGCTTGGCCATGCGACTATTCTACCGCGCGGTGTGAATAGTACTTGATTCCCAGTACTTCGTGTGATAATGTACAGGCCAGCCTGAAAGTAGCGAAACTACCCCTGGGCGGTGCATCCTCCGCGCCGCCCGATTTCTACCCGAAGAAATTCCCGATTCTCTGCTGCATCCCGCCTCGCCAACTGTTGCCTTGCGTCACGCCCGTGATGGTGATGGAGCAATTGGCTGAGTCGTTGCAATTGTCGACCGGGCCGAATGCGATGCCGGTAACAAATCCGAAGTTGAACCCGAGCGCGGATACTAGCGACCACGTAACGCCATTGTCCGTGGAAGTCATCAGCGGCTGCGAGAATGCGGAATTGTTCGCGCCCGCGATCCAAAATCCATAACCGAACGTAACGGCCTGCCAGTGCTTGACGGCTGGGGTGCTGCGCAATGTCCACGTGAGGCCGTCTGGCGAGGTCATCGCCTGATGCGTGGGGTTGGTGGTTGAATCGGCAGTGACGGCGACAAAGATTCCATTGGCGTAATGCAGGCTGCGCCAATTCGCCGCGCTTCCAGCGGGATTGGAACGCGTAGTCCAATTGATTCCGTCTGGCGATGTCCAGAAATGCACGCCGCTACCAGCGGGACCGCCGAGAACCACGAAGAGGCCCGCGCCCCACGCAATAGTAAACGTATCTACGAAGCTCGCCCCAGCAGATTGGAACGTCCACGTGATCCCATCGGGGGATGTGAGCACGCCAGGATTTGAGCTGACATCGATGGCTTCGGAGACTACATACAAGTCCAATTCTGGAGAGTAGGCTATGTCTGGTATTCCGCCACCAGCTCCGATTGCATTCGTTCCGAATGGGCGATCGGTCCATGTGATGCCATCGGTGCTGGTCATGATGGCGTCTCCGCCACCGGTCTGATAAATGGCAACGATCTTATCCTTGCCGCTTATCATGTTGATGACCCAGCCCCCATCAGCAGGGCTACTGCGGCGAGTCCAATTCCCCGACACGCCATCGGGGGAGGTCTGAATCTGATCAGTGATGCCGGCGAAATTCGTTCCGTTTATCCAGAGCCCAGCAGCCTCAGACCAGAGAACCGAATATCCCGAATCCGTGATGTCGGTCGTTACCTTTGACCACGTACTGCCATCATCGGAGGCAATGATAATTTTGGAATCCGAGAATGAGCCATCGTCGCCAGTCGCGAGAATCTGCGCATCGGTAATCGTGACGGTGAAGGAGTAAATCCCCGGAGTGGTCGGCGTGCCGCTCACTATTCCAGTGGCTGGATCAAGCGTTAGCCCTGGCGGCAAAGAGCCAGACGTGATAGCAAAAAATATGTTGGGTCCACCCGTCGTGGGAAACGTGTGCGTGTATGCGGTGCCAACACTGCCATCTGGTGGCGAACCGCAGGAAACCGTGACAGGACAACCCATCTATGAACTCCAGTAGTGAACTTGTATTATCAGCGGCGACTGCCGCGATGATGACTGCGCCGAAGAGAACGTCAGCAGCCGCTGAAAGATTGAATAGTCCGGTCCCTCGCTCATCAACAGGCCATTCAGAAACACCAGCACAACACCGCTAGGCATGGCACTGAGAGTGTAGCTGGTGGCGGGCGACACGAAGACGTCACGGTGCTGCCGCAGCAATCCAGCCACGGCACCCTGAGGCGCGAACAACGCGAACAGTGAACGCCGCGTCACCATGTGCGGTACTTGAGCGCCTCTTCGATTATTGGCCACCAACTGCCGGGATAGGATTTTCGGTCCGGCGTCGGCATTCCAGTCTCAATGTCCCAGCGCCGATTGGAGTACTCCCATCGCTCCTTGAATCGCTTAGTCTCCGCGCGCTCCCGTGGCGATACCTTGGTTGCGCGAGGTCGAATCATCCGAAATCTGTCTACGCCTTTCATTCTCATGCCGACCACGTAAATAGGTAGGTTGCGATGGTCCATGGAGCCGCCGAGATAATCTGCCCATCGGAAGCTATCACGTCACCGGTGATCACGTCCTCATGGAAAAATTCAATCCCGCTGATGTCCGTGGGGATCACCTCATCAATAGCCGATCCGTTTGGTATGGTGACGGTCCACGAGTCCGTAATCACTGGTGAACCCTTGGATATCTTATTGAAGCGAATTGTCAAGGTTGCGGTAATGTCAACCGAAAGAACCGCGAGCACCTCAATCCCCTTTCCAACGACGTAGCTTAGGGGAGACTGAGAGATCTGTGGCAACGCGACGGCAATATGTGGAAGGACATTATCGGCAACGGTGCTACTCGATAGCACAGTGCGGTCCGTGTAGATAACCCGCACCACTTCCGATCCCGTGTCTGGCGTAGTGGGCTGCTGCGTGCCGCCTGGCAGCGCGCGCAGGGGATTGTCCACTAGGCGCTGCAACGTTTCCTGGTAGGGAGTAAATGTTTTTGTGTTGACAAAATGAACGCTGTACCGGAAATGTCCATACCCCGGCGCCGTCGCAAACTCCATTCCCTCCAGCCATTCCGCTGAGACGTCTTGACAAATCCACGGCTGCCCATTGACCTTGGCAGTCAACTGCGGCGGCTGCGTCAGGTCCACGGTCCAGCCGTCGCCCGTGTGGTAGCCGGCGTCATCTGAGATAAAGCGATACTCGGCGGGGATGATGGATCTCCCCGCGAGCACCGCGCCTCCCTGCTGGATCAATTGCTCGTACTCGCTCAGATTGCGCGCGGTCATGATTTGCTGCTGGCCGCCGATGCCTAACGACGTGGCGCTATCGTTTTGCAGCGTCACAAAGTTGCTCATCGAATCGGTGTAGGTGACCACCAGATTGACGCCAGATGCCGGCGCGGTCGGCGTGACGATGGTGGTCGACCCCGGAGACCAGAACAGCCCAGCTCCACGCAGCCCGGCGATATCCACCGTGATGGAATCCACGGTACCGTTGACGCCACCAGTGGTGGTCGGAGTCGCCCAAGCGAACGAGGAGCCCGTCTTAGTCACCGGGATGCCGTTCCCGGTCTGCCCCTGCTGATTAGCCGTTAGCGTGAGAGTATCGACGCCATCGAATGCAGCCGACAGGTTGGGATTGACCGCAGTTGGCGAAGAGTAAGCCGTCCCCTTCGTGCCTGGCGCTGCGTTGACGGCATCGCGAGCATTGGCCCCCGTAGCCGCCACAGTCGCCCCGATGAACACCTGCCGCGTAACGGCGTTGTCGAGGGTCGCCACATAGGTGTAGGTCAGGCCGCCAGCGGTGAAGGTGTCGCTCGGGGAAGGCTGTCCACTGTAGACGCCGTCAACGGTGGCGGGCGTTGATCCACCGTTGAGCATCGCGCTGATGACCTGATTTGGCAGCGTCGGCAAAACGAAATCGGTAGTGCTTCCATCGCCGGCAAAGGTTACGACCTTGGGTGCGGTTACGCCGGGAGGCCCCTGGATAAGCTCGCTGCTGCGGAAATCCGAGCGAGAGGCGCGGTACTTATTCGAGCCCTCGCGGATATTATCGTCATGCAGCACGAATGGAGCACTAGGAACGCTGTCGATGATAAAGATGACGGTCGGCGACGCGGGCCGCACATCGATATCCCAGTAGCCGCTTGAGTCGGTGGCGAGTTGCGAGAACGCGGATGCTAACGTCGTCTTAGGGTCGTACGACCGCGTGATGCTGGGGCCGCTGTCCGTGGTTCCCTGCACGATGCTGACGGCGTATGTTCCAGCAGCGAATAGAAACCCAAAGATGCTCCCCGCGGCCTCGCCCGTGAAGTCTACCTGCGGACATGGCTGCGTATCGAACATCTGATGAAGCGTGACTCCATTCAGGGTGGCGATTCGCAGCCCGTCCTTGTACTGGTAGTCGATATCGTAGTCTTCGACGGTTCCGGCCCATACCCTTTCCGCGCCCGGTTGTCCTACTGGCGGGTCGAATATTTCGATCAGGTCGCCTATCTCTGGGCTGTAGGAATCGGAGCCGAATAGCTGCAATGGAATATTGCAATCGCCGCGCTGCCCCTTGGTCTTCGACCATGACAGCGCCCGCGGGTCGGAGATCTTCTGCGTGAAGTCTACGCTGTTGACGTACACCTGCCCAGAATTAAACATTAGTCGGAATACCCGTTTGAAGCAGGAACGATCCGGTTAAGCTGCCGCGTGAATTCCTCCATCATCTCCCTGCCATTCTTGGCTCCATGCACATGGATTGTCAGCGGACCAGTGAACGTCTGGCCTCCTGAGCGCCCGCGTGTGACATCAGATGGAGTCGACAACCCAAAGCCCGCGCTCGGCGTAGCCAGCATGCGCCGCAGCGTCTGCGATATGTCAGGCGCAAGCACCTCCTCGCCGCCGTGCAGTTGCGCGATCATGTCATGGCTGACCGCGCCGCCCATATCGAAACTCTTCATCGGTAACTTCTTGTCCGATCCCATCGCGTCGAGCAAAGCCTGCCCAACAATCATGGCGTCATTGTGCGATGTGGACTGGAACGCCACCCACGAATCGCGCATGCTGCTGATGAGGTCGCGCTCGCTGTGGGTCGTGGTGCGGATGTCCTCCAGCTCGGCCAAACTCGCAGTCCAGAATCCCACCAACTGCTGATCCATCGTGGGGCCGCTACTGCCAGTGCCGCCACCGCCCGTGCTCGGAGTGGGACCACCAGCGGATGGACTCGGCGGTGCTTCGGTCGGCTGGTATGGCTTGAGTATTCCAGCGAGCGTCGCCTCGCCTTGCGCGATGGTATCCTGATCCGCCTTGAGTGCGTCCTGCTGCTGTTGGAGCGTGATCTTTAAACTGTCGATGGCGGCTTGAATATATTCAGGCGGCTTGCTGTCGCCATAGGGTTTCAGAATGCTGGCTATCAGATTCTGCGCATCGATAACCTTCTGCGCGTCCTCCGCAGCCTTCTGCCTTGCAGCCTTCAGGTTGGCTTCGAGGCTATCAATCGCGGCTTGGATGTACGCCGGAATTTGCGGCGGAGCGGGAGCCGTGGGAGCGGGAGTGCCACCCGAGCCCCCGGGATGCGCGACCGGGCCAGACAACGTCGGTGTTTGATACGGCTTCAGCATGTCGACGATCATCTTTTGCAGCTTCAGCACCTCCTGCGCATCCTCCATGCGCTGCTTTTCTTGCTGCGTAAGATTGGCGTTCAGCGAATCGACCGCTGCCTGGACATAGGCCGGAGGCTTGGAGTCTCCATACGGCTTGAGCAGCGAAGCAATCATTTCCTGAATCTGAATGCTCTTCGTTGCGTCATCAGCCACTTTCTGCTGTGCTGTCTTAAGATTCGCATTCAGGGAATCAATCGCACCCTGAACATAGGTCGGGATCTGCTGCGTGGCGGGAGAGGTAGGAGCGCTCGGCGTCGATCCTTGGTACGGTTTCAGTATTCCTGCTAGAGTTCTCTGCCCCTCCGCGATGGTCGCGTTGTCGTTGCGTAGTTGCTCCTTCTCCTGCGCAACCGTCATCTGTAAGCTTTCGATGGCCGAGATGATGTACTCGGGAGGCTTGCTATTCCCGTAGGGCTTCAGGATGGATGCAATGAGCGCTGTCCCGTCAGTGATCTTCTGGGCGTCTTCAGCCGCTTTCCGTTTCGCCTCCGTTAGATTGGCGTTGACGCTATCAATCGCGG
>Ga0247682_1000440_pt1 | contig 11837 bp, 14 predicted proteins | sample CNK23_metaG_FD_190130 | JGI IMG/M metagenome (GOLD analysis project Ga0247682, IMG submission 190130) | Soil microbial communities from Purdue University Martell Research Forest, Indiana, United States - CNK23 | ecosystem: Environmental > Terrestrial > Soil > Temperate forest > Bulk soil...
CTGGCTTTTTGGCAGGGGTCCACGCATGTTGACCGCCGGTGTCTATATTCGAGTGAGACACTTTGTTCAATGTCTTTTTTGCACTCGCTAATGCCGCTGCTACTCCGCCATCTGCTGCCATGTTGGTTTACCTTTTACTTCTTTCCGTGGCTCATACCCTTCAACGTTGAGGCAAAATTCGCCATGTGTACAAGCGAAGGATTATCCGACTTCTTAGCTGCTTCCAATTTCTCTGCAGGAATCGACTCTCCCTCGGGGACGTGGAGCGCGCGATGCAAACGACCCTTTCTCATCCCGTGGATCGCATGATACAACGATTTATTATGCATTTTAGCCATTACTGTTGACCTCCGGCAGGTACTACTGGTGCCGCTGGCATAGGAATACCGGCTGCTTGTGCGTGCTCGGCAGGGATACCGTGAATGCCCTTATCCAGTTCCATATCGCCATCTGTCGGCTCAGGACCTAGATGATCTCTCAAGCTATCGTGCAAGTGATCCAAAGAATGAACCGCGTGCTTGACATCCTTGTGCGGACCTTCCTTGTGAACGTGGTGTGCTGTCGCGCTTCCGTCTTTGTGCAACTGAACGTGAGTATGACTAAAACCGTGTTTCTTTTTCATAGTCTCCAGCCTTATTCAGCCTTATCCAATTCTTTGTGAAGACCGGGATGAATCTCTTCTTCCTTCTCTTCCTCTTCCTCGTGCTCGCGAAGATACTCTTCCAAGCTATCGTGGATGGCGTCTAAGTCAGCCACAGCATGGCGCAGGCAACGAGCGGGATCGCTGTGCGTATAACTCAGCGTTCCTGACCCGTCGTCGTGATGCTCGATTTCTAAATCTGTGTGTCCATTATGTGCCATTAGCTCACCATGTGCTTATCTTTTTCGTCGTGGCTTTCTTTTGTTAAAGCCTTGGCGTAATACCCGAGTGGTCCTTTGAATACTCCGGCCATTCCTCCCGGTTTCACTTTCACATGATTGTGATCGTCGTGAAGCAAATGCCCGAGTTGATGAATCGTAGAACTGTGAACGAACGCTACCGCTGGCTTACCGCTATCTTCGCCGCGTCTGATAATCATCTTAATCTTTGGGTTGACGCGCGCTCTGAACTGATTGATGCTTTCACCGCCCGAAATCACCTCGTCGGGGTTCTCCTGATGGTGAACGATTTGTTTCATGTTCTCGTCGTTCTTTGGCTGACCGGCAAAATCACCCACGTTAAGAGGATCAAGATTCTTTACAGCTTTGTGCTTTTTTCCATCGAGTGCGATATCCGCCGTTTGCTTTGAGCGTTTCTTGCTGCTCGTGAAGACGCCACTAAATGAACGTCCTTTCAACTGCTTGCCAATTTGTTCGGCTTGTTCTTTGCCTTTGTCGTCCAAGTCAGGATCGGCGGGGCCCCGAAATTTTCCCTGATCGTTGAGTTTTGTAGAACCGTGACGCGCGAAGATGGCTATGAGTTTGTGTGCCATTTTACGTTCCCCTCTTGCGCCACTTGTAGGCTGCTCCAAATTCTTCCGACTCCTGAGAGCCTTCGGCTTGTATTCTTTGTTGTGCTTCTTTCCAATCCATTGACGGACCTTTATGCGCGGCACAGCAATCATCCCAATCAACTTTGTTATCGTCGTCAGTCATGATAGCGCAAGTTCCGTCATTACCTTCTGTGGGAACAAAACGCTCGCACGGTGCGCCACCCGCATAGCCGTGACAATTCGTCCCCGTACCTTTTGCCCATTCGAGCCCTAGCTCTTCAGGGTCTTTACCCATGTACGTAGGTTTGTCGGTTACAGTTGGGAGACCACCGATTTGATATCCACAAACGGGTGTGTACATTTCTCCGTTAACTGTCAAACGTCTTAGTATCACTTCAGGATTTATGTACGCGCACGTTTCTTGTTTTGCCATCATGTGCGGACAATTAAAACAAGACTTCGGTTGACCGTTGGTGTCTTTGCCGCCGACGAACAACAATCCCCATCTTTCTATCTTTACGAGATTAGCCATTGTCTCTGCGGGCCTTTCGCGCGTGTGCGTACGAAGGAAGATTGTGGCGCGGAGTAGACGCGAACTCGTGCAACTGTTTATGGCTCATGTCAAGCAAACCCTTGTTTTCTTTATGCAGTTTCTCAGGGTGATGCTCGGCGATTGCCATAACAATTTGCTGGGCTCGCGATTTTGCAGGCACTTTAAACCTCTGATGAGTCCTCAGTTGTGTACGTGTCTTGCTCAAGCGATGTGGCACGTACTTGGTGATGCGTCATCTTTTTCAAATTTGCTTCAATGTGGGCCAAATGGTTCGTGAGAAGAGTATTCATACCTTCTTCCATCACGTCCATATGCGTCGTCAAACGCTCAAAGAATTTCTTAGCGGCCTCAAACCACCCGCGCGACTTCCACGCGATACCGATAAGAAATCCTACAAATGCAAAATCCCTGAGGGCTGAAGACACTTGTCCCAATGTCAAACTAGCTGGGTCAAACATAGTGTCCTTAAAATTTTTGTCATCGACTATAACGATCAGACAGGTCGTGGATTACACACGGGCTTCTCTGGAGTAGCTGCTTCTATATCGCGCTCACTCGCCGAGAGAAAGTAAAAGAAATTGAGGGGGCCTTTCGACCCCCGTGATTAGTGAAACGAATTACGCGCTGATACTGAATTCGTAAAGCTTAGCCTTGTTGGCTGCGTCGCTCTGGCTGAAGGTCACGCCTACAACCAAACCGAACGGACCACCGAGTGCGCCCGGAACGCCGTTCACGACGCCACTCTGACCAAAGCTAATGCCGGTCAAAGAGTTCGACAGTGCTACGTTGTTACGCGTAACAGTGTTGTTCACAACTGCGCTGTAAACACCACCGACGATGCCGCTGTCGTTGTTGCCCTGCAACAGGATGTCGAACGAATAGTTGTACCAGATACCGTCAACGCCCGGAGCGAATGCTGTCGAATCGCCCAACAGAGTGTAGGTCGGGCTAGCGATTGTGCCGGTTACGGCATACACACCAACCGTCACGGTTTCTGACGAAGTGATAGCTGAAGATGGGAAGAATGCGCCCGCTGCTACGACTTCAAGCAACTGACCATTAAGCTTCAAATCTGTCGGAACAACCATCAAACCGCTTGCGTTCGTCGAAGACGGGGTGGCCGGTGAGGTCCACGTTGCGCCTGCTGCAAAAGCTGCGTTGCGTCCAAAATACTTTACGGATGTACCGGTGCCGCCGACTGTGCTCGGGAAGGCTCCGTTCACGCCGAAGTCTTGAATAATAAACATGTGTTTTCCTTTTATACGATTGGAGACCGGCTAATGTCGATGTCCGACCGCTGTTATGAAAAACGCTTTTGTATTGACGCTCGCGCGCCTAGCGAATTCCATTCTCCCCGACGTTGTCGGGAAATTTTTGGTGCTAATGTCACAAAACCTATCCAATCTTCCATTCGTTTGTATTTGTTTTGTTGGTGCACTGAGTGCACGGAAGAAGTTTTTGTTTGGCTTCATACAAAACACTTCCAACAAAAGCTACAGCTAATGCGAAAATTGGGTTGTTAAAAGATAATCCTAATGCTACCCAGAATCCGGTACAAACCGGGCAACTGAGTAACTCTTTTATAATTTTTGGAAGCTTAAACTTGGATTGTAGTTTAAGACTAAGACTGCTGTTGGTTAGCAAATACACTAGGTGCGCTTGCGCTAACGAGAGCAAAATAAGCCGTGGCAACTCTTGCATATTCCTCCTCTTTGAAACCCGTAACTATTTCTTTGGTTACACGAGAAACTAGGAGAGGATAATCTGCCTTTGCTTCGGCAACTGCTTGTGTCGTTTCTTCCTCCGACTTTCCTGCCGCCTTAGATTCAAATGCAATCTTTCGGCGAGACATCTCCAAGATGCCTTCTTGAGCTACAGGGTCATCGTTTGCTATTACCAAACTTGTTGGTATGTTGCGACCACGCAAGAATCTTTCTGCTGATTCACAATGCGGGCATCCAATCAATCCATACAGCGTAAACGGCGGTACATTCATTTTACTTCTCCTTAGTATTTATATTGTATTACACGAAAGTCCAGAAAGAACCTAGCCCATTACTTGGTGCACTTGTTGCCAAGAACTGATTGTCTACTGTGGTAAACGCTGACTGAACTGAAGAAACAAAGTCACCGTAAGGAGGATTGTGAACTGAAAGTTCTCCTCCACAACTGAACGAAGCATCCGGCGCGGAACAAGTAACAACACCGTTCACGTCGTCGTGGCCGTTGATTGGGTTTCCGCGATAGGTTATAATACCCCACGCGTGTTGGTCCGACCAGTCGTTGTACCATTCCCAACTATAAACTCCTACGAAAGGAGCTACACCTGAGCTTGTATACTTCAAACCGAACATGCTGGTTACATCACTGATGAAATTGGCACCTTTAATCGCTTGAGTAGCGACGCCGCCGACCTGTGAATCATCTGGCCAAAAATTACAAGTGGCCGTGGGGTTGGTGGGCGTTACCGCAACAGTGTAAGTAAAAGTATTAACGCCAGCGGTGGACGGATGAAAGTTTGTCTTGTTATACGTTGGGTCGTCGCATGTAATATCGTACAACACTGACGTTCCCAATGCGTTTACCTTGTTAGGCGCGGCGACGGTAACAGTAACCGTAGTTCCAGAACGGCTGGCGGAACTGTTCGGCCACGACAATTCTGATTGAGCGCCTGCAGGGATGTATTCAGAATTGATAAGAGCCATATTCTGATTACAGTTGGTGTATACGTAATCTATTTCAGCCTGAGAAAATACGTTTGCTCCACCGTACATCCAAGCGTCGATGTTTCCGCAGAAACCTTTAATGATTGGTGCGTTCGGGGGAGTTCCCCACGTTCCCAAAGTTGTCGGACCTAGATAATTAACGTGTCCGGTAAATCCGTGAGCACCGGCCCAAGTCTGTAAATGGCTATTAATAGTAGAGCTATAATAAGCCGCAATGTCTTGCGAATAGGTGTTGATGTCAGTGATTGCCTGAGCACTCAAACCAGTTAAAAAGGTTGTTGTGTTGCCGGAACCGTTTCCGCAGTAGCCTTGATGACCTACACGACAATCTTCATCGAGCAGACCGGTTCCGCCTTGTTGCCAACCGTTCGCAATATATTCTGCAGTAATAACCGCCCCGTTTGCAGGGGCCGTTGTGAAGGTGATGCTGTACGCGCCTGTTGAGCAGTTAAAAGTTCCAGCTGATAAAGTACCGGGACCGTAAATAGTTCCCTTACAGCCGCCGCCTTTGGCTCCTGTGCTAGGGTCTCCGGCAACGAGAACTCCGTTTACATAAATTCCTAAACTGAGCCCTGAGACGTTTGTGTGACTAAGTGTCCCTGAAAAAACCGTCGTTGAACCATTTCCTGTTCCTACGCTATCCGCTGCGGCAGTTGAACCGCAGCCAGCGGTAGTGATGTAGCTAGGGAGATGGGTTCCGACGCATGCGCCAGATGTTCCGAAAGTTGTGTAAGAACTGCCGACTGCTGTATTAAGCAATCCGATGTTGGCGTATTCCGCCGTCATCAAATCAAGCCAACGCTTCTTAAAGTAAACTGTCGGGTCTAGATAAATGGTTGCTTGAATCGTGTTTGCGGTCTGCATAGGAGCCACAAAATATGCAAGATAACCATATTGAAAATCATTATTTCCAGACGCTGGACGGGTAGTGAAATCTTTTGATGCACCGAATCCGTGCGTCGTGTCAGAATCGTCGAAACTAAATCCCAAAAGAAGATTCTTAGTAGATGTAGGAGCTGCAGCGATTTGAGTGCTGGCCGTACTATTTGCTAGCACTCCATCAATCATATCAGCCCAATGCGGGTCTCTGAAGTCTGCGATACCGTCGGTGTTTGCGTTACGTGTAAAACCGCCCCACTGAGGACTCAAAAGACTATAGATTTCTTTTACGAATCCGGTTCCCCAACCAAGTTTATTAACTTGACTATAGGCGCTTAGAATTTCGAAAATAATAAATGGTGTTTTTACCGAATTGGTCATCGGCAAAGCGTTATTATTTGCGTAAGTCGGAAGACTGTTTCCACCGAAACCTTTTAGAAGGTTAACTTGAGACGAGGCCCAGTTAGCTGTAGAACCATACTTACCATTTGCATAAGTAGCAATAGTGGTTCCTGATTCGTCTGTCCCGCCGATAAGGTTAAGATCCATACCGAACCAGCCTCGAGAAAAAGGCAGAACGTGTCCAGATGGAGTACAAAACACTCTGTGGGTCAAACCGTTTCCATCGACCCAGTTCGTAATATTAAAAGCCGTACCTGTATTGGTGCAGGAGGTGGCCGTTAAACCAAATTGAGCATCAACAGAAGGAAATGAATATGGCATTTTAACTTAGAGTACAGTAGCTTCCACGAAGAATTGTAACGGCGTCACCCGATGTTGCCGTTGACACCATGATATTAAATGCGTTTGCGTTAGCAGAGTTTTCAATCGTTCCGCTCAAATCTGCTACGAAGTTTGTTGCTGTCGCGCTCGGAGTGCCTGAAACAACGCTCGTAGCTGTCGTGGTGTTTAGCGTTGCTAGAACTCCGGTAGTAAATACTGTTGCGCTGGTGTACAAAACACCTCGTGCAAAAATATTCGTCGGTGCTGCTGTTGCTGCTTGAACACCGAGAGCTACCGCCGCTGTGCCTGTTGCTTGGCTATAGGCCAAATGACAAGTGAAGCTGTAGTTTCTAGCGATAGCCGGGAGATTCCAAGTCAGACCTGTAATAGTTTGAAGACTCGTGTTAGCCGCTGTTGTAAAGTTCGTGGTAACAAACACTTTATTACCACTTAGCAAAAGTCCGGAAGAGTCGCCCGCAGAACCGTTAGATACACCAAGCAACCCGGCTGCGACACGAGTATATCCGGCATCGATACCGCCTGCGTCTACGTTTGCGGTATTCGCAAAGTATAAACCGCGTGAACCTGAGCCCGCCTGAAATCCCGACGTGTCCATAACAGCGACACGGTTACCTTGCGTGTTTACGTTATACGCACCAGATGAAGTGGCCGTGTACAGCTTTCCACTAAATACGTGTCCTAAGTTACCGTTGGTTGAACTTGAAGTGTTAGTATACTGAACGGTAGACTGAACGTTAAGTCCGGTTCCCGGAACATACTGAAGTTGCAAACAACCTTCTGTGCTTGCGCCTGCGCCGGTCCACTCTTGACCGCAGACAGGCTTAATGGTCGGTGAACTCTGAGGAGTTGTTACCGTAGCTGCAGTGTTGTTTGTAATCTTCCAAGCGTTTGCTAGCGCAGTTGCATAATCCCATTCAGATAGGTTTGTACCCATCGTTAGGGCCAAATTACCTGAAGGATTTGTTATTGCATTCCAAGTCGAAGCACCGCCACCGGTAGACGCAATGGTCAATCCGTTCGCAGTTCTGGTAAACGTGATGTTTGTTCCAGCAACAAGCTGAGTAGCAGCGCAACGAGAAAAATAATTCGTGTTGTCACTATAGATAGTGCAACTGTCGCCTTGGTTTATAACTAGTGTTGCGGCTCCGTCGATTGTAGAAGTAGTCGGAGTAAAGGTCGCTGCTCCAGCGCCAAGATTCTTGACACCGAACACGAAGCCACTAGCGAATCCAGCGGAGCCCGCTTGCGGAATAGCAATCGCAATCGGACTTGCGTTACTATAGGTAATATAACCTGAACGGTCTGTAACTGCGATTGTGTCGCTGGTTGTAGAAACCGTACGAATGGTTACACCAGCCAGCAAAAATTGAGGAGCAGTAGCTACGCCCCCCGATGGCACTTCTGCAAAGAATTGCGGAACACCATTGGGTGTGGTAGGACCGGTAACGCCACTGAGAACTGTTGCGCTACCAGCGGTTGAATAATAAGGCAAACTAAATTGAGTGGCCGCGTTTACTGTACCTGAACCCGAGGGTGATTGACAAGACCCGTCTCCACGAAGAAACGTAGTATTGTTACACGTACCAGACCATAGCGCTGTGACGTCGGCGCTTGCTGCGACTGTGAAAGCACTTGTGCCGTTACCTTTTGCAATTCCGGTAAGAGTTCCGATTCCGATACCGCCGCGCGCTACCGACAAAACGCTGGCCCAGTTAAGAGTCAAAGCTTGTGCAGAGATAGAGCCTGTTACGTTTGTATCGTTGACTACCGATTGTACAACGTTGGAATTTAGTCGACCAGCGGCAACGGTTCCAGTCCACCCGAGCGTGAGAGCTTGAGCGGCGATACTGCCTGTGACGTTGGTGTCATTCACAACCGAATTGACAGTCGTGCTTGGTTCTTGTGCGGCTGTTAGAGTTCCGCTAATTTGGTTGAACGCATAATCATTCACCGCAGAAACTACAGCGCCTGTTCTTCCGAATACGGAAGCAACAGCACCGCCCGCAGGAACTGACCAAGTTCCGTCTCCACGTAAGAATGTAGTAGAAGACGGAGTACCGCTTGCGTTAATCTGAGAAACTGTAGCCTGGCCGGAAAGTTGCGCAAAACTATAATCGTTTGCTGCAGCAACAACCGCTCCCGTTCTACCGAATACTGAGCTTACTGCTCCGCCGCTTCCGGTAGCCGCAAATGTCAACGTATTGCCTGACGGAGTAATAGTTATGTTGCTTCCCGCAGCTAGCGTAATAGCGCCGACAAGTGTATTAACGCTGGCAACGTCACCGCCGCCACCACCGGACATGGAGCCATAAAGATTTCCTTTGCCGTCAATCCACCCTAGAATCGAACCGCTAGTACTTATCAGTTGTAGAAAATCGTCTGCAGCATTAGAATCTTCCCAACGATTTAATGCTCTTTTACTTGGGGTCGAACTCATAGACCTTTATCTCCAAACCCGTTAAACGTAATTCACCGTTACGACCGTAGGGCTCGAGGGGCCGGTTACACCGGCTGTTCCGCCCGCAGTTACTGCCGCTGCACTCAATGCAGTTCCGAAAGTCTTACCCTGTGAAGCGCCTGTGTAATAAACTTCTGTGACGACAGCGTTTGCCGGGACAAGAATGATGTCATCCGGAGCGGTCGTTCCTAATACAACAGAACCACTGGCGACGTTCCACAACTTGACGTACGTTGCTGCGTTGTTCAACGAGTTGTCAATGATGATTGAAAAAACTTTTGCCGAAGAAGCTTTAATTCCTTCGACTGTCGATCCCATCGCCGAGGATGTATAAACAACCTCGTTTGCGGGTGACGAAACATTTACCGTACTAATTGCCATAAACTTTTATCTCCAAATCCATCCACACGAACACACAACGACTTCTGCCGGGTTCTTCTTTTGAAGAAGCTTCCGACATCGGGCACAAAGACGCTGCCACATAGTGGCCTCCGTGCGACTGACCTAATTATGATCCGTGAGCGACTCCGAGGTAATCCCACCAATAAGAAATGTTCCCGCCAATGTTTATAACTTGAATGATATCTTCTTGGTCGAAGTTTTTGAAAGCATCTGCCATAACAGCAGCAAGAGTAGCAACTGGCAGCCCTTGGCTGTTTAGCGCTTGCAGGCGCGTAAAGAACTGCCCGAGACGTGTGCCATTTGTCGGGAAAATAGCCGGGTAATGAACGCCACCTTGATAGTCTACGTTTAGAACGACGAAGCCGCCCTCGCCAACTATTTGCACCAAGTCAAGAAATTGCGGGGCGAGTTTATTCGGAGCGACTTGTGGCCACGCTGTTATAACCGACGCACCAAGATTTCTAGAAATCAAACACTCGCCTGTTGCGGCTCTGTCTAGGTTGGGAACCACAACTGGGGGCGCTGCCAAAATAAGTGGAGCCGTAACCGCTTCTGCGGCTGAGATAGTAATGGCACCGCTTGAGTTGCCGAGGCCCGCTAGCGCGCGACCGCTCAAAACACCGCCGCCAAGAGTAATAGAGTTTTGTGCAAGAATGTGCCCAACCATCACCGATGTTCCAGCGAAGATGGACGTGAATGAGCTTCCTACCAACCACACGACGTTTTGTGCCACGGCTCCGTTAAGAAGCAAAACAGATGCGCCGCTTTCAAGAGTAACGGTAGAACCGGCTTTGAAAATGAACACAGCGTTTGGGTTCCCTTGCGCATCAAGAGTGATGCTCGTAGGAATGTCCATGCTTGTACCGGCAGAATAATTGCCCGGAGTGTAGGTAGACGGAGTAGAACCGTTACCAGATACGGAGAGATTAACTGAAGAAGCGCCCAACGAAGTAAAAGGTAGAGCGGCAAAAGTGTTGTATGCCGCCAAAGCATCAGTTCTGGCTTGCAAAGAATTGGCGTTATCGATCACCGCCGGAGGAGAAAGCAGCCCGGGAGGGAAACCTGTTTCTGTAGACGTCGGGAAAGACCCGATGTTGCCGCCAGAAATAACAGTGAGCCCAGTGCTTGTAATACCTGAATAAGCATTCAGTGCATAATTCGCGGCTGATGCAAGTTGTTGCGTTGGCGTCGACATCTTTATCCTCTTGCGAGATAAACTCGCTAAACTAACTATAACTTACTGAAACTGGATGCCTGTCTTGGACTCGAACCAAGATAAACAGATTCAGAATCTGTTGTCCTGCCAGATTAGACGAACGGGCAAATGAAAATCGTCGATGGCGTTGTCTCGGGACCGCTTTCGCTTTCCCGAGCTTGAGTGGGACCGGTCTATCCATCGTTTCGCGGTCACAACTAGGTCTTACGTAAGATTGGTTCCGGCGGTTCGATTCGAACGAACATGACGAGTTTCAAAGACTCGTATCCTTCCCGTTGGATGACATCGGAATTGAAAATTGGTCCCTAGCCACTGTATCGAGCAGTGTCCTCTCCGGCTTCAACGGAGGGTGCAACCTTTACACCTGCGAGGGATGGCGGGGGATGAGTCGAGTCGAACGCTCTCTCGCCACTGAGTGACGAGTCACTATTTTCAAGATAGCTGCCAACCGTTTAGCGCTATCCCCCATAAACTTGGCGGATGGTTTGTGATTCGAACACAAACAACCAATTAAGGTTGACTCAGTCTTAGCAGGACCGTACGTTGCCGTTCCGTCAACCATCCGTAAATTACTTCGACTTCAAAAATCCGTAAAGGTCTAAACCTGCGCTACCGAGCGCTGCTAGAATCCAAACTATGGCCCATGCGTGCTCGTTGGTGTATTCACCGTTCTGATAGTGAAGCCAACAGAATCCGAGTAAAGCCATCGGCCACGCTTTGTAAGCGAGAGCGGCCCACTTGGACTTAGAGAAGAAGAATCTCATGATTGGATTCTTCTCGCCTGCTACTCCATTCTTCGCGATTAGTTTTTCAGTACGATACCAATCGAGAAAACTCATCACGCCTGCTGCGGCGAGTGCTGCTGAGAATACGAAACCTAACATGTGCCTTCCTATTTGCCTGTCTTCAAATGCGCGATATAAGCTGCGTCGGCGTATCGCATAGCAAAATGATAGAATAACCAGCCGATGAACGGGAGCGTAACCCACCACGGTGAGTATCTACAAATGACTTGAGTCAGCGGTGGCTGATATCCGTTGCCGCGAAACAAAGCGTAGCCTTCGTAGCCACCGAGTATAAGAAGGATTGCAAGCCAACCGTAAACAAACGCTGTGTTCCAATTCATAGGTTCATGTGGACTCACTTAAAAATTGGCAGGTCAAGAGAGATTCGAACTCCCATCCGTGGCGTTTGGAGTGCCCGATAATGCCGTTATACTATCGACCTGTGGAAACTTACTTAATCACTTTCTTGGCTAACTGAAATCCCAGTCCGAACAAAAAGCCGAAGGAGAACATCAATCCGAAAAGCAAGGCTACTAAAATTAATCCTGCCATCGGGTTTCTCCGGACGGGCGCGCTAAAAAATCTTTACTCGATGATTCTTT
>Ga0247682_1000441_pt1 | contig 11830 bp, 24 predicted proteins | sample CNK23_metaG_FD_190130 | JGI IMG/M metagenome (GOLD analysis project Ga0247682, IMG submission 190130) | Soil microbial communities from Purdue University Martell Research Forest, Indiana, United States - CNK23 | ecosystem: Environmental > Terrestrial > Soil > Temperate forest > Bulk soil...
TCAAAGCGGCCGCGGAGCTGATTCAAGTTCCGGTGGTTCTGAACTTGCGCCAGTGGGGCGACGTTGTCGCCGCCCTCAACACGATAATTCGATTGGCCGGGCCACCTGACACCCACCCAGCCCGCCAAATGCTACAGGCCCGCGCTCTGATCTGCCAGCAAATCGGCATTCCCGAAAAGGGCGCCACTGGAATATGAGCCAAGGGAGGAAGAAAATCGTAGCCGAAGTAAGGTTCCGTCTGTTGCTCGACGTGCCCGCTGAATGGAGCGCCGCTAACTGCAACTTCTGGATCGATGGTTCCTCCCACTGCGCCGCTAATTTTATAGACCAGCTGGCCGATGAGGAACAACGCGCCCATGATGGTTCCTGCTTTACGTGCCATCGATTCTCTGGCGAATATTTGCGCGACGCCAGCCCCGAAGATATCGCGGACCTCACTCCGCCGCTGCCCTCACTCCAAAGACAGGTGGTGAAAATGAAGCACGAAACGAATCCCCCATTGGGCCAGGCCCTGAACGATGCGGCGATTGATATCCAGGTAGCGGAGTTGCGCCGTGTCATCGCCACGCTTGAGGCCCGTATAGCTGAACTGTTGGCGGCAAAGGGCAAGCCCTCGGGCGCTTTCCAATGAAAGCTGCGTTCTATGGCCGCGTCTCGACGCTCCGGCAGAAAACCGACAGCCAGGTAGACGAGTCCCGCGCCCTCATGACCGGTATGGGCTGGCAGTGGGTCGAATACCTCGAACAGGAGAGCGCCGTGAAGCACCGGCCCGTTCTGGAACGGATGATGGCCGATGCCAAGCTCCACAAGTTCGATGTAATCTGCGTCTGGAAGTTGGACCGGATCGCCCGCTCGACCAAGCAGTTCATTGACCTGGTGCTCGAGTTGGACCGCTATGGCGTCCGTTTCATGAGCCTCACCCAGAAGATGATCGACTCCGACGCCAAAGACCCCATGGGCCGCTTCCTCCTGCACCTGTTCAGCGCCCTTGCCGAGCTCGAGCGTGGGATCATCGTCGAACGGGTCAAGGCCGGTGTAGCGGCCGCCAGGGCCAGGGGCACCCACTGCGGCCGGCCGCCCAAGGCTTTCCGCCGCGACCAGGTGCTCGAGATGCGCGGCCGCGGGATGAGCTGGCGGGCGATCGCTGCTGAATTGAGCGTCGATCAGCGCACGATTCGACGCGAATTTGCCCACCAACAGGGTGTGGCAAAAGCCCTTTTGAAATCCCGCCAACGCGTGAAGCAAACAAAGGACTAAACCTCACCCTTTGGCCCGTGGCGGAAGCTACAGCTTTTGCCGCACCCCAACCCTCAGCATTTGCAATGGTTTGCGGCTTTTAAGCGTTTGCCGTCGCCATTACTGAGGGCAACCGCTCATCGATGAGCGCCCGTTTTCGCGACATTCCGCGACACCTGGACGGGGGGGCAGAGCTTTCAACTGACGGGTTGTTCGATGCGGAAAAGGAAGCTTCCCCGGGCGCAACGTTCGAGCCGCACCTTGAGGTCATACCAACGGTCACCGTGCTCCCAGTCGGGTCGGACCACCAGGCCCGCGTCAACGATGGAGAGCAAGAGTGCTGCCTCAGCTGGCGTTAGCACCATGCCCTTCTGGCCAACACCCACGGGTATTCTCACGCGACGTTCTCCTCCGGCGGTGGCGTCTCGATCTGCTGCTGGACGCCCCATACGGCGAGCTCCGTTTTGCTGCCGATCCCCAGCTTTCGATAGATGTTCTGGAGGTATTGGCTGGTTGTATTGGGTGAGATCCCCAACTCTGCGGCGATCTCTTTGACCTGGAAGGCTCGAACGACCAGGCGGACGATCTGCCACTCCCTTACGGATAGTTCCACGTGCTGATTTGGGTCTCTGGGGCTGGGAAATTTGGATAGTGACACGTGTGGACCTGAAACCTCACCCCTTATAGGAATGGTAGTACATCGAGGGTCATGGACGTGAGTATTGTCACATTGCACCATTGGCCGCAGAATGGACCTGTGAGTAAGTCCGAGACGTCTCGCCAGGCTGTCGTTGACGCATTTGGCGAAGCTGACCGCCAGGCGAAGCTCTGGACTCCCCCAGTAAACCCGCACCTAGCCGAACGCGCGAAGCAGCTGGCCATCATTGACAGCTGGCACACCGATTCACCCGCCGATCAGGCCTTCGTGGAAGAGGGCAAGCTTTATCGCCTCGAGGTGAGTCCCCGGCAATTCCAGCGCCCCACCGGCCCGCGGCTTTTCGCCGAGGCCTATCGACGATTGAAGCGCCTCAAGATCGATCCCTTTGAGGTTTTGTATGCGACTCTAGACGCACTGAAAAAGCACCTCGGGGAGCCGTTCCTCGACGAATTCGCGCCCAAAGCGCGCACCGGCCGCCGGAGCTATACCCCGGTTGCTAAGGCAGCTCCCATGCTGCAGAAGGCTGCCTGATGGACATGCAGCCGGTAGAGTCTTCCAACGTTTCGGCGGTCGGCTACGACCCCGAAAGTCAGACCATGCACGTGGAATTCAAGGGCGGCTCCCGGTACGAATACGCCGGCGTTCCTCCCGAGACCCACGCCGAGCTGATGCAGGCACAAAGCATCGGCCGGCACTTACACGAGCGCATCAAAGGCGCCCACCAGCACAAGCGGCTGGCGTAAGCACCATCTGGGCCGGCGATACGGCTCAACCCATTGAGGCAGGTCACTCGAAGTGTCTAAATCGAAGTGCAGCGTTAAGGTTGTCTCGAGCACAGGCGAGTCCTGGACCACGAAGCGCGGCGCGCTGCGCCTGGTGGATCGCGGCCTGGCCTTTTTCGTTTCTGCGCGGTCCATCCGCATGTCCGAGATCTGCCCCTCGTTTTCGCATGGCGCCCAGCTGACCCAGGGCCCGCGCCTCGAGGTGGTCACGGCGAAGTTAACGCCGGGCCCGAAAGTCCTGGTCCCTCACGGATTCCTGCACTATCCCCAGCCCGGTAGCTTCAAACGGCGCCGCCCGCTGTATCCCCTCGAGGCTGCCGCGTGAAATGCTCCGGCTTCCGCCGTACCAGCCGACCCAACTGGAAGAGATGGAGTGTTACCTCCTGACGCTTCCGGAACACGTTCTCGGAACGCGCCTTTCGGCCGAGCTGTACGTTTCTCTCGAAGTTCTCCGCGAAGAGCAATTGAAAGCAGAACCGCAATGACCGATCCAGCAGCCGCCGCCGTTGTCGTCTCAATCATCGCCCTTGCCGGCACTGGGGTGAACGTGTGGCTGTCGGTCCGGATCAGCAACGCGGTCCTGCGCAGTGAGCGCCGAATCATGAACTGGGTGGCGGACGAACACCCGACTCGCGAAGTCTTCAATATCCGGATGGCGGAACACCGCCGGCGGCTCGAGGCCCTCGAGAACCACCATGCTTAAAACTGTCGTCGCGTTCTGCCTGGTCGCCGTCACCATCGCCGTTTGCGGCGTGCTGTATGCCGCGAAGGGTGCGATTGAAGCGATTCCCGTGGAGGTTCGCCAGGCGCGCTGGGATCTTGACCGGCAGCTTTCCGAATTCCGCGCCCAAGCGCTCGCCGAAGCCGGCGCGCAGCTGTCCGCGATCACCGGAACGCTCGACAACCAGCTCACTCAAACTAGACTCCAATTAGACACTCAGATCACCGGCACCCGCGCCGATCTGCGTGAGGTCGTGGCGGCCTCGGTCCAAGCCGTCATCGAGCCGCTGGACGGCCTCCGCGCCGATCTGAAACCGACTCTCGGAAACCTGCAGGGCATCACCGAACATGCGAACGAGGCGACCTCTATTCTCTTCCGTCGGGATGCCCTCCCGGCCCAGCTCCTCGGCGTAACGGCCGCGGCCAAGATCACGTTGGGCCAGACCGCTCTCACTATGCGCACGTTCCAGGAGGCCGCTCCTGGCTTCGTCGGCCTGGCGAATAAGATCGGCTCCAACTCCGACGCGGCCACCGCGGAAGCCATCGGAACCGCCAAGGAATCCCGCCGGTTTCTGCACAACCTGGCCGACAACGTGACACCCCTGCCGAAGTGGATCCGGTACCCGGCCCAAGTGGTGGGCCTGATCGGCGGCGCGGCCGTGCCTGTAGTGACGCTGCAAAGGCTCTCGACTGTCAGCTCGACCTCGAGTACAGCGGTGCGAGTAATCCAGTGACCGTTGACCGAGCGGACGATCACATTCTCGTCATGGCGCCCGGGCACGCGCCCTTATCGCCGTTTTCGAAGATGCTGCAGCCGGTTTCGATCCCATTGACTTTGCCGGAGGCCGAACACCTCCGGGACTCCCTCGACAAAGCTCTGAAAGGTCAGGAAATATGACACGCTTCAACCGAATTTGCGCTCTGGGAGCGCTTCTCTTGCTCGCGGCCGCCGGGTTCGCCCAGCAGGCGCCCGACTACACCACGTTCCAGCCGAAGTTTCAAGACGACGTGTTCATGTTGAACCCGTATGTCACCAACCTGAACACCAACATCCAGGCGAAAACGCCGGTCAATCCTGCGTATGCGCTGAGCGAAACCAGCGCGCTGGAACTGTCCGTCGTTCTCAAGGAATACGGCGTGACAGTCTTTCACAGCGGCCCTTTCGGCTGGCTCAGCTCCTGGGGATTCGCGCCTACCCGCGCGGTTCCGTGGCTGCAGTTCCCGGATGGAACGATTTGCAATGCCGGCCTGATCGCCTGGTACTGGTCGCACGGCTACCCGCCGGGGCTGGTCTGGATGTGGGTCAAGCAGGATATCGATTACATGCAGAAGGCGCAGGCGCTGAACCCGGACCTGAATTCCGGCGTGGCGCGCATGCCGTAAGAGGTCACCCTCCGATGAACAAACTGAAATCGTTTTTCGCGAAGATCGTCGGCTTTTTCAAAAGCGGTTCGGCTGAGCGCGCGTTCGACACCGTTGCCAGCCTGGTGCCTAAGGCCCTCCCGATCGTCCAGCAAATCGCCGCGCTCACCCCGAACAAGACAGACGACGAGATCGTGGGCGCATTCGCGAAATATGGCGTTCCGATGACCCAGCAAATCGGCGCGGTGCCAGGCGCGCAGCGCGGCTATCTGCTACTTCACCTCGCCACTGAGGTCCTCTCGGCCGACTTCCCCGGCCTTGCCTCGAACCTCCTGAACGCGGCCGTCCAGGTCGCATTCACCGGCCTGAAGGCGGCCTAGGCTCCAATGAAGACTGCGCTCCTGTTTTTCGGCTTTTTGGCGGGCGCCCTCGCGCAATCCGGCACCGTCAGTACCGCGCTGGAGCCGAACTTCCATGACTACGGTTCCGGCTTCTCCGTTGCTGGCTCTTATAACGTTGGTGATGCCGCCGCGACGCTGCGTATCGGCACCGGCCGTACCTTCCTGCTTGGCTACTCGCGGGATGTGCTGATGTTCGATAGGAACGGACTCCCTCACGATCGCTTTGCCCTGGCAGGAAACTTCCAGGCCGGATCCATTGGCGGCCGCGCGGCGCTGGGCGCCAACCTCAACCTGGTGGGCGGTGTCGGCGCTTATGCAAGCGTCTACGCCTCTCTGGCGCGTTCCTGGGGCAAATAGTGGGGATCGATAAGGACAAGGCCTCGACTCTCGCCGGCGGCGGCGCGGGCGCGGCGATGCTGCTTACGGTCAACTGGTCGGCTGTCCCGTATGGGGAGCTGGTAAAGATCGGCGTGGCGCTGTTCCTTATCTGGATCGGCTACCGGATGTACAAATGAAGCTCTACACCAGCAACCCCAACGAGGTCGAGACCCATACCACCGTTCCGGCGCCGGCGGATGTGGCGCAGCTGGTCCAGGCCGCGATCCCCGAACTGACCCCGGCGGGCGCGAAGACGATCACCGCGCAGTTCATGCACGAAACCGGCGGCGGCCGCTTCTGTTTCAACTGGAACCTGGGGAACTTCAAGGCGCACGACACCGACCCGCATATGTACCTGATGAACGTGTGGGAGTTGGACACGCCGGAGCGCGCCGGCGCGCAGGTAACGCAGGCGAACGGCCTGGCGCGCATCGCAACCGCGGCCGAGTGCAAACAGCATGGATGGGCTCACGGGCCCGACAAAGTTGTGGTGGTGTTCCAGCCGCCTCATGCTCAATGCCGTTTCCGTGCCTACCCGAACCTGGCCGAGGGCGCCGCGCGCTGGGCAGCTCGGCACCGATCGATTGCAGCGTCCCATCCGGACTACCTCGAGCGGGCGAATGCCGGCGACTGCGCCGGCGTGGCGCACATTCTGAAGCTGGCCAGCTACTACACCGGCGACGAAACGGCATACGCGCGCAGCATGAGCGCTCAACTCGCCCGACTGAATGCCTGACGAAGATTTCCTCGAGGAAGAAGAGGACGAGCTCGAGCCGGAACCTGCAGGCCAGCCGAACTGGCCGGGCGCCGGGCCTAAGCAGGCAGCTTTCCTCACGGCGCTGGTGAACGTCAGCGGGCAGTGGGGCAAGGCGGCGCGCCTGGCGAGGATCTCGAGATCGCAGCCCTACCGCTGGCTCGAGTCAGACGACACGTTTGCGCAGCTTTACAAGCAGGCCATGGCCCAGGTGACCCAGGTCCTGGAAGATGAGGCCATCAAGCGCGCGACGGAAGGCGTGCGAAAGGGCATCTACTTCCAAGGCGGTCGCGTCGCGGTTGAGCGCGTTTATAGCGATGGCCTGATGATGTTCCTGCTGCGCGGCGCGGCTCCCGAGAAATACCGCGAGAGGCAAGACGTGACCGGCACGCTGAACCACCGCCACAAGTTCGAGGGAACGATGGAAGAGCTTTTGGCCACGTTCCGAGCGATTCAGTTGAAGAAGGACGAAGACCCCAAGGAATGACAGCCGAGACCCTCACGCCGGCCGAAATGGAGGCCATGATCCGCGGATTTGGCGACCATTCCAAATTCTGCAATCACCTCCGGATCCGCAACAAAGAGGGCGTCAGTGTACCGTACCTGAACTCGGCGGCCGGCCGGAAGCTGAACCGCGCGATCCGCAAGCAGGAACAGGCTGGTGATCCGGTCCGTGTGGTGATGCTCAAGGCCTCCCAGGTTTGGGCGAGCAGCTCCACGGCAACCGAGGTTTTCCGCCGTATTCCGTTTTTCCCGGGGCGCCGGGCGCTGGTGCTTGCCGACAGTGAAGCTCACGCCGACCTGGTGTTTCAGTATTACCAGCAATACATCAAGAGCTATTCCGACAACCCGTACGGCTCGGAGTGGGGCTCGGCGATCGTCCTCCCGCACCTGGTGAAGGACACGGAACGGCACATCCGCTGGGCGAACGAAAGCAGCATCCTGGTCGGTACCGCCTACAACGTGGATATCGGCCGCTCGGCGCCGTACAACTGGGCGCATTTGAGCGAGGCCGCTTTCTATCGCGATATGGCGGCCTTGATGACCGGCCTGATGCAGCGAATCCCGCGATCGCCGGATTCCGGGATTGTGGTCGAGTCCACCGCCAACGGCGTCGGCGGGGATTTCTACGAGCTGTGTAAGCGCGCTTCCGATCCGCGCAAGGCGACCGGCTGGGCATTTGTGTTCTTCGCCTGGTGGGAGCATCCGGAATATCGGATGCCGGCCTGGCCCGGGTTCAAGCTAACGCGCGACGAGCTGGCGGAGCAGCAGAAATACAATCTCCACCTGGACCAGCTGGTCTGGCGCAGACAGCAGATCGATACCGCCTGTGAAGGCAAGATCGAGCGGTTCCGCCAGGAGTTCCCGGGCAACCCCGAGGAAGCATTCCAGAGCAGCGGCCGAACCATCTTCGACATGACCGCCGTGGCGCGCATGCGCCAGATTCAGGACGCGCCTCGAGGCCGCCTGGAAGTCTTCGAAGTCGGGCTCGAAAAGCGCGTGCAGTTCGTCCAGTCGGAAGACGGCCGCGGCGAGCTGGTGATTTACAAGATGCCGCGTAAGGGCGGACGCTACTGCATCGGCATTGACCATGCCGAGGGCATCGACCCCAAAGCGAAAGCCGCCGGCGGATCCGATCCCGACTACTGCAGCGCGACGGTCTTGGACGCGGACACCGGCGAGGAAGTCGCCAAGCTGAAAGAGCGGTACGAACCCGCGCCATGGGCAGAGCGCCTTTTCTGGCTGGGCTGCTTCTACAACTGGGCCTTTCTTGCGCCGGAAGCGAAAGCAGTTGGTAAGGCTGTGATCGGCCAGCTGCTGGCCCTTCACTATCCGCTCGAGCTGATCTTCGCGAAGCAGCGAGACCCGGCGGACCGGCGGACTCCCCTATTGCAGGAGCTGGGCTTCGATACCAACTCGATTTTCAGGCCGGTGCTGATCTCTGGATTGGACAAGGCCGTGAGAGAAGGCGCCCTGCAGGTGCACGATCCCGAGACCATCCAGCAGCTGCGGGAATTTGTCAGGAAACCGAACGGACGGGAAGAGGGCACCGGGCACGACGACGATGTGTTCTCCCTGGCGCTGGCTATTCAGGGCTTGCCATTCGCACAAAAGGCCTTCGCCTACCGGGAGGCGCGCAACCAGGACAACCAGCGCTGGGCCATCACGCGGTACGGACCAGGTGCAAAGGTGACAACGGACGATGACGACTGATCGCGACGGGAACCGCTCGAACCCGTATAAGCCGAACCCGGCCAAGTGCTGCGAGAAATGCGTTTTCGGCACTGGCGCGCATGCGGAATGGTGCGCGGGCCGGTATCCGAATGTTGAGACGCGCACCGCCGAGCGCGCCGCCCTCGAGAACCTTCGCCAATTGATGGCCAATGCCTAAATCCTTCCAGCTCGACCTGTCCGACGCCGAAAAGGCGCTGCTGGTGGATCGCATCCGCCGCGACTTCCTGTTAGCGAAGGCCTCGCATCTAACCTGGTCGCAGAAATGCGCGGAGTGGCTGAAAAAGTGGGAATGCCGGGTCGATGCGCCGCGGACAGGTGAAGAGGACAAGCCGAACCACGTCGTACCGCTGCTGCAGTGGCAGGTGTTCAACAAGCTGGCTCGTGACGTCCAGGCGCTGATCGGCGAGGAAGCCGAAATCACCGCGCGGCCGACGGGCCCCAGCGATCGCGAAGCGGTCCACAAGGTCGGGCTGTGGATGACCAGCCGGGTATTCGATCAGATGCAGATGCTGAACCCGCTCTGCCATTTCGAATTCCTGCGCATCCTGAACGGCTGGGCCGCGGCCTACCGCCCCTGGTACCGCCGCGAGTTCGACACGATGGAGAACGGCCAGCGATCGCGCGCTTGCGATTACGAAGGGCCTGGCTTCTTCGTTTGCGAACCCGACGACCTGATGGTCCCACCGGAGCGCGGCATCAAGAGCCTCCAGGATTTCTCGTTTGTCATTCGCCGGGTCCCTGTGACGGTGGACGACATCCAGCGCGGCGCCGGCTCCCTCTATTTCGAGGAATGCGCCGAGCCGGAGTTTGTGGCGGAGTTGATCGACTGGGCGAACCAGGGCAGCACGAACGACTACACGCTGGTGGGCCAGGATCCGGTACGCACTGAGCGCGAGCGATCGGAGGGCGTGGACTATGGCACCCAGATGGAAAACCGGCGCATGCTGTGGGTCTGGGAGTGGTATGGCAAATGGCGGCCGCTCAAGGGCAAAGAAGACGCCAGCCCGAACGACCTGAAGAAACGCGAGACCTTCGAGGCCGACTGGGTGGTGCGCTTCATTCCCGGCATGGATCGGATTGTTGGCTGCCAGGACTTGCTCGAGCTGTACCCCAAGATGCGGCGACGGCGCCCGTTTGTCGAGAGCACGCTCATCAAGGATGGCACTTATCGCCCAAAGGGCTTTGGGGCGCTACTGTCGGACCTCGAGGACGAAGCGACTTCGAATTCTCGCCTGTTCGCATCGGCGGGTGAGCTAAGCGTCTGGCCGATCACGTTCTACAAGCCTGGTGGCGGAATGAAACCCGGCGCAACCCGGCTTGAGCCAGGGATGCTTATCCCGACCGAAGATCCCAACTCGGTAAAGGTCGTGGAGATCCACCCCAACCTTTCCTACGCGGAAGCTCGCCAGCAGGACATCCTGGCGACTGCGGAGCGGGTGACCGGCATCACCGACCAGTCGCTGGGGCGCGCAGTCGATCGACCCAACGCGCCGCGCACGGCAACCGGCCAGCTGGCTCTGATCGAAGAGGGCAACGTCCGCGCCTACCTGGATGGAACGATCCTCCGGGAAGACATGGAACAGGTCATCGGCGATATCTGGGAGCTGGATTGTGACCTGGTTCCCAAGACGCAGCAGGGGCTGTTCTTCCGCGTGACGGAGGAACAGGCGAACGGGCTCTTCGATGTGAAGCAAGGCGGCGCCTATATGACGCCCAAGGAATTCGGCGGCCGGTTCGACTTCCGCCTGAAGTTCGCCACGACGGTGTATGCGCGCCAGGCGAAGAAGCAGGAGTTTTTGGCGTTCTATCAGGCTGCCGTCATGAACCCGCTCTGCATGCAGAACCCGACGGCCTTGTGGGCGCTGCTGAACATGCTGGCGAAGCAATTCTCGATCGACTTTGAGGACATCATCCCGAAGCCGCCGCAGCTCGACCAGCCGAAACGTCCCGACCAGGAATGGACGGAGATGCTGGAAGGCCAGACCGTTGAAGTGAATCCGATGGATCACGACGACCTGCACCTACAGCAGCATTACCAGCAGCTGGAGGACGAACGGAAAGATCCGGACCGCGACGCCCAGGCCATCGGCCTCCTGGTGAAACATATTCTTGATCACCAGCAGCAGAAGCGGACCAAGATGCTGATGCAGGCCCTTACCAGCCAGCTGATGAACTCGATTACTCCCCAGCAGCAGCCGGGAGTGGATCCGCAGATGGCGAACCACCTGGCGCAGATGTACCAGGCCCAGCAGGGTCCGCCGCAGCCGGGAATGGGCGCGCCACAGATTCAGCCGACACCCGGACCGCCGGGTACCGGGATTCCTCCCCAGGCTGTCGGTAGCCAGGGCGCACCGCAAATGCAGGACGGCATGTTATGAGGCGTCGAACGGCGGTTGTTCTTTCATTCCAGGCGATGGCCAAGCTGCTCCACCTCCGAGACGGACTGTCAGTAACCAATGTGGCGGTCAATCCGGCAGAGGACACCGTAGAGTTCTTCGTTGACGGCGATACGCTGGCGCCGGTTGGGAGGCGAGAGACCATTCCCCGGACCAGGCTATTGGATCTGTGCGACTGGGAAATGACGTGAGCGAAGATTTCGACTCGGCGGACCTGGATGCGCTGAAAGAGCTGCGACGGGCCCCGGGTTATGCCCTGGTCGCCGCTCGGATCCGCCACGAAATTGAGCGCAAGCGGGACGAGCTGGAGCACCAGCAGATTAGTGAGCGAGATTCCAGCTTCACGCGCGGGTATATCAGGGCGCTGCGCACGGTCTTGGATTACCCCCAAATTTTGATGGACGAGGTGAAACAGTGAAAGCGACGTTCAGCGTGCAGTACGTGGTGTATGGACCGCTGGCCCCCGGCCAGCATACCCGCCCGGTGATTTCGAGCGGCCAGAAGATCGTGCTTGCCGCGGATGCTCCCGGCGTGCCGGCTATGGTTTCGGCGATCACCAGCGTGCTTGGCGCCCATCCGGAAGCCGTGGTAACCGGCGTCCAGCAGCAATCCGTTATCGACCTGGAGAGTTAGGCATGAACCGAATTCCGAAGAAGGCCGCGGCGCCACCGCCGCCCAAGAAGAAGGGCAAGAAACCCGCCACGAAGGTACAGCCGCAATGGGCAGGCATCGCGAACAAGATGCTCAATCCGGCACCTGGTGGTGCAGCTTCCTGCTAGCCATGAACGGCGCGAAAGCACTTTTCCGCGCGCTGCTGTGGTGCATGCAGGACTCCGCGGACCAGGAAAAATAACTGGAGCGGATCTTCAGGCTATGAAAGCGGCGATCATCATCGGCGAGGAGTGCCC
>Ga0247682_1000442_pt1 | contig 11792 bp, 18 predicted proteins | sample CNK23_metaG_FD_190130 | JGI IMG/M metagenome (GOLD analysis project Ga0247682, IMG submission 190130) | Soil microbial communities from Purdue University Martell Research Forest, Indiana, United States - CNK23 | ecosystem: Environmental > Terrestrial > Soil > Temperate forest > Bulk soil...
CCAACTGCGTTAGCTTTTCGCTCTGGTCGAACAAAAACAGCTGGGATGAACCAGCGCGTATCCTTCGCTCGCCCTCGTTCCAGTTTCCCGGCCATGGTGTACGCGACCCAGTCCAGGGGTCCTGTATGCCGGGGGAGCGTTTGTATGAGATGGGAAAATTTACTGAAGGATATTTCACGAGTCACCGGTACAGTGTCGAGAACGTTTTTTCCGAAGGAAATGCTGAGCATTCGGACCTCTTAAAATAAGCGGTGGGGCAGCATAACAGCAGGTCGGGGGATGAGTCGACCCATTAATCGCTGCTAATAGCCCCACCGCTTGACCGTCAACCCAGGATACTGTCGAGCATTGCGTCGAAGTCGTCCGCCGGCGCAGCCTTCGGAGGGGCTGCGGATACGGGCGGCGCGGTCTGGGCGACAGTAACCGTTACCGGCTCGGCCTTGGGCGGCGCGGCTTTCCGCGTGCGCTTCGGCTTGTCCGGCATGATCTCTGCCTCTACTGCAGTCCGAGGAGCGGCCGCGGGTGATGCCACCGGTTCCGGGGTTGGTGCAGCCGCAGGAGCAACCTGCGTTGCTGCCTTCTGCGGAGCAGCTACGCTCACAGCTGAGTCGGGGACGACTCCAGCCATCGCAGATGGCATTGTGCCAGCAATACCCTCGGTTCCGGCAGCAGCCTCGCTGACCGCCCCCTCGAACTCATGCGACTCCTGCAGGATGCGAGCAACGTCGTCGCCTTCGCGGATCTCAAGGATCGCGCGCGCTTCGGGCTCGGTCAGGTAGCGAGTCGCCTTGAACGTCAGTACGGGGTGCGCTTGAGTCGTGTCAAAGCCGACACGGGTAACCACCGCGTAGTAGGGGATGCCCTTCGGCTTGAGGACTTTTTCCGCGTACTCGCTGAGCCCCTTGAGGGAGCCGGCGGGGATGTGCAGAAGGAACTTCTGACAGTCAGCGCCGTTTGTGGTGAGGTCCTGAGGACCGACCACAGCGACGCGGCGACGATCTGCACAGAGTTTACCCTTCTTTCCACTCTCACTGATTCGAGACCCCCAAACGTTGTTAGGACAGGCAGCACAAGTCGTGCAGACTGGTTCCATGACGTTAGCATCGGGTCGGATTCCATCAGCAGACCAGCAGTCCGGTTTGCCGGTGGCGCCTTCTTCGAATGCGGCCTTGTAGAAAACCTTGGCGAACTGCGGGTTCGCTTTCGCGAGGACGAACTCAAGGCTCTGGACCGCGTCACCTTTGTCGTCGACATAGTTTGTTTCCTCACCACCCTTACGAATACGCCACACCTTGCCCCGGTAGCTGATGGTCGGGAACCCCGCCATCACGCCCTGGGTAAGATCACCAATTGACTCGTTGCCCGTGTTCTTGAACAGATCGGACAGCGCGGCGGGCACCCCGGCGAGATCCGATTTTACTAGTGCTCCACTCATTTACGCTGTACTCCAATTGTTGCCATCTGAGAAACTTTGACACCGGGAGGTACCTCTTGGTTCTCCTCCATGTAATCTTTCACGAACGTTTTGTTCGCCTTCACGTCGAGAGCCTCGTACTGATCGGTCTCTTTGACGAAGGCCATAAAGAGTTCCTTGTCCTCCACTGTCGCCGAGAGCTGCGTGCTTTTGTACGCTGTCCCGGCATCGCTGGCGATCGAGTTGGCGCCGCTCGTCTGGAGAAACTCCAGGATACCGGCCTCGATCTTGTCCATTGCGGCGACAAGCTTTTTCAAGGATTCCTTGTGCTCGTCGTCTTTCTGCTTTTTCATGTCCCGGAGCTTGATGTAAGCCTCCGTAGCCTGCCCGGGGGACATGCTAATTGACTCTAGAATTGTTGCCACAAATCACCTCGTTTATGATCCATCCGCAAACATAGACAGCAGGGACGCCTGAACGTTCCCTTTCTTTTCCAACATTCCGTAAAGTTTACGCTCGACGGCACTGCCACACAAGTGGACCACTAGAGTTTTGTTGAGCTGGCCCGGTCGCGTAATTCGCCCATTCGCCTGCTCATAAGTCTCAAGAGAGGTCGTAGGTATGAACCAGCAGATGGTACTCGCGGCAGTAAGAGTGAGACCATGAGACATGCATTTAGGGTGAGCCACAAGTACACGAGCGCCTCCGCCTGCCTGGAACGCGCTAAATATGCGGTTACGCTCTTTGAGACTTGTTGCCCCAGTGACGGTTTCACAGCTGATTCCTTTTCTCTTTAAGAGATCATACAAAGCGGTGACGGCGTGGATGAACTCTACGAAAACAATAACGCGCTCGTCACCAACTTCCTCCAGCAGCGCAAGCAGAGCGTCAACGCGAGGGGTATTGTCAAACGAGATGACACCTCGTGCGGTCGAGTAGACCCATCCTCCACTAACTTGCAGCAGTTTCGACATGAGAACGCCAGCATTGAGGGCCGTGATCTCCCCGTGCTGGTGCATATAATGAGCCTTGTCATAAAGAGCTTTATACACCCTACCTTGCTCAGTGGTAAGGGCGCAGTCACGAGTCTGGTAGGAGGTCGGCGGCAGCTCCATAATGTCTTTACGTAGGTACCGCACGCCTGGTTGCATCGCGTTATACACTATCTCCAAAGAGGTCGGCTTGGCCACCCATCGAAAGTTGGAGACTTTGGTCATTACCAACTCCTTGAAGTTGGTGAAGTACTTGGGGACAGCTTCGGGTCGCAATAATTTTATCTGCGAGTACGCGTCCGCAGGTTCGTTCGGGGTCGGTGATCCAGTAAGACCCCATACGTATAATTTTTTTGCCACCAATGAATTCATAGATTTCCACCGATCCGTCGTGCCGTTCCGGTAGTAGCTGAGTTCGTCGATGACCACGCAACCAATCGATGATTCTGCGCATAGGTCCTTCTGTATTGTCTCGATGCCGTCGTGGTTGATGATGAAGATGTCGGCCCCGGCGCGCAGGCGCTTGAGCCGCTCCTCACGCGTGCCGTGCAGCACCTGGGTTGTCAGGTGCGGGAAGTACTGGAAAATCTCTCTATCCCAGACTTGGGAGAGTGTGGACAGCGGCGCGGCGATGAGGGCCGACTTAATGATTCCCTCGCGGATCAGCCAGTCGATCGCAAAGAGGGCGGAGCGGGTCTTGCCGGTGCCGATCTCTGAGAGGATGAACGCGCGCAGGTTCATCGTCATGAGGGCTGCGGTTACTTCTTGAGCCTCAAAAGGAATACCACCAGCCCAATCGTACTGGCTAAGTATTGGAGCAGGTACCCGATGGCCAAGATTTCGAGCGAGACGAGTAGTCTCCACAGTGTGCGGGACGACAAGGTGATCTCCTGAGGGCATCTTTACGATTTTGGTGTTTGGCACGAGATTGTAGAGCGCGGGCTCGTACGGCACCACGAACGCTTTGTGTTTCTCGGAGATGTGCGCTACGGCCACAGGCACCCCTGCATGTAGTAGTGGGAGCAGTAATAGCCGCCGCGAACCTTCAGCGCGGACTCGGTCCACATCTGGTTCCACTCATCGTCCGGCACGATGCCCCAGATCATGGCCACAGGCACGCTTGCATGTAGACCCTCAAGACAATCCCCCGCAACTCAACGCCGCGCTCGTCGGCGCAGGTATGCCGGTGAAACGAGTTTTTGTAGTACCACTTCACACGAATATGCATCGCTGCAGGAACCTGAGGCTGTGTACGGGCAGGCGCATCCACTGGAACGGTGTGTGCACTGAGGCTATCTCGGAGTCGAGCGTACCTTCGAACTCGCGCTCGTCGCCCTTCGGGACGTTCTCATCCCATGTCGGCTCCGGCCGCGATGCACCTACGTTCTGCATCGCCTGCTGGTAGGCAGCCATCTGCTGCTGGTACGCGTATTGGTTGGGGGCGATTCCCGGCCCAGCGAGCCCACCGCCGCCCAGTATATGGCCGGCTCCGGCCTGGCCCATGCCGAGTGCGTTACCAATCGCGCCGAGAATTCCTTGGTTGCTCATTCGAATAGACTCAACTGTGCTGAGGCGGCACCGGAGTGCCAGGCTGCTCGTCGGTACCATCCCTCGTAGGAGAAAGCTCGACGAACCCAGTGGGCATCATCCCGTCCAATACCGAATTCAGCCATGAGCGAAGAGCGACCCACTCTGGTGAATCCCGGTTTTCCGAGGAGATACAAAACACACTCCCGTGGGAGCGTTCGATTCGGGTCCCAATTGCGCATTGCTGCTCCGTCATTTTTTGCCCCGGTCGCTTCGTCTCTATGGCGAAGAATTGCCCGCGGTGACATCCTAAACAGTCCAGTGTGCGGGCTCCGAAGCCCGTCTGCACCGGCCAGAACTGATAGACACCATACTCGTTCAGGAGTTCCTTGACCTTGCGCTTTACCTTGCCTTCGGGGGTGTTACTCATACAGGAATAAATCCATCTGCCGCGAGAAATCACCTATATAATCGTATATATCATCATGTTCCTTTTCCTGCCGGAAGAGGGTCACGATGTGGTCCTCCCACTCCCATATAGTCGCAGATATCTCGATCATCGGGATAAGGCTCCAAACAACATTAACTGCAACCAGGGACTGAGCGCACCCGGGAGCTTCGACAGTGCGCTGTCGGCCTGGAGATACTCATCTGCGGGTATCCACCTGAAATATCGGGATCGCTTGAACTCGTCAGTCACGGGGCTTCCACTCCGGGCAGGTGGTCACGGGGCAGTACTTGCACAGCCCTGATTTCTTGAGAGGAAAGTTACCAGTCTTCAGGGCCTCTTCGATCTTGGCGACGCGCGGCAGTAGATTGTTCCAGACCCCTACGATCCCCGACTTATGGAGGGTAGTGGACGTAATCGTTCGATCCTTAAGCCAAACATACGCAAGCTTGAAAGTCTCAATCTCTGGGAGATGAGAAGACAGAACTGCGGCCGTAAGCTCCAGCTGTGTAAATCCAGGCTGCGGTTTACCTGTCTTGTAATCCACAACAATCGCTTGGCTGCCTCGTACGTTGAGCAGATCGACCACAACTCGGACAAAGGTGTCCTTGGCGAAGTATTCGGTAGCTCCGAAATTGCGTGCCATAGCGAACTTAAGCTCACCGCTGGTTTCTCCGGGAAGCCCCACAAATCGTACTGCTGTTTTCTCAAGGTACCGATAATTGAGTGGTAGCGGCTTGCCCTTAACCACACGATTAAACAGGGCAGCATGCACTTCCTGGCCCGCCACAGTGTGTTCATTGCCCTCATCTTTGACATCCTTCGCGACGGAGATATGGTAATACTGTTTGGGGCATTGCTCGAAGCGCATCAGCGCCGAGAATGACCAGGCGAATTCCTTCACTTCACTTCTCCAAAATTCTTGCCGTAGTTGATCTCAACGTCGATCGGCGCGTCGCTACACCAGGCCGGTGGCGCAGTCATGATTTTGCGCATCTCTGTGACAACCCTTGTCACATCCAGTTCTGGAACGATGTAATCGAGTTCGTCGTGCACTTGCAGTGCAGGACGGAGATTAAGATCACGATACACGTTAAGCATAGCAGCTTTAATAACCAGGTTCGCCAGTGCCTGAATGATGTTCTCCAGCAACTTACCACCCCAAATAGAGCGTAGCTCGCGACCAAAAACATACTGATATCCAGCATCCGTCTTCTCCAGCTGAGGGTACACCAACTCCATACCGTTGGGGAGCAGCACCTTCTGGTGCGTGAACACGAGCGGCCCCAACTTCATCTTGCCGCCGGGCTCTGCCATCACATCCAGAGCGCGGTCAAGCGTACGCCAGAGATCTGGAATTCGCGAATACGTGTCCCGATAGATGTAGACGACCTTGGTTGCCTCTTCCAGGTCAACCTTGATGTTCTCTTGGGCTCTACAGGTTCCGATGTATTTAGTTGGTCCCATGCCGTATTGAAGGCCGAGCACTGCCGTCTTAGCGAGGAATCGTTCACGTTTATCTGCCTTCGTGATTGTTCGTCCATAGAGCTTCGAACCAAAAGCAGAATAAACGTCGATGCCATCGCGGAAAGCGCCGACGAGCGAATGCTGTCCGGCAAGCCATGCGGCAAGTCGTGCCTCGATCTGGGACAGGTCGGCACCCACAACCACAGATCCAGCTGGGGCTCTAAGAGCATATCGAATTTTGGACTTATGAGGCTGAGGAAGATTTTGGAGGTTGATTTTTTCTGTTCCACCATAGCGTCCAGTATGCGCAGCGTAGTAGAGCAGCGCGACTCGAAGGAGCTTGGACGTATTTGCCATTCCAAGCAAGCGCTCCGTGCGCGTCTCTTCCAATGTGCTCTTGACGCCTGTCCTAGCTGCGGCCAAAGCTCCGATGAGTTCATCGCTTTCGTACTCCTCCACAAAATCTTTCCACGCTGCATCCGCCTTGGCAAATGCGTATGTCGGCTTGCCGGTCGCGGGGCTGGTCTTCATCGGGGGCTCGACGCCGAACCCCTCCAGCAGTTTGGCGAACTTCTGGTTCGACATCAGGTCCTCTTTACTGCAGACCGAGAATACTCGCTGCAGCACCGCCTCTTTCTTCGCCCTCACTTCGGCCAGGTGACTAGCCAGAACGTGAGCATCAAGCTCAAACACAGGCTCCAGATACATACGGAGAGTGAGGTCGATAACCTTGAGTTCATCACGAGGATAATCCAGCCTAAGCTGGTCAAAAAGAGCAAGAGTACAATCAACGTCATTGCAGCAGTAGCCAGCATATTTCACCAACTCGTCCTTACTCAAAGAGGCTCTGCTGCGGCCAAACATGTTGTGAACCTCGTCCCCCTTTTCCATGCCCAAACCAGCATGTAGCATGCAGGCTTTCAACGACGCAGAGCCCGTATAGGGTTTGTACTTCGCTTGCGCCATCAGGCGTGTATCGAAATACATCTTTGGAATAAGGCCGAAGATGTGCTGTAAAATTAACCCGTCGAAGCTCATATTGTGAGCGAGCACCGCCGAGTTTGAAATATCGAACTGCTCCAACCACTTGGCAGTCTGTATTTTTGTCCCAGAAAACCATCTCGTATCTCCGTGATTGACCTTCACTGCTACCAGGATAACTTCGAACTGTGGCGCACGAACATAGTCCTCAGTTGTCATCTTGGTTAGGGTGTAATCTCCACCATAAAACGTTTCAAAATCGATCGTGATTAGATTCATGTCCACACCACGATCATGCCAATAAGGAACAGCATTCCGACACCTACTATCGCTAGGCACTTCCAGCACTCGGGGTCCGCCGAGCAATGGTCTTCACCAGATTCAGGATTAGGTCCGTTCAAGTCGCTCATATGTCCCCCGTAGCTTCTGTTTGCGCGCCACGGCGGCGCGGATCTTGCACTGGCGGCACGCGTACGTACCGTTCCAGCGCTTGTCCTTGTAGACGTTGTCCGGCGTGAGCGGGTGCCCGTGCCGGCAATGCGTGCGCGCGGGACGTATGTTGCGCGATTTCACGGGGGCGGCCCCGAACCCTAGCGAGATGATTGGAATCAATGTGACAACCCTTGTCATGTGTCGTAAGTGGGTGGCGCAGTCATGAATTGTACCACGGAATTTTGAGCCAAAAAATGCCCCGAACCCGGATTGTGACATCCGAGCCGGGGCTAAGTTCCACCACACACTCAACTAATCCCAACCTTTTCCTATCCCCCAATGAGAGTCGAAAAACAAGCACCACTGCTCACTGCTTACATTAGGCCCGTCGGGGCCGGGACCTCCTGGCCAGTTGGCGCCCCAGAGAAAGCGCCACCGCTGTCTACGTAAGTCCCACACGACCTGCAGATCATGGCGTACTTCGTAGTGCTCATTACTGTTTTTGGGAAGAACAACAACCTCACCTCCGTAGCTCATGATCCATCTCCTGAAACAGACACAACTGCAAGGTGCTGATGCTATACACAACGTCGCACCCATCCCACTCGTCCGCGGGCCAATTGATGGTGTCCAGGTTCCCCCATCCAGGGAATGGGATGTTGTTGCCGTTTCTGGAGAACCCCTTACGGGTCGGTGGTGAGGTCGACATGGATCACCTTGCCGAATGACGGCTTGTCTTCTTGATCCGGTGTCGTCGAGCACCAGATGACCGGGTAGCCAGGATCCTCCTCGGGGAACGGCCCCATCATGTCTGTGAAATAAATCAGACAGTCCGGCTCCAGCCCCTGCTCCCTGACCCACTCGAACGGCGGCCGGAAGTCGGTCCCGCCGCCACCCTTGACCTCGGTGGTGCTCCAGTCGATCTCCTCCTGGTCACAGAACTCGTGTACAGAGGCAACGTCCGCATCGCACCCCACCAGGTAGGTCAGCTCCGGATGACAGGTCCGGATGATGTCCTTGCACTCGCCGCCGAAGACGTTCATCTCCTTCTGGCCGATGCTGCCAGACGTGTCCCAGACCCACACGATCAGCTTGCAGCCGTACGCTGAGGGCCGCGCCAGGTAGATCCCCTGACTAGCCAGCCTGCGCCGGTGGGGCCTCGCCCAGGACGTCGTATCGCGGCTGGCAGCCGTTACCACGGTCGTCCGGAGCATCTCCTGCCAGGGCACCCGGGCCTCCAGAAAGTCCTCAGCAAACCGTGCCAGGGAGGCTGGCAGCTTGCCCATGGCCTTGGCCGTGTCCAGGGCCGTCTGGATCGCCCGCTTCATCTCCGCCGAGCCTATCGGGTCGCTGGTGAACACATGCGTGTCCTGCCCCTGCCCGCCCGGACAATCCTTGGGCATGCCGTTCTTGATCAGGTCCCGGTAGACCTCCTCCACGGTCATGTCGCAGGTGTACTTGGCGGACAGCAGCCAGGCTGGCTTGCCGTTCTCATAAAGCATCTGTCCAACGCCCGACTTGACAAGCATGTCGTTGATCACGAAGTCGGCCGCGATGTTGAACAACTTGGGATTGAACGGCTCTCCGTCGAACCCAAGGTCCAGGTACCGCTTGCCGCGGGCCATGTGTTCCCACATGGTGTGGCCGATCTCGTGCGCCACGCCGAACACAGCATTCGGTAGCGGCAGCTTGTTGATGAAGTCCTCATCTATCCAGATTGTCTTGCCGTCCGTTGCCATCGTCTCCTGTGCGTGGCTGGGCAACACGTTCCCCTTATCGTCGATCGCCAACCCAAACACTTGGGGGAACTTCCCGATCTTCACCGTCATCACATCGAGCAGGAGACTCGCGAAGAACGGCACATGCAAAAGCATTGCCGTCTTGACTCCTGTGAACGCTTCATTGTGGCTCATAATACATATCCTCGTCGTCTGGAAATAAACACCATTGTTCAAACGCCTTGAAGTCCCAGTGTGATACTTCATCATCACACTCACCGCACCACCAGCTGCGATCAGACCAGTCACCGACTAGCATCTCCTGTTTCTTAGTGTCCCAGTAGATGGTTGCCGATCCGCTGATCTGATCGCCGCCGCAGCGCCTACAGACGGGACTCTCGGGCCCTACTTCGAATGCATGTCTTGCAAGACTTCTCCTGCGAGCTTCGCCACGAGCGCCCGCTTTGTCACGTCCTTGCGCAGAACGTCTGGTTCGTACCGACATAGGTTGCCCTCGATCTTGGTCCGCAAGTCCTCGATGCGCTGATCCTTGGTTGCGTTCAAGTGCTGCAGCAACGCAGCCATCTCCCGCACGTTGGATACCAGTGTATCGTGGAAGCCTTTCTTCTGGTCGCTCAGCGTCTCAAACATGTGCTTGACGACCTTGTGCATCCGGTCCCACACGTCCCGCATGGCATTCTCCATGCACTGTTGCCGAGCCTTGTCGAGCTTCTCCCTGAGCTTGGCGATCTGCGCCTGCGGCAGCCCCTTGTAGTCGCCGCCCTCCGGTATCGGAGAGAATTCAAAGTCGAGCGCGAACAACTCCCGGATGCTGGAGCTTGGCGGATACTGGGTGATGTCAAACGCACCCTTCAGGTTACGCTTTGCCTCAAGAAGCAAAGAGGGATAGGCGGTTTCGAACTCGTTGAGCACGCTCTCCATCGCCTGCTTTGCCGCCCCCATCTCGGATATGTACTCCATGAATAGAGTATTGGCTAACAAGCGAGGTCCATCTCGTCGACCCGCGTCTTCCAACGACGTGGTAGACCACGGCAAAGTCATCTGATAATGCCTTGTCCGCGCCGCGTCCAAGACGCTGTTGACAGCTCGCAACTTGTCCTCGGTCCCAGCGAATAGCTTCTTGTACGTACTGAAACTGCCGGTCACCGCGCCCACGTCCTGCTCGCTCCGCCGAGCGGCGTTCTTGTCCCGCTTGCGTCCTACCCATTTTCTCACCTTCAAGCGACAGAGCGTCGCATAGTTGCGCATGTCCAGTGTGTCTGCTATGGTCTCGTCCGTGAACACCGGAAAGGACAGCGCGGATACTTTCAACGTTGTGTTGTCATGTTCTTGAACCGCATTGTCCTCGTCGTTCACCCGTGAGCTAACACACGGAGCCTCCGGAGCCGGGACTGCCACCGGCTCTGTTTTTGTGACAATGGTTGTCACCGGCGCCGGCGCAGTCATGATCTTGTCACCGGGCTTTGTGTCGGGCAACTCGTCGTTACCCATGATCTGTTCTAAGACAGACTGTAGATCGAAGTCACTCATATATACTCCACCGTTTCCCAGGTCTGAATCCAGACACGGGCGCCGCACTTAAGCGGCTTGTCTCCATACACCAGCTGGGCTGGGCCGTGTATCCACACATGTGCGGCACGCCGCACGCCGCCCGACATCTGGATAGATATCGGCTTGGCGCGGCGGCCGGTCTTGACGTTGTCACGTAGGATGTGACGGTTGATGTGGATGCGCTTGATATACCCCGCGCGAATCTTAGTGCTGGTTGCCATTGAGCTTCTCCAGTATGCCGATACAGATGCAGCCAACGATCTCCATAGCGAGAATCGTCCACACATACCATCGGACTGGTTTGTCGAACGCGACCAGCAGCACGACCACTGCCAGCCACATGTCTGCCGCCATTGGCAGGGCCCGGACTCGATTGAAGATTTTATTTAGCATCCTTCTTATCCAGCAGATTCGCCGCCTCCAACAGTTTCTTGTTCCCGCGCAGCCACACCGCGAACTCCTTGTGCTGCACGATCTGCGGGGTGCGCCGCACGCTGTGCCGCAACGCTGCCGCCTGGAACTCCTGCGGCATGCGTGCCAGGTACTGGAACGCCTGCATCGCGGTCTCCTGCGACACGTTGTGAGCCACCATACGCATCGTCGCGTACGCCGCATCCGGCCGCTCCGGCACCTTGGTCTTGAGCGGATTCTGGATGATCTGCTCATAGGTTGGCAACTCATCCACCACACGCAAGTGTGCAATGAACTTGGCCGCCTGCCCCTCACCGATCGCGCCGCCCGCGAACTCGGTGAACATCTCCATGGACATGGTGTCGATGTAGGGCGACAGCAAGCACATGGACCGCGGCGTGCAGAACGGACCCGGCTTCTCCGGGATCTTGTCCGCTAGAACTTCAGACGGGAAAGCTTCCGTAAAAGATATGATGGTATGATGGATTCCGTTCCGCTCCATCCAGTCGACGAGGGCATCCTTGTTAGGCGTGATGTTGATATCCACAATCCGGTTCTGAATAAATGCCATTGTCTTGCGCGCACCGGATCGATCAGCTTCTCGGTTACCCGCTGCGACAACGATAACGCCAGGAGGAAGTTGATAGTCGCCCACTCTTCGATCCAGCATGATCTCAGCTGCCACCTTGTTAACGTCGTCGTTCGCTTGGGGCTGCTCGTCGAGGAATAGGAACCCGTACTCACCATCCTTCTCCTTGTCCCACGCCCAGAAGGGCAAGCTGAACTCCATCTTGCTTGTTGCCCTATTGTCCTCGGGCGGCAAGCCGTAG
>Ga0247682_1000443_pt1 | contig 11757 bp, 9 predicted proteins | sample CNK23_metaG_FD_190130 | JGI IMG/M metagenome (GOLD analysis project Ga0247682, IMG submission 190130) | Soil microbial communities from Purdue University Martell Research Forest, Indiana, United States - CNK23 | ecosystem: Environmental > Terrestrial > Soil > Temperate forest > Bulk soil | place...
GAGATCTGGCGGCTTCGGGATCGACGGGAAATACGGCGAGGATGGCGCGCTCGGAATGGTCGGGGTTGCTGATGTGGGCGCTGCTGGCGCTGCGGGATATGCAGGACCACCGCTCATTGGCGGAGGAGGAGAGCTCGGCGTGGGAGGCGATGCGGTGTAGCCGCTCACGTTCTGCGAGCCACTCAGATCCGGAGGCGTCGCCGACGTGCCAGCCCCCGCGCCGCCCTCCTTGGTCTGCATCTGCGTGGTGTCGGGACCACTGCGCGGGTAGACATCAGTCGGCCACGGATTGGTGAGCGGCGGAGGCGTGGTGTTGGCGTAGGGGTTCGGCGGTGGACCCGTCGGCGCGAAGCCTCCCTGTTGCCCCACGGGAACGCCGGGATTAGCTGGCGCCACTGGCGGCGTGCTCGTTCCACCAAATTGTGTGGTGGTGCCGGGGCCGGATGGATGGAACGATGCCGGATTGTTGGCTGCTGCGGTGACTGCCGCTGCGATGGAGGTAGCGGCGGCGTCAACATGTGTAGCCACGAGCGTGCCTGCGTTAGTCGCGGCGAAGCCTGCTTGCGTAGTGGCCTGCGATTGAAGCTTAGCATTGGCCGCTGCATCATCCGAGATCTTCTGGGTAGCAGCCAGGGCAGACTGATCGATTGTGATTATTTTCTGTATGTCATCGATTTGCGCCCGAATGAGGACTTTTTGCGCCTCGCTTGCCGTTTCCAAGCTCTTCGTCAGCGATACCAATGTGGCTTGATCAGCCGTCAGCTTGGACTGAGCAGCCGAGATTTCCGATGCGTAGACCGCGGATTCAGAAGACGACGAAGCGGTAGATGTCAGCAGCGGGAGCAGTTCCGAAGTCGCATTGACCGCAGCCTGCCGGTAGGAGTCTGCGAGCGCTAGGTCGCCATCCGCAATAGCGCGATTCATCAACTCGTTGTCGAGTTTGATCTCATCTCTCAGCGCTTGAATATGCTCGGCGGTGAGAGCGCCAGAGCGAACCATCTGATCCAGCCGCGACGCCACATCCGAAGACGCCTGACGATATCCGTCAGCTAGTCTTTGGTCGCCATCCGCAACGGCCTTGGCAATCAACTGCTGATAGATTGTCAGCTCATCTTGCAGCGCTTTCATCTGCTCCAGAGTGGAGCCGCCGGAATCCGCTATCCTCTTCGCCTCTGCGAGTTGCTTCTCTAACGCCTCGGTGTTGGCCTCGCGAGACGTGTTGACTGCGGAGACGATATCCTTCGATCCGGAGCCGCCGCCAGATAAGGCGGTGGATACGGCGCCAGCGTAGCTTTCCACGTGAGCCGAGAGGGAAATAATTTCATCTCCCGCCGCGTCAACTGCCGAAACAACACTAGCCGAAGAATCATCGATCTCCCCTGTGATAGCATCCGATGCATCCGAAACGGAACCGGCGATTGCGTCGGAGACATCGCCAAGAGAGGACACTAAATCCCTAGCCTCATCGCTGGACTGCGAGGTGCTATCGCTGATATCCGAGCCGATGGACTCGCTAATACTATTCGCTGCCGCTGCCAGATCATCCGCGCTGGCGAGGTTTTCCATCGCGGACTGCGAAGCGAGCCCGTTGGTTACCAAGATGCCGAGCTTTTGCACGATCACATCTAAATCGGTAACGATGTAACCGCCATACGTGACGATATCGGTAGCGATGGTGGACAGGCCGCCAATGAGCGTTGGAAACCCGCTGAAGACAACGCGCGCCATGGCCGCAGTGTCGTTTAGATCCGTCAATGCCTGATCGGGAAAGACGCCAGCCGCCAATTTCAATTGCTTAACGGCGTCGCTGATGGAATTCAGATCGTTGAGACATTCACCCAATCGCAGGTACATCTGCCCGAACTGGCTCCATGCATCCTTACGCGCGTTTTCGGTTTCATTGCGAATCTCCACCAAGGACGTCTCTACATGAAATAGCTTGGTGTCGATCGCAGCTAAATAGACATCACCAACGATTCCAGCTATAGCGCCGACCACGGCGCCAACGGCCCCAATTGCGCTCGTCAGCGCAATTTGAGCGGCTGTATTGGCGATGGTGGCGGCAGTATCAGCGATTTCTGCGGTGGTGTCCGCGATGGTGGCAGTCGTATCGGCGATAGTGGCCGCTGTGTCAGCAATCGTTGCGCCGGTATCCGCGATGGTCGAAGCGGTCGCCGCCACGGTCGCTGCTGTGTCCGCTGTGGTCGCTCCAGTATCGGCGACAGTCGCTCCAGTATTGGCCGTCTTGGCCGCTGTGGCCGCGAGGTCTGCATCAACCACTCCCTGGATCACCGATGCCTGCGTGGCCATTGCATCGGTAAGCGTCTTGGCGGATGCGCCTACCACCTTCAGCCCGAGGTCCACATTCGGAAGCAGCGAGCTGATCAGGTCCAGCATCGCCGTCTTCAGCGGAACGAGTCCAGCCTGAAGGACGTCCGTCAGTAGGCTCTGGCCGATCTTCTTAAACGAACCCACCAGAGCATCACCCAAGTTCTTTCCATCGATGATCGCGCCGGACATCGAGCTTGCCAGCGAATCGAATCCGCTGATGATATCCTTGACGCCCTTCACCATCTCGTCTGCATAGCCATGGGAGGAAGCGGCTAACTCCTGCTGCTTTACGCGAACAGCCTCAAGGGACAATACCTGCTGTGTCGCATCCTTTCCGGTCTGCTCAGAGATGTTAATGTCTTCCTGTAGAACCTTGGCCTGCTGCTGGAGGATATATCCGTATGCATCCCCGCGCGCCTGCATCGCGGCGAGAACGGCCTTGTCTTTCTCTACTTGCTTATCCTGTTCTGCCTCTATATCGCGGATGGCGGATGGGAGCTTCTTTAAGCTGTCGAGGTAATTTTCAAGTGCTGCCTTCGCGCCAGGGAACCCCTCCTTGCCCATCTTGTCAACGAGCGATCCCAGCTTTTCCAGTTGACCTTGAACTAACTCCGCAGGCGCGTTGTGCTTCTGGAGTTCATCGACCCACGCCTGCAACTCGCGCACAGCCTCAGGCAAATCCGTCTTCGCGATGTTCTGGATTCGCTTGTCGAAGTTGTCCAGTTCAGTGAGCACACCCGACCAGTCGCCAGAAGACTGCGCCTTTTCGATCAGGTTTCCAAGATCCGTGGTCAACTGCTGAACCGGCGTCTTCAGGTCTTCGACTGCGGTCTTGACCTTGCCAGCGTTCACCCCGAAATCCGACATCGCCTTGTTAACGGCATCCATCTTCGGAGGGATATCGGGGAGATTCAATCCGAGCGATTCGAACGCGGCTTTGGCATCGTTGAGAATCTTGGTTGTCTCGGGGCCGTGCAGGTTGAAGTTGGTATAGGCAGCCGTCACCTTGTTCATCGCGGCTTCGTGCGCGAGCGCGGCTTTAGATGTGTCCTCTAGGAATTTCTGGTGGTCTTCCAGCGCCCGGTTCAATACCGTCAACGGCGCATTGGTGTCCTTCAGTTTCTGGATGAGCTTATCCCATCCGTCATTCGCTGCGGCGATATCTTCGGTAGCCAGTTTTTTGAGAATTGCCTCCTCATCGGCAAGGGCCTTGTTCCAGATCCCGATGGGAGTGGTCCCTTGACTCAGGGTGTCGATCAGCTTTAATTCTGCGGCGGATGCGGCGGATAGATCTTCATTGGCCAGTTTCTTGATGAGTTCCGATTCCTTGGTGAATGCCTCTATCACAATGGAACTCTTGGCCCCCAACTGCTCCTGCTTGGCGAGGTAGTCATCCACTGCCTTGATCGCGGCAGGAAGATTCTCTTTAGCTACCAAATCGATTGCTTTGCCAGCATTCTCGAAGGCGGCCTGCAATTTGGATATTGAGCTCCCAGACTGAACCTGCTGATCAAATTTCCCCACGGCTGCGGCGGCAGCTTCCATCTGCACCGCGAGATCCTTGTGTGAGGATTTCATCGCGTCCGTCTGTACATTGGCGGCCTTGACGGCCTTCTCGTAATCGGCAGTCGCGCGGGTCAATACATCCTGCGACTTCTGCGTTCCGTCCAGCGCTTCGCGGGCGGCCTCCATCACGCCCTTGGCTTGCGCCGCCGCATCGTTTAACTTCTGCTGCTGCTCCTGTAGAGTCTTGAGTCCAACCGCATAGGCACTCGCGGCAGTGGTGACGGTATTGAATCCCATCGCCTGATCGGCCAACAGGCGCGCATTCTGTCCAGCAATATCCTGCTGCAACTTCATGGCAGAAGTGGCGTCGGTAACCGCCTGCTTCATAATTCCCATATCGCCAGTCAGCAGTTGGATGCTGGGAAGAGCTGCGTCAATAAAGCCCTTCATGTCTTTGAGCGTGCGGTTCAGCGCTTCGAGTGCGGCAACGGGTGCCGTCAACTCTAACGCCGCATGCACCACATCCTTGAACGTGATGGCTTCGGGGGTGACTATCCCAAACGTCTCGCCAAGTTGTTTGATGATGTCAACGAGAGGTTTCCATCCAAGCTCCACCGTCTCCTTGATGAGGGGTCCGAGATCACGGAATAGATCGGATGCGGAAGAGCCAAACTCGGAAAGCGTGGAGCCCAACTCGGCGAAATCTGCCTTGACTGTATCAGCGGTAATCGTGAACGCTTCCTTCAGAGCCGCAATCGGACCTTGCAGGAACGCCATGATGTCGTCGCCGATTCCGGTGAACTCCAGCAGGGCAATAGCGGCCCCAACGGCAGCAATGGGAATAAGGATCTCGCTAAGGGACACAGCGAGCGCTCCACCAATAACCTCCGCTACTCCTCCCAGAGCAGCGGAAACGCCAGCGAACGCAGCTTCGAGTGGGCCGACAGCAGCCACCACGCCAGCAATTCCCGCGACGATCGGCACGATAGCTGCCGCCGCAACGCCAATAGCAACCGCGAAATCCTTGACCGGCGCAGGCAGTTGGTTAAACGCCTCCACCATGGACTTGATCGGCTCCAAGATGTTGGACTTTGCGAAGTCGAGCAGCGCCTTAATTACCGGGTCGAGAGCCTTTCCTATCTCCTCCAGAACCTCAGACCAAGACTGTCCAAGGCGCACCATCGCGCCGAGTGCATCATCGTTCATCTGCTTCGCAGCGCCGCTGAATTTCCCAAGCGCCGCAGTGATGGTCTCCATCTTCTGCGATGCGTCGAGCGCATTAAACGCAGCCTTCGCACTCGCCTCCGTGGTCCCAAGTGCCTTAGCTACATCGTCCATCGTCAGGCCAAGGGTCTTGAGTTTTTTGGCGCTGAGATCGCCGCCAGACGCAAAACTCTCCATCGCCTTGCTGGCGGTTTCGATGCTGACGCCCATCACTGCTGCCGCATCCCCGGCGGCCCGCATGATGTCTGGCACCTTGGTGGCATCGCCGAGAAACGCGGTCATGCGCTGGGATGCTACGAGCAATTGCGGGAAGCTTAGAGCCTCATCGGATGCGATCCCGCGCAATTGCGCCACGGTAGCCTGCGCCGCTTCCGCTCCACCGCCGAGCTTCGCCATTGCCTGCGTTGCATCGTCTACGTGGTCTGCGGCCTCCAGCGCGGCCATGCCTAGTTCCTTCAGTCCATCGGTAAAGGCGAGCGCGCCGGCAACAGCAGCCATGGCGGAGGCGAGTCCAGATAGCTGATCAGAAAAACTCTTGACCTCTGCCTCTTCTTTCTCGAATCCCGCGGCCTTCATTGCGGCATTCAGTTCTTCCTGCGCACGCTCAAGAGTCTGCGCGGAAACTGCACCACTTTCGTATGCAGCCTTGATTTCCTCGAAGGTGCGAGCGGATTGGGCTAGTGCGGCGTCAGCCTGCCCCTGCGCAACGATGATGTCCTGCGCGGCCTTGGAGTATCCAGCCAGCGGAGCGACGGCATCGCTGGCAGCTTTGCCAACCTCGGCAAGCGCCTGAGTAAGCGCATCGAAGGCAGTGCTGCCCATGCTCTGCAATTCACCGATGCGCTGGAGGAGTTGATCGACGGCGGGAGACGCGTTTCCTAGGGCGCCAGTGAAGGCATTGATTCCGGCCTGGAATCCGCCAGTATCCAGCGCAGCGATAGAACTGCTGACAGCAGACGCCAGTTTGTCGGCGTCCTCTTTCGCTCTGGCGATGGCCGCCTCAAAGGATTGATCAAGGTCAGAAAAGTCCCCGTCAATTGAAATGCTAACGCCGCCAATATTCTCCGAATCTGCCATGGCCGTCTCCGTGATACGATGAGTTGACTTTCACGTTCATCCGTAAAGCACGAACTGACCCGGTATTTCAGGCCGCTCTGACCAGCGGCCTTTTCCTTATCCAGCCTTGATCTTCTCCTCTATCGCCGGCGGTAACCGACTCCCCTTCAGATTCGCGAGCACCGATTTCTTGCCCGCTCCGAACTTCATGATCATGTTGGTCCTGAGACGAGCGCGATTGAACTCGTCATTGTTGACGGGCTTCGCAGTTTCCGCCGCGCCGAAGTCCTGCGGTGTCCACGCCTTCTTATCGCTACGCGAGAACTTATCGCTGCTGTTCCAGATATCGCTTCGCAGCGCCGCCACCACCTCCATTTGCGAGTCGTGGTGCTTGAGCCATACTCGGACTTTTGCGCTGTACTCTTCATGGCTCGAATACCAGAACTCCGCATCTGAAAGCCCCAGCCCGACTGGCACGGGCGAAGTAGCAAACGCCCACTTCTCCATCCAGTAACGCGGGTCTAGTTGACTGCTTGGGGCGTCAGGGTCGGGGTCGGAGTCTCTGCCGCCGGAGTTTCGGCTGGCACCGCGGCGGCTGTCTGCTGCTGCGCCAGCAACCATTTTACGATTGCTCTCCCTACTGCAGTCGCAATCTCGGCCAGTTTATTAGCGGGGTCGGCTTCGATCGTGGCGATCCACGATTCTGCCGATGGGATTTCTTGCTTGGGATTCGCGAGAACGAACTCGTGCGCGGTGCATGCGCGCCACGCATCAATTACTCTCGCGAAGTTTTTGGGGTCGTTGGCGTTTCTGATTAAATTCAAGGCGTCGGCGGGGTCGACTCCGACTTTGGATAGCTCGTAATTCGCGAGCATTCCAGCCTTGACGGTATAGATGCGACCCCCGAGAGTGACCTGCGGCCACTCTGCGGGGGGCATCGGGAGTTGCGTAGTTGACATGGCTAAAACAATACCATGCCTCTATATGGTTACGGCAGCGGCTGGCCAACCGGAGGCGTCGTGTCGGCCCACAGATACTCGACCTTGCCGTCCGTGCGGAATTCGGTGGTCGCCTTCCAAACGCCGGCCACGGGAGCGTCAAGCGAGAACTTCGACACGTAGGCGTTGAAGCTCATCACGGCTTTGGTGATGGTCGGGTCGCCGCTGGTCGGGTCGATGACGTCGGGGTCGACGAACGCCACCAGCCAGGCGCGAAGGTCCTGACTCTGGAACAACTCCGCCAGCGCGTCGGCATTGCCTGCCAGCGTCCGAATGGTCGGATCAAACCAGCACGGTGCGCCGATCGTGCCGGAATCCCTGAGGGTCGTCACGTAGCGGCGGAAGCTGTCGCCGTGCTTCGACACATCGACCACGGTTGCCTGTTGTGCGGGGCCGGTGTAGTCCCCGAGGTTTGCGATCATCGCGTAGGTGACGGGGCTCGTCTCCAACGCCAGAAAAATTACCAGATTACTCGTCTTTACGCCTGCTGCTTGCGGTAGCGCCATTTTCTCGTTCTCCTTCTCGTTCTCGTACTCAGATCGCTACGGACATAATCCGGTAGTCCAATGTCTCCATCGGTACCGGGCGGTTAGTCGTGGGCCAGAGCCCGCCGCGCTGATTCAGTTTGAAATTACTCGGGCCAGCCGCTTGCACAGCGGGCGAAGTAAACATTCCGTTCTCAAGGAAATTCGCATCGCCAGTGTTGAGCCACGCCTCGATCGCAGCAGCGGCATCGGCAGCAACATCGGGGTCAACGTCAAGGATGTCAAATTGCGTCCGAACCATCTTGAGCGGATTCGGTCCGGGATGCAGGTATGTAGTTACCTCGGAAACGGTCGTGATGATGCAGCATGTCCCAACCGCTAACGACCCCTGCTTCAGTTGCCGATCAAACATGCGGAACGTATCGAAATCATTTCCAAAGAACGCGCGCAGCGATGACTGCATGAAAGCTGCGGTGCGGATTTTGGTCGTCAGAGTCATTTAAATCGTCACGTTTTGCGCGCGCACTCGCGTGTATTGGTTTTGGCTCGGATGTTCAACTCCCGTTACGTCTAGCGTCAGTCCATCAACGACCACGCATCCAGCCGAGCGCCACACATCGTTAACCGCAGGATAGAAATCATCCAAGACGATGTGGAATTCCTGATTCGCTTGCTGCTCCTCTTGCGCTTTGGTTTCGCTGGCTGAAAACCCAGATCCAGTTCCCAGAGGAGATGCCATGCATGCAATGTCGATGAGCCCCGGAACGTCCACGTAGTTGTCTCGAACAAATCCCCCCGCCGTTAAATCCGGAGGAACTTTGAACGTCGCAAACGAAATCAACAGCCCGCTATCGCGAACGATGGGCATCACGCCGAGGATTGCTTTGCGAATCAGGTTCTGGTCCACTACTCACCACCGCCGTGCCGATGTCGTGGCGGCTCCCCTCTGCCGACCACGTTTTCCTTGAACCACTCGTATAGCAGTTCGATCTTTAACTCCATCGCCTGCTGACGCTTCGCCGCCGCTTCAATACGCGATACATTACTGCGGTGGAATGCCACGAGCGTGACCATCACGCCCACGAAGCTGAGGACGTTTCCGATGCTTACCTGCCAAAAATTGTTCAAAGTGGATGCTCCTCGCCCTGCTTCAGACCGCGAGCGTATTCGGCCTTTCCCAACTTCTCCGTGATCCCATTGGTCTGCTCTACCAATTGATCCACCTTGACGCGCGTCGTTGCGTTCTTTTGCTCGCGCTGGTGAGACATGTAGGTGTTGATTACTCCGATCACGGGACCAGCGATAGCCGCAATCAGGGTGGTGATGGCGATGAATCGAGAATCGGTCATTAGCCGCCACCTTCAATCCGCAGCAATTGCGCATATACGCGTTCTCTCGCCGCAAATTGCGTATTGACCATTTCGGCCACAGCCCAATTTCCCATCTCCGCTTCCTGCTCGCGCAATCCCTCCGCTCTCTTGCGCGCTTCCGCAGCCGCAGTAGTGCAGTTGAGCTTGACGTCAAGCAATTGCTCCAGCGCACCCTGCTGGGATAGCCGCGATGCGATCACATCTAGAGCCAGAGCAGCCGCGCGACGCACGGAATAAATCTGCGGAACCACAGTTCTGCTCGCCGCTGATGGTGCAGCTTGCCCGCTCACATACAGCCCCTGCGACGATTCGAGGTACAAAAACTTCTGGATCTCATCGTCCGTGAAAATGAATGGAGATGTGGTGTCCGGAATCAACAGCCTTGTGGTGTCGAAATTGAATTCGCCGCTGGGGTAGGTGTAGCTCATACGCTCTACTGGAGCTTGTAGGCAAGCTGCCCGACTATCGACTTGATCGCGATCGTTGGCGTGCACGTGGCGTGGCGGCTTCCGGTGCTGGCAACGTTTCTGCTAAATACTCCGCTGGGGACAAAACCCGAGGCATTATCACCTCCCACGAACTGGAAAAGTGACGATGGAACGCACATCGCAACTCCGACGGATGACGGCAAGACGTAGATTCCGATCAGCACGTCAGACGCATTGGTGGTGGTCAACGCTCCGCTATCCGCGTATGAAGTGGATGTAACGGTCGCGTGCACGGGCGTGCCGTCCAAAGGGCTAGATGTGGCGATGCCTGTCCACTCTGTGACGTAGATTCCCATCACGTCGCCACCGGACCCTTGCGTCAATCCGCACGTCATCGTGAAACTTCCACCGGTCACATTGGAGCTTCGCCACACGTAGTAGCCCGCATATCTGCTGCTGCTCAGGTCTGATGTAGCAAAATATGAATCATCGTTGGTGTAGGTATTGGTCCCGCCATCAGTCATGGTCGGGGAAGTCGGCGCGGAATTATTGAATCCCATGAACGGGCAGACCACGATGACCGTGTTGCCCGTGGTGGGGGCGTAAGCGACAGACGCGCTGGCTCCAGCCGAAGTGTTTATCACCGTAGCCTGCCCGACTAACGAAGCGCCCGTAATTGTCCCCGGGATGCAGGAGCTTCCAAGCGTGCAACTCGCTCCGCCAATCGTCATGGAGGAATTGCTCAGCTTGTTGTTGGCGATTGAACCAGCCAACATCGTATTCGTCACGGTTCCGGTGTCGGACGTGCGCACGACGCCTGACAGTGCCGTGTCCACGTACGCCGTGGTGGACACCTTAGTTGAGTTGTCGCTCGCCGATTGTGTGGTTGCGGTGGTGCCACTTGGCAGTGCCGTCAGCGTGGTCAGCAGATTGTTGGTCGTGCCGAGCAGCCCGTTCGCGAACTTGTCGAAGAAGTAATTTTGCAGCGGGAATCGCAGCCCGTAGTCGAAGAATTGCAGCCCGCATTGCCCAAGGCCCAGACCAGCCACCTCGCCATAGATGCAGCCGCCAGCGCTGGTGAGCGTGTCGAGGTATGCGGGTGCCGTGTTGACGAGCGCAGAGTCCGCCGCGTTGAAGGTGTAGCTCGTGGTGCCAACCGGCACGAATGCCGCGAGGTATAGCGTGGTCCCTCCAGCCTTGGTGATCCACACGTTAGTGCCGATGAACAACGGGCTGCTACTCTGCGGGATTCCAGTCAGGTTGATCTTGCCGTTGACGGCGTTATTGATCACCGTGACGGTGCCGGCCGTTGACAGGTAGCTATCTCCCTGCGAAGTGGCCCAGCTATATTTCACGACGTGCGCGCCATTGGTGACGCTGCCCGCGCCGCTGCCGAGCGCTGCCGTACCGCCGCTCTTGCCCGTCTCGCTCAGAGTCGCCGGCCAGATCATCCCAGCCGCTGTGGGGATAATCCACTGGTTATTCGCGGTATGGCCGGTCGTCGCGGCGAACTTGATGATGAGCCCCTCGCTGATAGTCTGCGAGCCTCCTGTAATGGCGATACCAGACGAAAACGCGCCAGAGCCTTTGGCCCATTGGAACTGGTCTGGCGTACCGGTGCTCGAGATTTTGATGATGAAGACTCCCGGTGCCGCTCCGCTGTAGCCGCTGGTCGCGTCTGGCAGGCTCAAATCGTTCAATCCTCCGCCGATGAACTCGCCACCATAGCCGAGAAATGTCAGCGTCGGAATCGCCATGAACGGCGTCAGCGAAGGCGTGTCGCCAACCTGCACGATGCCGCTATTGACGAGCGGATTAGCGAGCGTGGGATTGGGATAGCTTCCAGCGAGAGAGCCACCAGCTGGGCCGCTTGGCGTGCTGCTGCCGCCGCCAGAGGGAGGAGTGTACTGTGCCAGTGCAGGCAGGCAAAGAAGAGCAGCGAGAATTAATTTCCCCATACGAAGTTAGCCTTGTCCCCGCTGCCGATGTAGCAATACACCGTGGCAAGATTGTAGTAGTGCTGATTGACCGCCTGCCGCTCATCAACTGGGATCGTCGGAAACATGAACCCGCCACCAGCCGCAATCAAAATCCCGCGCGTGGTCGATACGTTGGAGTCGCCGCAGTTGACCGTCGCGGAATTTCCGGTTACGGCCAGTACCTGAATCCATCGCGCGGTTCCCGAGGTCGCGATCTGAACTGCTGCGCCAGCACCTGTCACCTGCACTGGCGAGGTGACGACGACCAATCCACCCTGCGCCTCAACGCTGGCGGTTCGCGACAGCATTAGCAGCGCGCCGAGCAGGACCACCAACGAGGCTAAGATTCTCTGCATATCGCTCCTAAATACAATTGGGGC
>Ga0247682_1000445_pt1 | contig 11732 bp, 11 predicted proteins | sample CNK23_metaG_FD_190130 | JGI IMG/M metagenome (GOLD analysis project Ga0247682, IMG submission 190130) | Soil microbial communities from Purdue University Martell Research Forest, Indiana, United States - CNK23 | ecosystem: Environmental > Terrestrial > Soil > Temperate forest > Bulk soil...
CGCTCGCCGCTCGAAATCATTCACATGCCAGGCGGCGCCAAAATCTGCCTGCATTGTGAGCAGCGCCACCTGGAGGCGCTGAACGCGCTTTCCACGGGCCAGTTCACCGGCGAGTGCTCCGAATGCGGGAAGTCTACCGAGCAGCTCCGCAGCGCCACCGGGGAAATGGCAGTCCACTTTGAGGGCGGTTACTACCGCGTGATGTGCGCGCCCTGTGACCGCGCTTATGTCCCGAAACGCAGAGAACTCTATGCGCAGACCGAATTTGGCCATGCGCTTGGATTGGATAAATGATCATTGACAGCGATGTGCTCGGAAACGAGCCTCAAGCGCCCCCAGTGGCTCCGGCCCAGGGCACAGAAGAAAACGTAACTCTCAGCAAGGCGGCGCATGATGCGCTGATCCGCGAAAGGGACGAGGCAAGAAACAGCGAGCGGTACTGGGCAGAGCGCGCCCGATCCGGCGGAAACAATACGCCGGCGCCCGCCGCCGAAAATGACGATGCTCCGGACTCTCGCGAATTCCTGGACGATGACGACACGCCGGCCGGCCTCGAAGACGATACGGCCGCCAAGCTGGTCGATGACTTCGCATCTCAGGGCGTGAGTGCACTGACCAAGCGCGGTTTCATCACCGCCGCGGACGCCAAGCGGATCGCCGTCGATACCGCCGTGAAGGTCAGCCGTGAATTGATCGGCCGCGAGCGTCAGAAGATGACCTCGGACGCCCAAATCGTGACCGATTTCCCGGAGCTGAAAGACCAGACCTCCGAGCTGTTCAAGGAGACGGCCGCTATCTACCAAAAGGCCCTGGCGATGGATCCCAATGCGGCGAAGACTCCCGCGGCGCTCTATCTGGCAGCCCAGGCAGCCAAGGCCAGCCTGAAGGGCCGGCAAGCCCCTCCCGCCTCGAGGCGCGAAGAGGAAGAGCACGAAGACGACCGCCGGCGCCGTGCGGACGCACAGGACGGACGCAGCCGCGGCCGCTCGACCGCCGAGGACACCAGCGACATGCTGGGCCCGGAGGCCAAAGAGCTGATTTCGAAGATGGGCATTACCGAGGACGAGTACAAGGCCTCGGCCAAGCAGTTTGCGCGCAGGAGCGGTAGACGGTAATGGCGAAGAATCGATTGACCCAGGAAGAGCGCGCGAGCGCTTACGAGGCGGCCGGCATTCCGGATTCCCGTCCCTTCATCAGCAGCGATCCGGACGAAACCAAGGAACCGGCCATCATGAATTGCCACATCAACGGCATGCTGGTTCGGGATTTGAACCTCGACCCCCAGGTGATCGCAGCGCTGGACTTTTACGCGACGGACGAAGGCGTGGCCGAAAAGAACGCGCGGCCCAACGTTCGGGAATCCTCCGGCGTGCAACTCGGCGCCGATCCCTTCGACAAGTCGCTCGACCAGAAGCGCGACGACGTGAAGGTCCGGGGAATGGAACTATATGACGCCCGCGACCCGCTGCGCGAAGTCGCCGCACGGCACGCCGCACCCGGCATGAAAGCGAAGTTCCTGTCACCGAAGCGGATCCAGGAGAACGGCGGCACCGGGGACTATACGGTCGTCAAGGACGAGAAGGGCGATCCGGTGAAGGTCCGTGGAATGGTCCTGGGCCACATGCCCACCGAGCGCGCCGAAGCCCGCAACCGGCACTACCGGGAGCGCGGGAACCAGATCATCAAGGAAATCACCGCGAATTACAAGCGGGAAGGCGGCGCCACCGCCGTCGTAGACCAGTAGAATTTGAAGTGGTTTGGCGTTGTGTGCGGGCTCTGGATTGCCCGTGTGGGGTAACTGCCCACGGCGAAAGCAGCGTGTTCGATTCCGCCGCGCCAAACTAAAACATCACCGCGAAGCAGGCGCGTCCAACCCAGTCCTTAACAGGCACCCGGACGTGACCCACCTCAGTCTTGCCGCAGTCTTCGCTCCATGAGGCCACACACATTTCAACTTTTGGAGTGAACTATCAATGGCAAACGTAAATGCACCGTTCGGCTTCCGGCCGACGATGCGAACCCACTCGGGCGCCGCTGGTTCTCTCGTTCCGGCTCACAAGCTGGTCGGGTATGGAACCGCGCTGTTTATCGGCGATGCAGTGACTCACGCGGCCTCCGGCACCAAGCCCACGCTCGCAATTGACGCGGCGATCACGCCCGGCACCACCCCGGTACTCGGCGTCAACCTGCTCTATGGAGCTGCTTCCACCGCCACCAATCACACCATCGTGGTCGCGAAGGATGGCGTGTTCCTGGTTCAGGGCGATGGTACCGGCGCCACTTTCCTGGTAGCTGCCAGTCTGTCGAAAACGGCGAACATGGCGCTCACCGCGGGCAACACCTCCACCAAGGTCAGCAAGCACTCTCTGTCGGAGACCTCGCTCAACACCACCAACACCCTGGACCTCAAGGTCCGCGGGCTGTACCAGGCGCCGGATAACGCCTTGGGGCAGTACGCCAAGGTCTTCGTGACCTTCAACAACTTGGTCGAATCCGACCAGAAGGCGGGCATCTAACATGCAGATCAGAGGACAATTTTCCGATTTCTTCTTCGAAACGATGCTCCCGGCGCTCAACGCCAAAATCTGGCAGAACTTCAAGGCCAAGAAGTCCATGGCCAAACTGGTCCTGGGCTCGGACACCACCACGCGGTCGATCGAGCAGTTCAGCCAAATGACCGGCGTCGGGCTCCCCACGGCCGTCGGCGAAGGTGAAGACACCCCCACGGATAACTTCGTGCAAGGGTTCAACAAAACCTTCAAGCCGGTCAAATATGGCTTGGGCATCGCGGCCAGCCAGGAATTGGTCGAGGATGACAAAGTCGGGATTATCTCCCGCCGCTCCGTCGCCCTCAGCAACTCCATCTTCCAGGCTCGTGAAATCCAGGGCGCCGGCGTCTTCAACAACGCCTTCGACGGGACCAATTACCCCTTACCCGACGGTAAGGCCCTCTGCGCTTCGGATCATCCGCTGGTCAAGGCCGGCGGCACCCAGGCCAACCTGATCGGCACCACCGCGGATCTGGACGTCGCCTCGCTCGAAATCGCCCTGACCGACTGGGAACTGATCAAGACCCACGAAGGGTTCCTGCAGCTGCTTCCCACTCCGCGCGTGCTCGTGGCCCCCGCCAACCGCTGGAACGTGGCCGAAATCCTGCACAGCCAGATGCGCTCGGACACCGCCAACAACACCGCCAACGCCTTCAAATACACCGAAACCGGTGGGACCATTGACGCGCTGGTGTGGGGTTACCTGACCGATCCGGACGCCTGGTTCCTCGTGGCCCCTCCGGAAGAGACCGAAACCCTCTGGCTCGACCGCAAAGCGCCCTACACCAAGGCCGACTACACCGAAAAGAACGAGACCGGAATCGTGTATATGCGGTACCGCTCGGACGTCGGTGCTTACGGCTGGAAGGGCGTCTACGGCTCCGCCGGAGCCTAGCTTTTCCTCCTTGTAGTCCTCGGGGAGGCCGTGCAACCGGCCTCCCCAGTTTTCAACCCAGCATCCAGAATCAGCCCTCCTGAGCCCGCGGAGAACGGGCCAGCAGACCCAAGGAAAATCAAATGGCAACGAACAACAGATCGTTTTCGCGCATCGCGACGCGCTTCAACCGGCTCTTCGTCAAGCTCTCCGCGTTCAAGGCCGACACATCGAACTATGGGGACTATGTCGGCTCCCCGATGGCGGTGATTCAGCTCCCGCCCAACCAGACCGGCGACGCGCTGCAGGTGCAGGATTACACCGGCGCCATCCTCTACAAGATCGGCCCGGACGGGCGCTCCACCCTGAACGCCACGTCCAAGACAATCGTGGACGCCTCTGCCACCAGCCTGGTGGACGTCGCAGTCGCGGCCTCGGCCATGGCCGGCGGAGTCATTCACTATGTGGTGCGCGCCACGGACGGAACCGACTACCAGGCGCTCACCGGCATCGTGACCTATTCCTGTGTGAACAAGGCTGCGACCATCACGGGGACCATCACCGAAGTTGCGGGCAACCAGGCGAAGACGGTTTCCAGCGGCACTCTCACTCTGGCGTGGACCATCGTTGCCGGCACCAACAAGATGACGATCAAGCTTCAGCCCACCGGCTCCCTGACCGAGACCGCGCCTTACGACGTGACGTTCTCGATTCAGCCGATTCTCGGCGCAGTCACCATTCTGTAAGGAGCGGATCCATGAAAGCGATTCGCGACACTCTCCACCTTCTGCTCGACTCCGCGGTGACCAAGGGGGCGTCCTACGCCCCCGCGGCCGCGGACTTCCACCTGGATCGCTACACCGAACTGGTGGTTACGCTCAGCATCACCTCAGCGGAGCGTGACTCGGCAAACGAGACCTACGATTTCTACCTCATCACCGGCGACGGCCTGAGTGAGTGGGACATCGTGCACTTCCCCCAGGTAGCGACCACTGGCGCCAAGATTTTCACGGCGCGGGTTTCCGCCTCGCTGCTTCCCCAGAACGTGACCACTGCGGGCCCTGGCGTGGCTGCCGTCGATTCGGCCACCCTGGCCACAGTCACCAGCGCCACTAATGCGCCGAAGACACTGGCGGCGGGCAGTGTGCGCCATGGGCCTTTCGGCAACATGCTGCGCTACGAGCTGGTGTGCGCGGGAACCATCGCCACCGGCATCGTCTATTCCATCCAGGTTCAGGCCCGGTACTAAGGAGAATTCATGGCAGGCGCTGGAAGCTGGACCCTCTATAACGATTTCAAGGCCACTGCATTCAAGAAGGCAATGGACCTGACCGCCGACACGTTCAAGGTGGCGCTGGTAACCTCCGCCTCGAACGCGATCAACGCGGCGCTGGTGTCGGCCCAATATGCCAACATCACGAACGAGCTTTCCACGGCGAACGGCTATACGGCCGGCGGTGCGACCGCTTCGTCCCCGACGATTACCGGCGGCGGAGCGACCTCCACCATTACCTTCGACACGGCGGACGTGAGCTGGACCGGGAGCGGCGCCGGCTTTACTGCGAGGGCCGCGGTGCTCTATGACAACACCAGCACGAACAAGGACCTGGTGGCCTACTGTCTCCTGGATTCAACGCCGGCGGATGTGACCACGGCATCCGGAAACACCCTCACCCTGCAGATCGCAAACGTCTCGACCTTCGCATAATTCGGGTCTGGCTCCATGGCCACAACCTTCAACCAGCTCAACTATCGCGGCCGGAACGACGACGGCAGCCAAACCACGGCCACGTGGAAGGCTGCCGTCAACACCGGCTGGCAACAGGCTACCGGGGTAACGTTCCGCGTCCGGTTCGACATTTCGGAATCGGGCACGACCGCCGCGACTCTCGCCGGCCAGCTGCAATCGGCGAAAAATGGCGGCTCCTTCCAGGCCGTCAATGCCAGCTCGACCATTGTGAAGTCGGTGGCGGGGGCGAATGTCACGGATGGAACCGCGACTACCCAGCAAATCGGGAGCGGCACCTTTACGGCGGGGACCGTGGAGGCGAGCGACGGCCTTTGCGCCACCACGGCGTCGATGTCGAGCGGCACTCATACCGAGCTGGAATATACCGTCCAGATCAACGCGGCCGACGTCGGCGCAGGGGACACCGTGCAGCTGCGGGTGGTGCGGTCCACCAGCACGGCATTTACCGGGACCTACACCAGCCCCTCAATCAACCTGGCGGTCACGAAGTCACCGGCAGCAGCTTCGGCAACATTCACCGGCCAGGCCGCGAGTCTGAAAAAGACCCTCGCTCCGGCGGCAACCTCGGCAACCTTTACCGGCGCCACCCCCACGCTGTCGATGGGAAAGCGGTTGTCGCCCGCGTCGGCCTCGGCGACCTTTACCGGCCAGGCCGCATCGTTGAAAAAGACTCTGGCGCCGGCGGCGACCTCGGCTAGTTTCTCCGGTCGGCCCGCAAGCCTGAAACTCAGCCTGGCTCCGGCCACCACATCCGCCACATTCACCGGCCAGGGCGCATCTCTCAAGAAGACCGTCAGGCCGGCCGCGGCTGCCGCGACATTTACCGGGCAATCCGCGGCTCTCAAGAAGACACTTTCCCCGGGAAGTGCATCTGCGAGCTTTACCGGCCAGGCCGCGACTCTCGCTCTGACTCTCCATCCGCCGGCGACGTCGGCGACCTTTACCGCCCAGACACCGGTACTCATACTGACCGGCTCCGGCCTGACCCCTGAGGCGGCTTCTGCGGTCTTCACGGGCGGCACGCCGTCTCTACATCTCACGCTGCGGCCCGCCGCGGCCGCGGCTCTATTCACGGGCGGCTTTCCGCTGGTGACCGTCGCGCGATTCGCCCCTCCCTCGATCTTCCGGGACAGCACGGCGCACGGTCCGCGCGTGTTTCAGGAGCCCACCTTCGCCGTTTCCACGGTGCGGTTCTGGGATGAAATCGCGGGAGTATGGGACGATATTCCTGGCAACTGGGACGATGCCGGCTCGGCTGGCGGCGGCGCCCCGGTTTCCTCTGTCTTCCGTTCTGCTGCTGCGCTCGCTCCCAACCTCTTCAGGGAGCGGGCCAGCAGCGCCCCGATCATTTTCCGTGAGCCGCTGGATTCAGTAGAGCTGACCTGGGACCAAATTCCCGGCAATTTCGATGATCGGCCGGAAAACTTCGATGACGCCGGCGGCAGCTCCAGCACTACCCGACGCCCCTCTCTCTTTCGCAGGTACTCATGATTCGTTTCCTCAGCTTCCTACTCCTTGCCTTGCCGATCTCGGCGCAGATCCAGACCGTCAATAACGAGTCGATGCCAACGGCCCGGGTGAAGATCAACAACAACTTCAGCTTCCTGAACACGAACAAGGCTGGTTTGAATACCTGCACCACCGGCCAGTTCGGCATCCAGACGACCACCAGCGGCCTGGTCTGTATTGCCATCGATTGGAGCGTTATCGCGAACAAACCGCTCTTGACCGGGAACGGAAGCCGGATCGTAAGCGCTTCGAGCGTTCCCGCGGATGGCTGCGCCGTATTCACCACGGGCAACCTCGGAAGCACCGGCACAGGCTGCGGAGGAGCGGCCGGCGCCGGGAATACCGGCGATGCGCAGATGAAGGGATCAGGCGGCGGGCTCGACGCCATGATCATGAACCAATCCGGGAACAAGATCACTGTCAGCACGGCCACCCTCGCCGCGGAGAGTATTGCCGATCCGGATGTGAATCCGGGAACGCTCTGGAATGTCGATGGGGACTTCGCGCAAGTGAGCGGCACGGGCGGCGGCACCGGCCACTTTACATATACTCACTCAACTGGCAGTGGGGACTTCTGGCAAAACAGCACCGACCAGGCGATTCCGGTCTACACCCTGTCCGCCTATACCCTGGCCTATTACATTTCGGCCGTCAATAATCCCGGCGGAACGCTCACGTGCCAGATCCCGAGCTACATCACTCCCAGCCCGGTGTTCCTGACCCTCACAGTTGGCGCGCACACCGTGGACTACACCACCGGATCCCCGGTGTTCTATACCGACATCCAGTGCAACAGCGACACAGCAGGGCAGAGCGTCACCTTTGCGGCCGATCCGGGGACCTCGAAAGTTCTCTCGCTCAAGCGGCACATTCCGATAGGCGACTTTGAAGTAAAGGGCAACACGACCGCGACGGGCAATCTCAACAGCGTTATCTCCGTTTCGACGTGTGGCGTGGTCGGCGATGGCATCACGGACGACACCGCCGCGCTGCAGGCGTGCATTGACGGCGTGCCCAACTACACGACACTCTTAATCCCCCAGACGTTCAAGATCCGGGTGACCAGCACGATCAACTGGCACGGAAAGACGGGCATGAACCTGATGGGGGTTGGAACACCTTATATCGGGCCGGGTTTCTCTCAGGTTATTGGCGCCATCATCTGGGCTGGGGCGCACAACGGGACCGTGATCGATGTCGAAGACACGAACGGCGGAACGTTCCAGGACTTCGGCGTCATGAGTTATACGCAGTACGACGTCGGCGATGTGGGCGCAGCGGTTCTCATCAATGTGGACCAGACGATGGGCGCCACGAACACCATGACCTCGATGATTTTCCGCCATCTTTCTCTGCAGGGAGTGGCCCGAAATCCTCTTTTTCAGGCGATCGCGTTTTCCATGACATCCCAGACCAACGTGGAACACATGCTGGTCGAAAACACCTTCATCACCTGTAGCGGCACGACGTTGGGAACAGGCATCACCATCGGGTCTTCATACAACGCGATCGGGGAACTGTTCCAATGGAACACGATTACGGGCTGCCATCGGGGCATCTGGGAGCAGAACGGCGGCGGGCACATCTTAAATAACCAGTTCAACTTGAACACGATTCACATTGAGCTCTACCCGGACACCGCCGTAAAGGTGACGGGGAATGACACGGAACACTGTGCCTGGCAGCAAACTGCGCATGAGGGGGCATGGCTCATTGGCAGCGGCCAGCTCGAAATCGCGAACAACCGCATAGCCGCTTGCGATCCCGGAGGAGGAGCAGCCATCATCCGGTTGACCGGGGGCAGTTTCACCATCAGTAATAACTACTTCGACCAATCCTCCACTGCAACATCCGTGTCAGGGAACGGCGTTGGGACGGTTATTTCAACAGGAAACCTCTACGCCGGGTTCCAGACTGCGAACACCGCCAACAACGTTGCAGGCTTTAAGACTCTGGCGCTGTTCACCTCCATCGGCGATCAATACGGCGACGGAGGCAACATGATCACCTCGTTTATGGGGCAGTTCGATGCTGTTCGTTTGTCGGGCGCAGGAAAGATGTACTACAACTGGGCAAGCAACAAATACAGGGTTTTGGAGGACGGGCCCACTACAAATACCATTCCCCAGTACATTACACCTTTCTTGCAGGACATCGCGGGAAGTGGCCTGCCCACGTGTGACGCCAATCCAGCAACAGGCGCTGGTCTACCGGGGTCCCTGCTGTTCGATCCCGTAGCGTCCAATTCTCCGATGTATTACTGCGGCAAGGTAGGCGGCTCCCCAGGCTGGACACGGGTGGCAACCGTGAGCCCTACCCTGACGAGGAGTCTTCCCGCGAATATCAACGACACCATCGATCTGGGCACCTGGAACTGGACGGGCGAGTGGGGAATCAACTTCGAGGTGTTCGTCCGCGGCGTAGACAACTCGGCGAACGTGCTGGTCTATAAGCAATACAAGTTTTCCATGGCCTATAGCGAAGGGACGTGTTTTAAGGCCGTCCCGATGTCGAACGAAACCGTGGTGACCGCCGGCACCTTCGATTACGACCTGGAGGCTTGCGACGCTGGAACGGGCCTTGTAAGCATGAGGCTCCGGAACACCGCGGGTTTTATCGGGACAACTTTCACCAATGTGATCACGTACGGCTCGACGGGCTTTACTGCTTCGTCCACAGTGAACACGGGAGTGTCGGTTCCGGGGGTGAAAAAAGATGCTGTTGCCGGATCGGAGGGCGGCAAGTTTGCGAGCTATGGCGATATCCTCCTGAAGCCCGGGGCCCACCTGACAAACGCCGCGGCCGCTTCGGACACCGCGGGTACGATCACGATCACCAATCCGGCCACCACGGCGAGCGTCAGCTTTACGACGCCTTTTGGCAGCAACCCGGTGTGTACGCTGACCCCGACGAGCGATCAGATTTCCACGATCGTGAACTCCTGGGTGACCGTGAGCACTTCCGCCGTAACCGCGAATGTGCACACTACGCCGGGCAGCTCCATCACCTTCGCCTATCACTGCATGGGGAACCCGAACTAATGACCTACGGACAATTGCGGATGCGGCTGGCCCAGCAGTTTCCGGGGGTCTCGCTCGACCTGATTGACGGCTGGATTGCAGACCGATATCAGGAAATCCTGGGCGAGCTGCCCTGGTCGCGGCTGCAAATTCAGTCCGTCCTCGAGGTTCCAGCGGCCTACTCGACCGGCACCGCGGCGGTGACGAACGGCTCAGCGGCCATCACCCTTTCGGGCGGCGCCTGGACCAGCGCCATGACCGGCCTGGCCTTTCGAGTGACCGGGAAACAGGAGTATTACCAGTTCAACTACGTTTCCTCGATCACGGCGACTCTCGACCGACCATACGAAAGCGAAACCGCGGCGGCCGCCGGATATTCGATCTTCCAGACCATCTACGTCCTGCCCTCCGACTGCCGGATGCTCGAAGACGATGCGTTTGGAGGACTGACCCGAATCTCCCACGCTGAGCTGGAGAAGAGCGATCCCTGGAGAAAAGCAACGGGCGCGCCGGTGAACTGGGCGTCATACATGGACGATACGAGCACTCCGCCGAATATGCAGGTGGAGCTGTTCCCGGTTCCGACAGTGGCCGCGGATGTGCCGTTTACGTATTACTCGGCCGGCTCCGATTTCGCCAGCGCGGCCGCAATCCTGAGTGTCTGGATGCAGCCGTCGGCGCTGTATGAAGGCGTGGTAGCCCGCATCAAAGCCCACCTCAAGGACTACGCCGGAGCGACGTTCCACGCCGGCAATGCCAAGTCCGCGCTTTCGAACATGCGGACCTCGGAAGCACAGGGGATGGGGCCGGCTCAGATGAAGCTGGATTCGTATTTCACCCGGCATCGTGCAAGGAAGTGGTGCCGATGATTCCGGACGTATGGGATGAGGAAGAGATTTACGACCTGGTGAGCTGGGATCTGCCTGGGGCGCGAGCGCCGCGCCAGGGGTCACAGACGCGGCGCACGATGTTTAGGTCTAGGACTTCGCTGCTTTCGTTTTCGCCCCGGCCTTCGGCTTCTGTTTCGCAGCCTTTGTAGTCTTACCGGCCGGTTTGGTCTTAGTCGTAGCTGCCATTGAACATCACCTCTGGGAACAAGAGTAACCTGCAAGGCCGCCAGCTCCAAAACTTTTCCACATGACCGCCTCGGAAATCGCAACGCGCATCATTACCCGGATTGACGATGACCCGGTCACGCCGGTGTCAGTCAGCGCGGCGGAGGTTCTATCGGCGATCAACGAAGGCCAGGATCTGGCCAGCCTGCTTACGCTGTGTCTGGAGAAGACGGTCGATTTTTCCCTGGCCGGGACATTCTACACGCCGCGGCCGCTCTTCCCGGACTTCCTGGTGCCCTTGCGGTTGAGTGTTGGGGGCGTGCGGCTCAGACCTTCGACCATCGCGGAGCTGGACGCGTTAAACCCGGAGTGGCAGGACTTCGGAGGCACACCCTCCCGCTACTGTACGTTGGGCTCGAATTTTCTGGCGGTCTATCCCCAGTCGGCGGTCACGGCAAAATTCACCTACGCCTACTCACCTGTGGCACTCAGCAGCGGCGACACGCCGGCGATCCCGGCGGCCTATCACCCGGACCTGGTGGAGTATGGCGTCTACCGCGTGAGGCTCAAGGAAGGCGCGCAGCAGCTGGCCCGCGGCCTGGGGAATCTGAACAAGTTTCTGGACAGCATGCAGGAGCTGGGAGGGCTGGTGCGGGCCAAAAGCCGGGCAGCCCGTTACGATGTGCAACCTTTCGAGCTGGCGCTGTTCGACCGCTCCAAGCTGATTGACGAGGTTCTCAAATGGCAGGCGAAATCGACACCCAAGCGGTAATCTCCGACCTCCTGCCCTCGTTGCACTCCGACTCAAGGGCACACCTGAATTTCTGGACGGAATCCGATCTGATTCGCTGGATCGATGAGACCGTGAAACGACTAGCGCGCAAGGCCATGATCTTCGTGGAGCGCGACACCTCGACCACCACCGCCGCCGGCACCGCCACCTATCCGCTACCCACCCGCCACCTTGCCACGTTG
>Ga0247682_1000448_pt1 | contig 11651 bp, 10 predicted proteins | sample CNK23_metaG_FD_190130 | JGI IMG/M metagenome (GOLD analysis project Ga0247682, IMG submission 190130) | Soil microbial communities from Purdue University Martell Research Forest, Indiana, United States - CNK23 | ecosystem: Environmental > Terrestrial > Soil > Temperate forest > Bulk soil...
GTCGTGGATCGCCGGCAGAAGAGGCCAAGAGCTTCACTGTCTTGCCCCAACTGGGCGCAACCGATGTACGTGTTACAGAAACGTGGTGGCGGTTACCTCTGGGGTTTCTGCCGGCTGGAAAGCGGAATGCTCTCGCTCTCCAGTCTAGCGCAGCGAGCGAAATCCGTTCGACTGCGCAACGGTGTCGATGCCGAGATCGTGGGCCGAGTGGTCGGTGTGATTCGGCAACTCCCGTAATCCAACACCCTCACGTCGCGAAGGCGAACAGACGACTCGGCCTGGCTTCCCGCCTCCAACACGGATTCCCCGCGCGTCCCGCACCCGCTCGCTGACACGCGGCACGTTCGCGAACAATCGAAGCCGTCAGTCGCTTTCCACAATTGCGAGGTGCAGGCTGTGCTGGCAGCCAGAAACTCCAATCCGAGATTGGCCTTTTTATGACTCCCTTTCGCGACACCATCCGCCGAGTAGCCAACGCCGATGGAGGCGTTGTGCTCGATCTACGCCGCGGAGCGATGTTCCGCGTGAACCCGGTTGGTGCGAGAGTGCTCGATTTGCTCGACCAAGGGAATTCCCCATCACAGATCGCCGAGAAGCTCAGCTCGGAGTTCGCTGTCGCTCTCAGCGAGGTGCAAACCGATGTCGCCGAGTTTGTTGAGTCATTGAAGGCTCACGGCGTTCTCGGTTCGCGCTGATAGGAACGCGGAGAAAGCGGAGGACGTGCCCAATGGTGACGGTTCAATCCGGACAGAACACAGACGCATGGCGCATCCTTCTGTTTGACTCGAGTGGCTCGGAACTCCTCGTCCTGAGACGGTCGTCGGGTTTTTGCTTGCCTGTATTGCGCGTCCCGCCGCAGGAAAGACTCGCGGCAAGTCTTAACGCAGAGGCGCATCGCCTCTGGAACGTTGAAACAGTTTGCGTTGCGCCTCTTGATATCCCGCATCCCGACCGGATTTCCGATCATCCGCGATATCACGTGATGGAAGTTCGCAGGCCAGAAGAGTTAAGTCGAATCGCACCGAAAGTCATGGACGTCACGGCGCTCACCGAGAGTACCTTCGCCGATATCCGGGATTATCTAGCGGTGCGTCGCGCGATGAGGCTAGACACCGTCGAGCCTTCTGACTCGCAAGGTCCATTTTCCGAATTCGAAGCGTTCCGAAAGATTTCGGACTGGGTCGAGCAGCAGTTGCAGCCGCTCGGACGCCGGCGCGATGGCGCGTTTCGTCAATTGCACGCGAGTGATTCCTTCACCTTGATTCGCTTCGGGACCAACGACGGTGCCGTCTGGTTCAAGGCAACAGGAGAACCCAACCGCCGAGAACTTGCGATCACGCAAATCCTGGCAGACCTGTTTCCGAGACATACGGCAAAACTCATCGCCGCGCGCAGGGATTGGAACGCTTGGCTGAGCGACGAAATCCAAGGTGCGAGCCTTGATTCCATACGCGATCCCGAGTCCTGGCGCCGCGCTGCAAAGTCTCTCGCGGAATTGCAAGTTGCCTCGATCGGGCACACATCAACGATTCTCGCTCGCGGTGCGCATGATTCGCGGATGGCAAGTCTGCTGCCGCTCGTTCCCCCGTTCTTTGCGGCAATCGCAAGTCTCATGGAGGTCCAAGTCAGAACCAAGCCACGCCGGCTCAACGCCGAGGAGCTCCGCGCTACCGAGGTGCGGCTGACAGAAACGCTACACGAGCTGGAAACGATCGCGACTCCCGATGCCCTGAATCACTTCGATCTGAATCCAGGCAACGTCATTGTCTGCGCTCATGAATGCAAGTTTGTTGATTGGGCGGAAGCCGCCGTCGGTAATCCCTTTTTCAGCTTCGAATATCTCCTCCAGCACTTTGTGTGTGCGCTTGGCGACGGAGCGTACGCCGCAGCAGAATTTCGCAAATCGTACGCAAACGTTTGGCGTACGGTTCTTTCGCAATCGGCGATCGAACGCACCTGCGAGCTCATGCCACTGATTGCGCCATTCGCCTTCGCGGTAACACTGCCCTGGAACGAAACGCACGGCAATGCGCAATCCCAGTTTGGCGGACTGCTTCGGAGCCTTGCGCGACGAATGCATCGGGAAGCTGAACAACTGACCTTTCGCGCGGCCTAGCTGTCCTGGAAAGGAGAGGCGATGCCCATCATGTTTGAAGCCTATCGGGAACTGTTACGCCTGGAATATCCGCTGTTCAGGAAAGCCTTTCCTGCAATTTACGACCGCGTTCGAAGAACGCCGGTCGGCTTACGACCGGCGAACACGCTTGGTTGTGTGGAAATCTGTCAGGCAGTGGACTTGGCCGCGGTCCTCTACTTCCGCAGGGTTCTTTGCCTGCAAAGGTCTGCGGCTACGGCCTGCCTCCTGAAAAAGTACGGCTTCCCCGCTCAATTGGTGATCGGCGTCCAGCAATTGCCGTTCGCTGCGCACGCTTGGGTGGAAATGAATGGCCTCGTCGTCAACGACAAGCCGTACATATCCGACATCTATTCTGTCCTCGCACGGTGCTGAAGAACTCGCGCGCGAGGGAGGTTGCGATGAGCGTTCAATTTGGAAGTTGGAATTTTCGGCGCGGCCCTGTTGATGCAGCCATTCTAGCGCCTGTGCATGCACACCTTGCCCCGTACGGACCCGATGGTGAAGATCGCTTTCACGACGCGGACGTCGACATTCTCTTTTTCCGTCTGCAAGAAACCGAAGACACGCGAAGCGAAGAACAGCCCTGCCTCATCGGCTCACATCAGGTTCTGACATGGGATGGCCGCCTCGACAATCGGTCGGACTTGCTTCGAGAACTCGCCGGCGTGGTCACAGCTTCCGAGACAGACGTTGCCATCGTTGCTGCCGCCTACGTCCGCTGGGGTTTTGCGTGCTTTCCAAAACTGGTTGGCGATTGGGCCTTGTCCGTTTGGGATTCCGCACAGCAACAGCTCGTGCTTGCCAAAGATTTCCTGGGAACAAGGTCGCTCTTCTATTCCGTTGACCGGACACACGCGCAATGGTGCAGCGCCCTTGATCCTCTTGTGCTGTTTGCCGGACACCAATTCCCGTTGAACCGGGAGTACCTCGCCGGCTGGTTCGGGCTTTTTCCCGCTGCGCACTTGACTCCGTATGCAGGCATTCACTCCGTGCCTCCGGCATCCTACGTCGTCATTCGCAGAGACGCGGTCGAGATCAAAGAGTTCTGGAGCTTTGCGCCGGGAAAGCAACTCGTCTATCGCAACGACAGAGACTATGAAGAGCACTTCGTGGAACTTTTCGAGCAATCGGTCGAACGTCGCCTGCGTTCAGCTTTTCCCGTTCTCGCCGAACTGAGTGGAGGCATGGATTCCTCATCGATTGTCTGCATGGCGGACCGCATTCTCGTGGAGCGCGGGGCTCGTGCTCCACGTCTCGATACAGTCACTTACCACAGTCCCGTTGAACCAAACTGGAATGAACTGCCCTTCGTCGAGATAGTGGAAGCACAGCGCGGCAGACGGGGTTACCGGATCGAGGTCGGGTCCGAGGACGCGTTTCATTTTGATTCTGACATCCGCCATTTCATGGCTACGCCGGGATCTCTCAATTCCCGCGGTGAGAGCGGTCGGGAATTTTCACGCGTTCTGCGAGAAAGCAGGAGCCGCTTTCTCCTGTCCGGCATTGGTGGGGACGAAGTTCTCGGAGGCGCGCCGTCACCCGCTCCATTGCTCGCAGATCTTCTAGCTGTAGGGCGCTTGCGAGCACTCTTGAGCCAACTCGTCGCGTGGGGTCTCGTCCTCCGTAGGCCTCTTTTCTCCATCTTGGCCGAAACCCTCGCGCTGTTTTGCCGAAAAGGAGGCCCTTCACGGTCCGTATCTCCCCCAGAATGGCTTTGCACCGGATTCCTTCGTGATCATTCCTGTGCCATCCGAGGTTATCCGCACCGAACTCGTCTCTTTGGCCCCCGCCCCAGTTTTCAAGAAACCGCGGCAACGGTTGACCAGTTGCGCCGGCAACTATCGAACTTTCCGCTGGCGGCTGAACCTGCCTACCACAAAACCTATCCGTATCTCGATCGCGATCTTCTCGAGTTCCTGTTCTCCATACCGGCAGACCAGCTCCTTCGCCCCGGTCAGCGCCGCTCTCTTATGCGCCGCGCCCTCGGGGGCATCGTGCCGCACGAATTACTCCACCGCAAACGAAAGGCGTTTGTCATTCGCGGGCCGCTCGCGACGATCGCGTCGCAGCATACAAACCTCGCGGTGATGACACGAGAAATGATCGCCGACTCGCTCAGCATCGTCGATTCGCACGCCCTGGCCACAACGCTTCACGAAGTCCGCTCGGGAGCCATGACTTCGGTGCCCTCCCTTCTGCGCGTGTTTGCCATCGAACGTTGGCTTCGGAATGTGGCGCTCTGGAACGTGCTGGAGGGCCTGGATGGATACGTTGCAATGCTCACGCCGCTCGCGAAGGCCACAGGCGCTTCGCCGGGTAGCGGACTCGAAACATCTCTTAGCTAAGAGCAAACAAAAAAGAAAGGAGGTGAAAATTCATGAAATACGAAAAGCCCGAAATCACACTTACGGCGGACGCCGTGGAAGCGATTCAGGGATCGAAGACTGGCGGTCCGGCCGACAGCGGCCAACCGCAGAACCCGGTCCATACTCCCGCCGCGTACCAGTGCGATGAGTGAACGATGTGCCGGGACGATTAAGTCTCCGCATCGTCCCGGCATTTTCAACTGTGCGCCAGCCTTGCAGTTGCGTTCATGACCAATCTGTTCCGCTCGCAAAGCGGTCTTGAAGCAAAAATAACTGGAGAGGAGGTGAAAACTGATGAAATACGAAAAGCCCGAAATCACAAGCTCGGCCCAGGCCGTGGAAGTAGTCCAAGGCATGAAGCTGAGTGGTCCCGCGGACAGCGGTCAACCGCTGAACCCTATTCACACAGCCGCTGCGTACGAATCCGATGAGCAGTAGCTGATTTGCCCGAGCGGTGGGACGTTTCTATCGCTCGGGCAAACCGTCGTCAAGACGCTACATTCTCGGACCCACAAATACGCACGATAGCTGCCGATCACGAATGCTCTAAATCCAGGCCAATCCCAGACTTGCCCGAACGCTCGCGGATTCGATTGCGCGCTTTCGGGAATCACCATTTCTATTCTTCCGGTAACCAAGACTCATCAGATCCGTTGCTGAGTTACGAGTGTTGTTTCAAGTGATTCTCGACGCGGCAATGAGATAACCGCCTACTCCCGGCATACAGCGAATGGAATTTACGACAACGATGGATGCGTCTCTTGGCCACGACATTCGTATGCCTGAGAATTTCAACTGTGGAAACTCCGTTTATATCTATTAACCGGTCGGTCACATTGTCTCGGGACGTTATGAGCACGGCGTCAAGTTTTGACATACTTGGCTGAGAGGCTTCTCGTGACGAAGTCTTCGTTGCTTGGACTTGCCTGGACTGCAATAGACCTTCCACAAATGCTCACTCTTCGGAACTGTCTTCTGCAACCCGGAAAGCCTTAAGAGGAGGGGAAGATGCCTGCTCCAGGGGCCAAAGAGGGAATCATCCTCGTCGCTGATGACAATGAAGCTAACCGCGACCTGCTCGTGGGCTTGCTGGGCGGGGAGGGGTACCACGTCCTTTCTGTCACCGATGGCAATCAGGCATTAGAGCGGATCAGCAGGGATCCGATCGACCTCGCATTGCTCGACGTGGTAATGCCCGGCAAAACAGGGTTCGACGTTTGCCTGGGGATCAAATCAAAACCGGAAACGCGCCTAATTCCTGTCGTGTTGCTAACTAGTCTTACGGGCGATGGTGACCGCATCCACGGAATCATGTGTGGAGCGGATGATTTCCTCAGCAAGCCGGTCAACAAGCACGAGTTGCTGGCGCGCGTGCATTCACTCCTGCGCTTGAAGCAGTTCACGGACGAGTTGGACAACGCAGAAGCCGTTTTATTCAGTTTGGCTCTGAGCATCGAGGCGAAAGATCCATATACCGAAGGGCATTGCGAACGCCTCTCTAAATATTCGATATCCGTGGGAGAGAAATTGGGATTGTCGGAAGACCTACGGGTCGCTCTCCGCCGCGGCGGTCTCTTGCACGATATAGGCAAGCTAGCAGTGCCAGAAAGCATCCTCTTGAAACCTGGGCCGCTGACCCCCGAAGAACGCAAGATCATGGAGCAGCACACTATTGCGGGTGAGCGTATTTGCGCACCGCTCCGATCCTTCCGACAAGTGCTGCCGATTATTCGCTCTCATCACGAAAAGCAGGACGGCTCTGGATATCCCGACGGATTGAAAGGGGACCAAGTTCCCCTCACCGCTCGCATTCTCCAAGTCACCGATGTTTATGATGCCTTGACCACCGACCGTCCTTACCGTAAGGCCCTTTCACAGGAAAGGGCGTTTGAGACGATCAGGGAGGAAGTAAAACGCGGCTGGTGGGATGTTGCTGTCGTAAACGTTTTCGAGAACGTCGTTCATGATTATGAGCCGCTGCAACCGACAGGGTCAGGCCGCTAGTGTCTGCTTCCGTGAATCCGCGGCACAGCGATAGGAAGGCAGACATAACCTCGTGGAACGTAACCATTTCACGCTTTGCCCAAGGTCACAAAGCGTGCCCGTGACGATGTGATCTCTCGCGGAAAGTAGCTATGAAAAACTCCTACCCATCCTCTCTAACGCCTGACTTCCAGGCCTTATTCCAATCGGCGCCCGGCTTATATCTTGTCCTTACACGCGATTTGAACATTGTCGCAGTCAGTGACGCTTATATACGCGCAACGATGACCAAACGCGAGGAAATTCTGGGCCGCAGGATCTTCGATGTCTTTCCCGATAATCCGGATGATCCCTCAGCCACAGGCGTCCGCAACCTGCGAACCTCCTTGCAGCGTGTGATTCAAGACAAGACCTCGGACACTATGGCAGTCCAGAAGTACGACATCCGGAAGCCGGAATCAGAAGGAGGAGGCTTCGAAGAAAGGTTCTGGAGTCCCCTCAACTCACCTGTCTTGGGGTCGGATAAAGAGGTCGCCTACATTATCCATCGGGTCGAGGACGTGACGGAATTTGTTCGGCTCAAGCAGCAAACACTGGAGCAGGAAAAACTGGCGGAAAAGCTGCGCACACGGGCGGGGCAAATGGAAGCCGAAGTCTATCAGCGCGCGGCGGAGGTACAGGACGCAAACCGGCGCCTGGAAGCCGCGAACCAGGGACTGCTCCGCGAGCTTTCCGAACGAAAATGGGCACAAGAAGCTTTGACCAAGAGTGAAAAGTGGCTTTCCACCACTCTCGGGAGTATCGGCGACGCAGTCATTGCCACGGACATGAACGGCGCTGTCTCCTTCATGAATCCGGTCGCAGAGTCGCTCACCGGGTGGACGCAGGCGGAGGCTGCCGGCAATTCCATGGATCTGGTCTTTAACATCATAAACAAGGATACACGCCTCCCCGTCGAGAACCCCGTCAAGAAAGTCCTCCGTGCGGGGAAGATTGCTGGTCTCGCCGACCACACGCTTTTGCTTTCCAAGAGCGGCAAAGAATTTGAGATCGAAGACAGCGCGGCGCCCATTCTCGCGAATAGCGGTGAAACGTTCGGGGTCGTGCTCGTTTTCCGCGACATCACCCAGAGTAGGCGGGCGGAGGAAGCTCTTCGTCAATCCGAAGCGCGATACCATTTGCTATTCGACAGTAATCCGCATCCCGTGTGGGTTTATGACTTGCAAAGCCTTGGCATCCTGGATGTGAATCATTCTGCCGTCCTGAACTACGGCTACTCGCGCGAAGAATTTCTCTCTCTAACAATTAAGGACATTCGCCCACCCGAAGATGTCCCCGCGCTAATCGAGAGCACCGTCAAGGCGCGGCCGGATGTCGAAGCCGCCGGCGTCTGGAGACATTGCAAGAAAGACGGAACTCTGATCGATGTGGAAATTACATCGCATCCCCTCGTTTATGGCGGCAAGAACGCCCGGCTGGTCGTTGCCACGGACGTCACCACCCGTAAAAAGGCGGAGGAGGCGCTGCGGCAAAGCGAAGAGCGCTTCCGTCTGCTGGTTTCGGAGGTAGCGGATTACGCGATTCTGATGCTGGACCCGGAAGGGCGCATTGCCAGTTGGAATGCCGGGGCTGAACGTATCAAGGGATACAAAGCTGACGAAATTATTGGCCAACACTTCTCCCGCTTCTACCCAACGGAGGATGTGGAAGCAGGCAAGCCTGCGAACGAACTAAAAGTTGCTGGCGAGCACGGCCGATACGAAGAGGAAGGCTGGCGGATACGCAAGGACGGATCGCGGTTCTGGGCCAACGTAGTGATTACCGCCTTGCGCGACGGGACTGGGCTGCTGCGCGGATTCGCGAAGGTCACGCGCGACATCACCGAGCACAAGCGCGCCCAAGAGGTGATCATCCACGCGAAGGAAGAGGCAGAACGTGCAAGCAAGTTCAAGGATCAATTCCTCTCCACGATGAGTCACGAACTGCGCACGCCGTTGAATGCCGTCCTGGGTTTTTCCGCTCTCCTTGCCGATGAGCGTTACGGCCCGCTGAACGATCGACAGCAACGCTACATCGACCACATCCATACCGGCGGCAAGCACCTTCTCAACTTAATCAACGATATTCTTGATCTTTCCAAAATCGAAGCGGGCAGAATGGAGCTTGCCCGTGAGGATGTGGCTGTCGCGTCTGCCTTTACCGAAGTGATCAGCGTCCTTTACCCGTTGGCGGAAAAGAAATCGCACGCATTGCTCCAACAGGTCGAACCCAATCTGCATGTTCAAGCCGACGCCATGCGGCTTAAGCAAGTGCTCACGAATCTTATCGGCAATGCGATCAAGTTCACGCCAGAACGTGGGCGAATCGAGCTTGTCGCGCGTCAGGTGAATAACCAAGTCAAAGTCGAAGTGCGCGACAATGGCCCGGGAATTCCACCCGAACAACAACAGCGCATCTTCGAAGCGTTTGTTCGCCTGACACAAACGGGTAGCGCCACGGAAGGCACAGGCTTGGGGCTAGCCATTACTGCACGCCTTGTCGAGCTGCATGGCAGCACACTAGGGATCGAAAGCCGGCCCGGCGAAGGTGCCTGTTTCTATTTCTCTCTTCCGCTCATCGCGATGCCTCCGGACCAATCCACTCAGACCTCCACTCCGGTGCCAAGAGCACGCAAAGCTCCTCGGATTCTTGTTATTGAGGACAATCCCGCGACGGGGCAACTCATCCAATCGCAACTCGCTTCGTCCGGCTATGAAACTTTGAGATGCGACCAGTCGGAACGTGCCCCGGAAATGGCGGCTGAACTTCACCCCGATGCCATCACTTTAGACCTGCTCATGAAACCGGTGCACGGGTTCGAGGTGCTGCTGCAACTCAAGAATAATCCGCAAACGTCAAAGATACCGGTGATCGTGGTGACCATCGTGGATCAGCCTGGAGTCGGAACTGCTCTCGGGGCCGACGAGTATTTGGTCAAACCGGTGGACAAGGCAACGTTGCTCGCGGCCGTGGAGCGCTGCCTGAGCTCTCGCGGAGGAGCGGCGCCGGCAAGGACGATTTTGGTAGTGGAAGACGATCTATCCACCCGGGAGATGATTGTCGAGCTGCTCAGCGCGTACGGCTATGCCGTCAATACCGCGGCCGATGGCGAGCAGGCTCGTGCCAGCGTGGCTCAATCCCTTCCAGAGATTGTCATTCTTGACTTAATGCTGCCCAGGATCAACGGCTTTGAGTTACTCGCGGAATGGCGTTCCAACCCTCGCACAGCAGAACTTTCCGTCTTCGTGCTGACGAGCAAGGATTTGACCAAAGAAGAGGAAAAGTACATCCACGCGCATGCCGAATCGCTTTTCCGGAAACAGAATTCCTGGCGGGAATCATTGATCAAGCAATTAGAGCGCGTGGTGACCGCCCTGTCTTTGGAGGGCGCTTGAAACATTGCATCCTCATCGTCGAAGACAATCCGCTCAATCGCGAACTGCTTCGAGACTGGCTCGATGGGGCAGGCTACGAAGTTTGGTCCGCGACCGATCTGCAGACCAGTTACGAGAGTTTCGCGAAGCGGATTCCCGATGTCGTCTTACTTGATATCAATCTCGGCAAAGAAGACGGCCTCGACCTCATCGCATGGATGCGCCAGAAACTGGAGACACGCGAGGTTCCCGTGATTGCCGTGACGGCACACGCTCTAGTAGCGGAGCAGGAGCGGATCCTGAAGGCGGGTTGCAGAGCGTGCCTGTCGAAACCAATCGACTTTCAGCTGCTTCGAGCTGAGCTGGAGCGCTGGCTCGAAAACACTAATGCGCTAAGGCTGAATCCCTAGACTACTATTTTGATCGAACTCTAGAGATCGGCGCCGGCGAAGTGTATGCCAGCGCGCAAGACCTCCTTCGCGTTGTCACGACAGAATCCTGCCGTATTAATGCAGAACGGTCGTTTGGGAGATTGTAATAGCACACCTACTTGTCAGGCAGATGTGCCAGGGGTGGCCGGGATCGATCCAATATATGCGCCCAGGGCAACCCCTTCTTCGATTCACCGTTTAACTCGCGAAATAGTCCTGAACTCCTCATCGATTCACGAAACTCAATGCTTCAGCGAAGCGTGATATTGCCATCGGCGGCCAGCCGCCATTCTGGATTCCACGCGACCTCCCACAGAAATCCGTCTGGATCGGCAAAGTAACCTGAGTAGCCTCCGGTTGCGGCTGCCGGACCTGTGCTTTCTAGCCGATCCACCCTCTCCGGTTAGCACGTCAATCGTCCAGCGCCAACGGACCGTTGTCCCTCAGTACTATTGCTTCTCAAGGCCGCAAAGGTAGGATTGCTACTTTAAAACGTTCTCGCTCGAAGGAGAAGCATTGGCGGAGAAGCCCCTTTTGCGCCGAAGGGAATCTCGCATCTCTATGAAGATGTTTGTGAATCTGTATAACTCAGATAGCCAAACGTCCGAAATAGCATCCACGATTGACATCAGTTGCCACGGTGCCCGAGTTTTGACCAAGAGAATTTGGCCGCTGAATCAACAACTCACCGTTCGATCGATCCGCGGCGATCTCTACTCACATGCCCGCGTTGTTCACTGTCAGTCCCATACGGATAATTCCTTTGTGATCGGAATCGAGATGTATTATCCGAGCGGCGATTGGACAACACCCGGGAGACCCCGCTCGGTCGACTAGTCGAGCCAGCGTGCGGACGACACTGCTGAGGGAGGTGCGTTTCCGTCGGGCTAACGGAGAACGTTGTTGGCGAGCCTATTCCATGTGGCAATCCAAGAATCACTTAGTACGGCCTGAAGGTCACGATGGGAAGCCAGAGAGACTACAACTGTGGCTGACTTCCCAATTCTTGAGACTCTTTTGAGAGTTGTTTTTCAGAATCTAGCTTGTTGGGAAGAGAGACCTACAACGGCTTACGTACATTTTGGTCGACCTATTTCACGCGAGCGCGACATTTACTGGAGTGTGATTCCGATTATGTCAGTGCTCCAAAAGCGATTGCCGGAACCAATCCACGTTCCCCTGTTGTGATGTCATCCGCTCCCATGGTTTCACAAGCAAGTGCGTCCCGCGCGGAATCCAAACGAATTCCACCGGTTTGTTCTGCAGCGATAAGAGAGAAAACCATTCCCAGCCCGCGAGGAAGCTTAACGGCCCGTAGTAT
>Ga0247682_1000450_pt1 | contig 11616 bp, 14 predicted proteins | sample CNK23_metaG_FD_190130 | JGI IMG/M metagenome (GOLD analysis project Ga0247682, IMG submission 190130) | Soil microbial communities from Purdue University Martell Research Forest, Indiana, United States - CNK23 | ecosystem: Environmental > Terrestrial > Soil > Temperate forest > Bulk soil...
AATATCAGGGAGCAATACGACATGGCTCAACTTCCTAGCAGCTCGGTACTATTCAAGATCCCTAACTCAATGCTTTCTGCTATTGACAGACTCGCCAGAGACGAGCACCGTACAAGATCCGACCTCATCAGAGAAGCACTAAGACTGTATATCTTCAGCCGCAGGTTCCCACATGACAGAAAAACTGAAAGTTGTGACGGCGCCTGCTCATAGTCACCCGCAAGCCGATGCACTCGTTAAACAACTAGAATCCAAGGGCGGTAATCTCGACCTCTGCAACTTCTCCGAAGTGGATCTTTTCAACGCCGAGATTGAACTAGCCAGGGAAGAAAACAAAGAGTGGCGTAAACGCTGGGATAGAGCCTTGCGTATATCAGCAAAGGTCAGAATGGATAGCCTGAGATGCAAGGCGCTGAAGCTATTAGAGGACTACAAGAATATGTCTGTCACCAGTTCGACCTCTGACCTCGCCTTCGCCAAGACGGTGTTAATAGGCGTGCTGGTCAATGAAGCCGAAGCCGTAAAGAGCCGGTGGCGTTCTGCCGGCTCGACTTCCGACAACCTGCCGCCGGCGGGAATTGACGATCTTGAGGACGAATTTGACAGAGCGGAGGGTGCGTAAATGAAACTTGCCGATGCACCGACAGAGACGTTGGTAGAAATAATCGAGCAGCTTTATCTGTTGTTGGAACAGCCCTACGTGGTTCTTCCTGGAAGTTACAAACTGACTAATAATCACAAGAAAGAATTGGACTTATGGCAGCCAGCTAATGCTCTCTGTAATGTCATCTACGCATCTGATCGTATTTCCCCCGATTACGGCACGGTGCCATTGAGTTATAAGCCGTTGTCAGCGCTCGCCATTGAATACTTAGAAGCCGCAGGCGTTAAGCTGACTTTTCCTAACCCGACCATAGATGAGGTGCAAAGTGCCTGACTTTCTCGACGTGGCGCTGGAATACGAGCGCATAAAAGACGACCCTGAGAAACTAGACCAGATACGCTCAAAAGAACACCGCGTAAAAGGCAAAGCGGCTGACGCCCTAGATAAACGACAGAAAGCCCTGCCGACGCCAGAAGTACACGCCAAGTTAGAAGAAACCTATGAAAAGATGTTCGACACGACAGCCCGCGCTGGCGCACAGAGCACCTTACACGGGCTCATTCTGCCTAACGGGCGCAAGAATTTCAGCGACTTTCACGACAACTACACCGGCACTGGCAGGATGCCCAAGAAAGAGACGCCCGCACTACTGCCGCCGGACAACGCGCCCAAGGTCGACACCCGCAAAGACATGGCTATGCTGTTCGAGCGCTGCCCGGACTGCTGCGAGCGCGTGGATAAGAACAACTGTGAGCCTAATTTCACCATCATTCCTCCCTTTGAGAAGCTGCCCCCGCAGGAAGCCCACCGCTGGCAGTCGCTCAATCTGACGCCCGGCATATGGGTCTGCTGGCTCTACTGCCGGCAATGCCCCCGCAAGGCGGCGGAAGGACTGGCGAAGATAAAGAACGACCCGGCGCTAAACATGATCGCCTTTGCCAATGCTGACGGCACACCGAAGCTACACGCTGACGGCAGCCCGTACACGCTCGCTGACAAGCAAGCCGGTGACTTCATACGTAAGCGCGCAGATCGCATCTCGGACACCGTACACAAGATGTTCCAGAAAGAACGCGATAACCCGCTCTCACAAGCCTTCTACGGCAGCGCCAGAATAACGGGCGGGTAGCGCCCCGCAGGACAGCAATACGACATGCCCCGTCCGCAAACTAAAAACCTGCTTGAATACCACGAGCGCTTACAGAGCCTCCGTGGACGCGCCGCCGTGCGCCCCGATGTACTTATTGAAAGCTCCTTTCAAGTGCCGAAAGACGAAACGGGCGAGCCGCTGCCGTTCAAGCTCAATTACGCCCAGCGCTACTTTTACAACATCTATCAAGAGGAAAAGCGCTCCGGTAAGCCTATCAGGCTATGGATGCTCAAGACCCGCCGCGTAGGTCTGACCTCGCTATTCTCCGCTATCCTGACCTCTAATACCTGGTCGATGGACAACCGCCAGGGCGCCATCCTTGCACACAACGAGGACCGCGCAAAGCGTATCCTGCAAATGTGTAAATATTACTATCGCAGGATGCCGCAATTCATGCAGCTGCCGCTGGACAAAGATGCCACCTACGGGCTGAAATACGCCCAGCACGACTCAGAATTACGCATAGGCGTTTGCTCGAAGCCAGAGAAGGTCAGAGGCGACGGCTTACATGAGGCGCTGCTGTCAGAAGGCGCCTTCTACGGCAACTACTTCACCAAAGCTCTGACCGAAATATCGACCACAATAGCGCCCGCGCCCGGCACATTCATAGGGATAGACTCAACCGGGCGAGCCCGTGGCTCTCAGGCTCACAAGCACTGGGAAGCATCCCGCAAGGGTCAGACCGTCTACCGGGCGGAATTTCTCTCCTGGATAGACGACCCGACAGCGGTTATTTACTTCGAGGACGACAAGCACAAAGACACGATCATGGGCAACATGCTCGAAGTAGAGCCGCGCCTGGTCGAGAAGAACAAATACTGGAAGCTCTCACCGGAGCAGTGCTACTGGGCTTACTGGCAGTACCTCTATCGCTGCGAGCAGAATTTTGAGTACTTCTGCCGCGACTTCGCATATGACGAGGAGGAAGCCTGGACCTCAGACGGTACGAGTTTCTTTGGTGAAAATGAGATTAGCGCCCTGCGCTATGACGACAACTACCAGTGTTTCGGATTCAACGGCAGGTTCATAAACAGATTCTTCGGCTCTTTTGCCGAGTTAGAGAAGATCGAGAAACTGAACGACGACGACCGTTCGGAGCCGTATATAAAAGTATGGAAGGCGCCCGTACCTGGTCGACCTTACGTCATAGGCGCCGACTCGTCACTGGGAGAGGCTAACTCTACTTTCACTGCCGGTTATGTCATCGACACCATAACCAGGGAAATGATGTGCATGTACCACGGCAGGATACGCCCGGACGAGCACGCATTTATCATGGCCTCTTTGGGCAAAATGTATAACGACGCGCTCTTAGCTCCGGAAATAAACCCCGGCGGCGGCGGAATGTCGGTGCTCACTGACCTACAGCGCCTTGGATACTATCGTATATATCAATGGCGCCGCCGTGACGTTATGGAAGGCATGAGGCTACAGAACGCACTTGGCTGGACGACTAACAGCTGGTCACGCCCGCTCATCTTGTCAGAGCTTCGCAAGATGGTACAGGACGCCGCTAAGGGTAGGTTCAATGACCCCGGACTGTTCAGAGACAAGGCGTGCATTTCCGAAATGCGCTGCTTTCACGTCAACCCGGAGAACGGGCGACCGGAGGCGGCGCTAGATAGCTTCGATGACCGGATCATAGGTCTTGCCATCGCCCACAGGGTAGCCGGTGACGAGACATTAGGCGGCGCAATAGACCTATATATGGAATACAACAAGCCAGAGCCCAGCCATCCGTTGATAGAACTTGCTAACAGGTTGGAAGAAAGGAATAATAGCGAGGACGCTGCCGCCGCAGTCAACCAGCTACTTAAGTACAGAGACTTCGAGCTGGACGAAAATGGACAAGTCCAATGGTACGGCGAGTAAATTAAGGAGCAATACGACAGTGAGTAACATCAAGAGAAAGAGCCAGTTTGACGAAAAGGTCTTGACGGAAGAACAGCTAGAAGCCGGTATCTTACGCAATGCTGACGGGTCAGAATCCGACGAGGTAGAAGCGCCGCACGCTAACCCCCAACTTGCCAAATTCGCTCAACCCGCTATGGGCGTCCCTACTCGTGGCTCACTGCTAGAGCAGATGGAAGTAGGCGAGGAGATATTCAACTCCGACCCTAAAGCCTACGAGCGCGAATCTACCGCCCCCTGTATTGCCTCCCCTGTGGTCATGACAGAGAACCTGGAAAGCAAGGTGTTGGCAGCCGGGATGATCCAGGCAGCGCTTGAGACCCCGCAGGCTCTCAACCATGCCCGCGTTTCGTCCGTGTCGCGCAAGGAACTGGCTAACGCCCTGGCTGACGCCCGCCGGGAACTGCCCACGCCAGATGCCGTGACGTACATCGACAACCGCCGCGTCATCCTGCCGGCTGAAGTCAGAGACGTGCCAAACGCGCTGCCGAAAAATCTCAGCATGAAAGTGCTTGAGCTTATCGTAGGTGCTGAGACTTGCTTGCGCGTGGTCAAGTGCGCCCGGCAAGGCGGCGTGGCTTTCTTCCAGAAGCCCTGCTTGTGGCTCGCTCAACGGCTCGCCGCCGACCTCAGTAAGCGGCGCATCTGGGAGAAGATCGCCACCGTTGAGGACTATGACGAAGCCGACGACGGCAACAAAGACAGCGAGATCTGCAAAGCCATCGGGCAATTGTTTTCTATCCATGTCATGGAGCAGATGCAGGTCATTTGTCAGATCCGGCGCATCAGTATGCAGCAGTGCGCAAAGATCGTCATCAACCGCGTGTGTGATATCGCTGTGGACGAGAAGGCACCGAAGGACTTTACCGAGAAATATGACGATTTAAATTCATTGGAATTAGCACTGGCTAAGCTCGGTCAGCAGTCAGCATGAACGTCATAGAGTGCGTACTGGTTCTATTGCTGGTCGTCTTTCTCAATGTGTTCACGGTGATAGGCAGCTTCGCTCTTGCCTGGTTCGCTGTGTTGGCACCGATGAAAGACGACATAGCGGCGCTGTGGTCTCGCAGCAAGGCGGCACCCGCCCCGCTGCCCATTGTCCCTGGCTTCCCTGTCAGACAGCCTAGCGGGACGCTCCCCAGCATGGACGAACTGCCAGATGAGATATTCGAGATCGGCAACTATGGCGACTCGCAGACCACGGCTGACGAGATCGAGGAGAAAATGACCGACCTTCAAGTAGCCAACAGGGAAGCAGAACAAGCCTGGAAAGACATGGAGGAGCTACGCCACGGCAAGGGCAACCCGATAATCTATAGCGGATAACCTTAGTCAGCAATACGACAAATGCCCAGGACTAACTTTTACGACACCACCACAAAATTTACTCCGGAGCTCTTTCGTAAGTACGAGCGCGAGCCGCTGCATATACTCGACGGCTTCAGTAACGAAGAGGAGCACACATCCTGGTACGCCGATTGCATCTGGGACTGGTATAACCAATCGAAATCCAGGACCGGCAAATGGAAAGATGCCTGTAAGAAAGCCATCCAGGCTATTGAATACATGGAGGATGCCACCAGCGTCTATACCAATATAGATGACAGCCTGGCTCATACCCCCATTGCTTACGCCTACGCATATGTCCAGGAGCAGACTGCCCTTATCGCCAACAACGTCGCTGAGCCTATCATCGTGGCGCAGCAAGAGAGCCAGAATCAATATGTATTCGCCCTCAACCATATACTTGCCGCCGAGCTGATAGCCAACAACTACAAGCAGATAATCAACGACGTTGTGTATGACGGGCTGTTCTACAATGTCGGCTACTTCAAGACTCTTGTTGACGACAACCGGTATGGGATCTACGGGCAGAAGGGCAAGCTGTGTATAGAGCGCGTGCATCCAGAGGATATGTACCCTGACCCCTACGCTAAGCAGTTTAGCTGGGAGTACTGGGATTACATCATCCAAAAGCACGACATGGAAATAGGCGAGATCCGCCAGCGCTGGCCCGTCACCGGGCAGCAGATCCCCGATCATGTCGAGTCGTCTATGTACTCGTCCATGGAGACTCAGAAGTCTGAGGACAACATAGTCAGCCCGATCCCCAAACTGGCAAAGGGTCCGGCGATAAAGCGGCAGCGAATAGCCGTCTTTGAGTGCTGGTTTAAAGACAGCCGGCTTAAGTTCTTCCCGCGGTACGACGACCCGAAGGAAGTGCTGGACGACGAAGGCGAGATAACCACAGACCCCAAGCCGTTCATGTTCGACGCACAGGGGTACATAATAGGCGACTGGCTGCCTGCTTTCCCTAATGGGCGCTGCATGATCATGGCAGAGCATGTCATCCTACAGAACATGACAAACCGGCTGCCCCACGGCTCTTGCCCGTTCATCCCTGTTAAATTCGCGCCGTCCGAGAATCCATTTATTCCGGGTGACGCTGTAAGGCTGCTCATATGCGCCGACAAGAAAAACGACGTACTTGCCAATATCCACAGCTACGGGCAGCGCGAAATCCAGCGCCCCATGCTCTGCGAAATGGGCACGCTGATAAACACCCAGCACTACAAAAGGATGCCTAACAAGGCAAATAAGGTAATACCAGTCCAACAAGGCAAGATCGGCGGTCTCATGCGCATACCACCGATGGAAGTACCGCAGTTTGTCTGGCCTCTATTGCAAGCCTACGATCAATCCATGGATCTAGTATCTGGGTCAAGCGCGATCATGCGCGGCAATATATCTGATGGCGCTCAACTATCCGCCGAAGCTATGCAGTCGCTGCAAAGCTCCGGATCTAGCCGCGTGCAAATGAAACACAATCAGCTAGCCACTTCCGTTAAGGAAGTCGGACGGCAAAGCATGTGGCTCATACGCCGCACCAACGACCAGAAAATCACCGTCCAGGTGGTAGCCACTGACGGCAGCCCGATTAACATAGACTGGGAAGGCGATAAGGCAGTCTTTGAAAGCGGCGACATTGAGGAGATAACCAGGCTGGTGTCGCTTGAGGACTTCGTTGTTGATATCAAGCCCGGCACCGGCAGCCCCAACGCCAAAGAAGCCCGTATGCAAATGGCTACTAACCTTTACGATAAGAAAGCTATTGACCGCATAGAGCTACTGAACGCTGCTGAATATCCAAACCGCATACAAGTGAATCAACGCATGGAAGCTCAGTTCAAGGATCGCATAGCGGCAGAGGCTGCCGGGCGGAAACTCGGCATGTCTGTTATCAAGGCAGAGAAGGGCGTAGAGACAAAATCGCCGGGAAGTCCGCCAAAATTAGACACTTTCAGTCCTTCGTAGGGGGCGCCATGGCCGACGATAAAGAGATTGAGTTTTACCGTGGGCGCCAGTCTGAGGACTTCCAGCTACTCGACTCGGCGGCTATCAGGCTGGCTGGCTATGGGCTAGAGCTTGAGTGTGTCGACCTGGACAAAGACGGGCGTATACAGTCGTCACGATTCTCTGTACTGGCACGGGTGCAGAAGGCTGAAGCGGTGAAAGACAAGATCATCCCGCCGCCGGAAGAATAGACCCCCTATTGCACGAATATCAAGACTGTTCTAATATTCGACTGTTCGGCAATACGACAGGCGAACAATACGACACTATGCCAGCTCTTTACGACTTTCTGCAAGGCGTCCAGCAGGGCAACCGCTCAGGCGAATCCATGACGCAAGGTATGCGCCCGTCAGGACCGCAGCCGCAGGGCGCCCCGCAAATGGCAGTGGTCGCCGCCAGCAGGTTAAAGGCTGAAATCTCTCAACTTAACAGCATCGCTGAGATGTTCCGCAACTCCACCTTACTAAACAGCAACAAGTACGTACTGGACGTGATCGAATGTACGCGCAAGTTACAGGCGGTAGTTGTCGCCGTGGAGAAAGATCAGCAAGAGATGCAACAGCAGCAGTCCAACCGGCAGATAGCAATGGGTCAGTAACGGAGCGTAACCATGCCAGCAGAAGAAAACAAGCGCCTTAGCATCCTTGACGAACTCGACCAGTTCAACACGGCGCCCCAGCGCGACTCCCTTATGCTATCTATCCTGGCTGAAGAAGAAGGCAGAACCTCCGGTGACACCCAAGCTGGTGAACCGGTAGGCGATTCAGCGGAAGTGAACGCCGCCGAATCAGACGAACCGTCAAAGGCTCTGCCACAAGACCACTACTTGCCGCTCAACACGTCCATCCAGGATCTCTCTAGCCGCGTCGATAACAGGATCTCTGGCATCGAGCGCTCTATCCAAAATCTCACCAGCAACATCAGCCAACAGCGCCAGCAGCAGCGCGCACCAGAGCCGCAATACGACCCTAACGCACCGGTTGAGTGGCAGCACGTAGACAGCCTTGCTAAGCGTCAGGACATATCACACAGCATGGCAGTGCGCGCCTTCAAGTCAAACATGATGACCCGCGCACACTTAGAGCTTGATCGCTTCCAGCGCAGTAACCCTGACTTCAAATTCAACCCGGCGGAGATCGACCACGCGGTTAATCAACTCGTCAATGACGGCAGGTTCGAGCAATTAGAAGCCACCAACTGGGCGGCGGCTTTCAGTCAGATGTACGAGCCGAGCAGAAACGCTCGCTACGAATCGCAGGCGAAAGAATTGGACGCGCTGAAAAAAGAATTGGAGTCGCTTAAGAAGCAGCAAGCACGACACGCGCCGCCGTCAGAGCCGGTGTCTCCTGCTACCGGGCGCTCGTCTCGCAGCCCCGCAGCCATCTCGTCACCGCTGCAATCCAGCGGAGTAGACGACATAGCCGACATGAAGTCATTCAGGCAGAAAGGGAATTTCAAGGGCTTCGCAAACGACCTCAAGGCGCGTGCCCGCCGTTCTGGACAATAAGGAGCCAAAATAAATGCCAGTTGCACAGCAGCCAGATACCCTCACAAGTAGTATCCTTCCGTATTTCAACCGGAAGTTAAGGGACAATTTCTTTACCGCCACGGCGGCCTTTGAGTTGTTCACTTCGCTCATCGAGCGCATCGACGGCGGGGCGTATATACAAGACCAGATCTTGTATAACGCATCGCCTCAAGCTGACGTGTGGCCCGGCGGTGTGGCGACTGCCAGCGCTGACTTCATCGGCAACACCACCAGCGCCACCTTTAATCCTATCTACTACTTAGGCGCCATCGGCATCCCTGACACCTACGCCATCCTGAACCAAGGGCAAGGGATGATCGTAGACCTCATTGCTGCTCAATACGAACAGATGCTCATGTCACTGGTTGAGAAGATCGGCACAGATATGTACTCGGACGGCACCCCGCGCAACGGCGTGCCGGTGCTGTTCGGCTTGAACGCAGTTTGTACGACCGGCGCCGATCCTGGTGGTGGCGCATATGGTGGCATCACTCGTATCGGATCTTCGGGATCATTCAAGAATCCGACCGGCTCGGCTCCCTGGTGGAACTCAAACGTCATCACCATCAATGGCGGCAGCCAGACAGTCTGGAAAGGTACGGTTAACCCTGGTACGTCAACGATCAGTTCATATCAATCGTACTTCGCCTTTATGCTGGCTAACACGCTTGGTATGTACCGACCGCTAGCCTTCCTGACTGACCTGATCGGTTATCAGGGCTACGGCAACCTGGTAGTGCAGACGGTGCGACAGACCCCGATGGAAGGTATTTTGCGCAACGGCGCACGAGCGCTGTCCTTTGCAGATATCCCGATCATCCAGGACGACAAGTGCCCGTCAGGGTCGGTGTATGCAATTAACGACCTGCTCAAGTGGTGCATCTGGCGCAATGGCGCTTTCATCGAGACACCGTGGAGGCAGCCGAGCAACGCGCTAGTCAACATCAAGTATGTGGTACTGGTGAACGCGCTCAAGCACGAGCGTCCAAACACCATCGGCGTAATGACCGGGATCACCGGGTAAGGAGTAATAAAATGGCTTCCGGATTCATTTTCCCTGTATCGGTCTACGGTCAAGTAAGTGACGTATTCGGCACTAACATCACCGCTTATGCCAACACGCTAGGCTTCCCTGGCGGCTCCGGGCTGCAACTAGGCATGTTCGGCGTCTTGTTCGACAGGACCATCTGCCGACTGATCAAGGCTGGCGGCGGCATCAACCCTAATGATGCCATGTATAACCAGATCGGCAACAGCAACGATTACACGCTCTTGCAGACTACGGCGCTGGGTCAGAAAGTGCTCGCCATTAATGATCGCGCTGGCAGCACGCCGCTTGTATCCGGCAACATAGCATGGGCCACTGAGCAAGGCATCGCCACCGCTAACGTGCTAGGCAGCCTGACAGCCGGTGCTCAGACTCTGGTTTCATCTGCTACGGCGGGTTTCCTTGGTCCTTACACCATGGGCACCGTCAGCGGTGCTAACGTAATCGGTCAGTCTGTTCAGACCAACATCGACCTGCTGAATACAACCACCACTCAGGGAACATATCCAGTCAGAATCGGCTAACAGGGGGAGTCATTGAGCGTAATCTCACCCGCGTTAGGCGACATTCTTACCGAGGTCCGCATGTTATTAGGCGAGCCAGCGCCTAACTATTGGAACGATAGCGACCTTATATATTCGATTAACAAGGGCTGCCAGGATATGTGCTCTCACGCGCAGTCCCTTGAGACGCTTATACAATTCCCCTGGCCCACAACTAGCGGTGTCGGCTCGCTATTGGGTCAAGAAGCCGTTTTGCCGGTAGACATTGATCAGATAATCTGGGTAGGTTACTACTCAGGGCAGTTCTTTCAGTTAGAGGCTTTCAACTCTGAGGATATGATCCGGGTAGCTAACAAGGTCTCTGGCATACCGATAGGATTCTACACGCGCACACAGGCACAAATGGTATCAACGCAGGGCGGCGGCGCTAATACCGGCGATATATCTATCAACAATCTCGATACTCAAAATACTGTTGTAAACGTCAACCCTTCCGCTCTTGGGCAGTTCATCAGCACGCCGCCGACACCGAGCGCGCCGCAGATAACAACCTACTCTACCGTCATGGGGCTGTGGCCCATTCCCCAGCAGCAGCTCGATACAACAATAGCTTGCACGCGCAACCACCCGCAATTAGTCAGCAATAACGACCTGCTGGCGGTGCCTCCTCGTTTCACTGACGGACCAGTGCATTACACTCTCTGGAAGGCGAAGCTAAAACAGCAAGCCTACGAGGAGGCTGACAAGTATCGTCAGATGTACCTGGGCAACAGGACGGAGATGACCGACTATTACATCAGTCACAAGCAGCTTAAGTCGTTCCCCGACTGGGGCGGTACTGCCTGGCCTACGCTTGCGCGTGGCTCATCCTCTGTCATCTTTGTCGATCAAAGTCCTAGCGTCATAGGGAGGTAAGAACCATGGCTGTACCTAGCTCCGCTGAAGTGCGCGGATTAATGGCTGACCCGCCGGCAATATCGCTCTGGGAAATGTCCCAGAAGCTCTTTCAGATAGGTGACTGGATGACTTGCTGGCCCGCACAGGAGCAGGAATCCCCGCACGTTCCGACAATGGCGGAACTCATGTGTCAGTGGATGTTCGGTGTAGGCTACGGCTTCGAGCGCGTTGGCTGCCAGAACGCCAATTGTGCTAACCCGATCCACTTGCGCCCGCAGGTGTGACGCCATGCCGCCGGTCGTCAGAGGCACCTTAGACGATAATTTGCCTTCCGTTGTGGTCCGCGACTTCTCAGGCGGCCTAAACACCATGGAAGGCATATTGTCTCTGTCGTCTAATGAGACCTTTGACACGCTGAATGTAATCGGCTTCCCTGGACGCGGGCTGTATGTAGGCGGCACGAACAAGAACACGGCGCTATTGACCGGCACCGCTGACGGCGGCATACAGTTCTATGATGGCAACAACAGCAAGCACCAGATAGTCTGGGAAAACGGCAATATGTACGACACGGTGAACAGCACCAGAGTCACTATTGCTACAGGCGTCTATCAATCGGGG
>Ga0247682_1000453_pt1 | contig 11557 bp, 15 predicted proteins | sample CNK23_metaG_FD_190130 | JGI IMG/M metagenome (GOLD analysis project Ga0247682, IMG submission 190130) | Soil microbial communities from Purdue University Martell Research Forest, Indiana, United States - CNK23 | ecosystem: Environmental > Terrestrial > Soil > Temperate forest > Bulk soil...
CCCGTAACGACGACCAAGTCGCAAGGTTGGGCGCAATTCCGTATTTTTTCCACCGAGAAGCGCATCTTGCTTCCCGCCATAATAACGTTCCGAAATTACGTCCGCAGCGTTGTGCAACGGATCGCGGTTCGTCCACAAACCCGTGAAATACTTGGATTGAAAAACAGGACTGTACTTCGGCTGCTTTTGCGGGGGTGCGCCCGCGTTTTCAAAAAGTGACATCTAAGCCTCAAATAAAAAGGCGGCTCTAAGGCCGCCTGAAAGAAGTTGGTTTGTGTTTTGGTTATTTAGTTATTGCCGCTGAGAGCGCCGAAAGCGCCTTTGCCAAAATCGCTCAAGCCCTCGGAAAATGACTCACCCGGTCCCAAATTTGCAAAACCGCCGAGACCTGCCGTTGCAACGTCTGTTGCCAATGACACAATCCCGCCAGCGAGTGCCGCTTTCTGAGCGTTCTTTTCGTCGTTGATTTGGCTCTGTTCTTTGTAACTACTGTTCAAATTGCTGCCAGACAAATCTGCGAACTGTCCCGGATTTTCCTCACCCGCCAAGGCTTGCATCCCGCCGACTGAGCGGAAGTAGTTGTCGCGCCCGAGTTCGTAATTTTTCTGAGTAAGATTGGCTTGGGCTCCCGCAACCTGATTTGCCGCTTGTGAATTGATTGACGAGTTGATCTGTCGGGTTATGCCGCTCGTTAAGCCAGACGTATTGTTCTGACCCGCTGTGAAGTTACCCGCAGCCTGTCGGGCATTTCTTGCGGCTGCCGCTCCGGAATTCAGTATTTGCGTATTCAAAGTGGCGAGAACAGGAGAGGAAAATCCTTGCTGATTCGGACCCGCCGCAACCAAAGGCATGTAACTATTGCGCAGACTCTTTAACAAGTCTGTTTGGTCCGCGTACCTCTCTTGGTAGTTCGCGAAAAGCGAATCCGCCAAACTCTGTTGATGAGAGGCTACGTTTTCCATCGCATGTGATGGTCCCCCTCCGAAAATCGCTCCCAAAAATCCCATACTTGCTCCTTAAATCAAAAGGACGTTTGTCCCTGAAAACTTGAAAATTCTTTGTTGGTTTGAATTACCGAAATGAATTACTGCTTAGAGGAACTTCTCAATCTCGTGAATGATGCCGGAACCGACGCCGAGACTAATCAAGCCGTACTTGATGCGTTGCCAGTTCTTCGCAACGGTCTCGTTGTGGACTGCGTTGTCAATCGCGGTTTTGCCTTTGCGAAATTCAGACTGTGCCTCCGCCGTCGCTGCATGTGGGTCATCCACAATGCGGTCACCTAATTTGCTGCGAATGTGAGAGCGCAGTTCCAAATTAGGAGACAACTGCTTGTCGAGTTCAACGGTCTCAGGAATATCGGAATGAATTTTCTCGCCGAGCGCACGATAAACCTTGGCGCGTGTTGCATTCTGGATTTCCGCCGGTGTTGTTGGATTTTTCTCTATTTTGTCCCAATCGATTTGATTTCCTAGCTTGCGGCGGTATTCCAAAACTTCGGACGGGTCGTTGCTGTTGAGCGCTTTGTCGGCGTCTTCCATCACCGCGTCAACGTCACCAGCCAATGTTTTTACGGACGGAGGAAGATTCTTTTTCAAAGCCTCGATTTCATCCGTGAATTTGCCTTCGCCAAAAACGTTGTCTTGCATTACCGATGTGGTGAAGTTCGGGGCATCGTTCACAATCTTATTCATTTTTGACGCTGTTTCATTGATAGCGTTCGCAGTTGGTTCAACTGCGGCGGTTAGACGGTTTTTCGCCGTCGAGCCAACCGGAATTTTCTCGCCTACGTGCTTTTGCAATGTGTCTAGTGCTTCCTGAGACAAATCCTTTCCGCCGAGTTGCTTTCCTACGGTAGGACCGTCCAAAGGCGACTCCACTTTCACAGGAGCGCCGTGTTGCGGTGCAGGTGTTTCGGGACGCTTCGTCAAAAATTCAGGTTTCAATTCACCGGCTTTTTCAACCTTCGTCGCGGCTTTTCCGGCAATTTCATTAACCGCTTCAACGGCTTTGCCACCCGTCTTCAGTGCGCCTTTAACAATCGCTGGCGCGTGCTCCAACGCAACCATTGAGCCGACATCGGTAGCAGCGCCGCTAAAGTCTTTACGCTCTTCCGGTACTTCAGACACAGGGATGTTCTTTCCTGTCTTGTCGATTGCCGGAATCAAACTTCCTTCCGCTCGTTCGGCAATTGAATTGATCGCTGGTCCAACTAAGGGAACGGCGGCTAGTCCCCTGTCTGCTAGTCCACTTAGGTAAAGATTGGAGCCCTTCCAATATTCGTGATGGTCCAACAGGTCTTTCGCTACTTCGACCTCGTCTTTGCTCTTTTTCAAAAGCACGTCAACCGGAGCGTCGATAATTCGGTGATACGCCAGCGCAGTTTTTGAAGGGTTTTGTGCTGATTCTTCTGGGATTCTAGGAGTCGCACCGATCTTCACGTCGGTCGATTGGTTGTGCTCACGAATCTTTTGCAACAACGCCGTCGATTCTTCCGGTGTAACGGGGTCGCTCAACGCATGATGAATTGCTTCGACTACTCCTACGGTATTGCGCCGTACGCCCGCGCCGACTCCGATCTCTTTCTTCGGCGCTGGTGTGTAAGCAGCATTCGGGTCGAACGCAGGTTTTTGCTGTGTAATCTGATTTGACGCAGTCGAAATAATTTGTTTTGTGCTGTCTGCCGCTTGCTGATTCGCGTAGTTACCGCTTGCAGCATCTGTTTCAGTCAACGGAGCGGCATGGATGGATTTTGTGTCGGAGTCGTAAAAATGAGTCGCACCGTCAGGGAGGTTCTGTGGCGCATTTGTGTACGACGCGTTTGGGTCGAATGCTGCTTGCACTTGCTGTCCGTCTGCCATGTTATTTCGCCCCTGTTACTTTTCCAGTTGCCGGGTCCACGCTCGTCACTATAAAAGTGCGACCGTTTTGGACAATCTGGTCACCGACTTTGTGACCTTGAGATTGAGCCGGTGGCTGTTGTTGCTGGTTCGGCTGAGAGGACTGAGAAGACTGCTGAGGTTGAAGTTTGCCGCCGCTTTGCACGTAATCGTACGCAGACGCAGCTTGAGGACTCATTAGCGAAGGAACTTTGGTCGCGCTTGATGGTGCAGCCGACGCAAACTTAGTTTGCTGTTCTTCAATTCGGTCGTGCAAACGACGAGTAACTTCCGCAATACGCTCTCTCTTCGCGCCCACGGTTAACCCGCCACCTAATCTATCGAACAAATCTTTTCCTTCGCCTTCGGTTACAACTCCACCTTTAACCGCAGCGCCAATTTCATCTTTCAAAAGACCCAACGTGATTTCACGATCTTGGTGAGCTTTGCTGAAAGGATTCAAAACGGCATCGGCAGTCGTTTCGTCATACAACGCCTTGGCGTGAGCCATTGCAGTATTTGCACGCACAAGACTTTGAGCAGTCTTGCCACTACCGTTGTACTCGTTAACAGCCTTTTGCCACGACTTGACCTTGGCTTCATCGAAGTCCGAGTAGGCTTGGTGAACGTGTTCCAAAATAGCCAACGCTTCCTTACGATTTGCCGGAAGTGCTTGACGACCTTCTCCGACAGCGCGAACCACGGACTGTTGTCCGACTGGTAGAGTCTTCAAATAATCTTCACCAGTTAAATTTGAAGTCAACGCCTGTGACTTCTTTTGACGAAGTTCCTCGGCTTTGTTTTGTTCCTCCGCGCGGTTGTGGCGGGCTTGTTCGTGTTCCTTGATTGCGTTTTCCGAGAATCCGTACGCAGCAACGTTTTGCAAACTCTTCAATTCCTTGTTTGCACCATCTAGGTATTGCTGAGCCTCTTGAATTGCGTTCGGGTCGCCGTGCTGTTGAGCCGCCTGTAATAACTGTTGACCGTGATTGACGTGATCTTGCGCTACTTGTCCGGCTTGCTGAATCGCGGAAATCGGGTCGGCGGGATTTTGCGCCAAAGCGTGTTGAACGGCGGAACTAGCCAAATCGTTTTTCAACATTGTTTTTTGTTTGTCATCCAAGGCTTGAGCGTTTGCTGCTTCTATAGCGTGCGTTGCTGTAGCAACTCGTTGAGCGTTAAGACGCAAGCCAATGAGGGTGTTTTCAGGGAGCGCGGTTCCCGTAGGAAGGTCGGGACCGCCGTTCGCTTTGATGAAATTTAGTTCGTCGTCGGAAGGCTTTACTGGTTTGGATGACTTCTCAACCAAGCTGTACGTTTTAACCTTCTGACCGTTAACCTCTGCTTCGCCTTCGGGGAGAATATCGAACACATCCGTAAAGTGTTTTCCGTCTGGCAAATCTTTCTTCATTCGTTCTTGCAGCGAGTTTTCTGTGACTCCGCGCTCGACACTAAAGCCTTGATCTTCCCTAGATTTCACGGTTGAGGCGTTACTCGAATACACTTTTTGCCGTGCGGCTTCGTCGTATGCTTCCAACTGTTTAGCGTGCAAAGCCATTTGCATAGAATTCAATGCGCTGTCGCGTGCATCTCGCTTGCTCGCCAGATTGTTTTCGAAGTTTTGTTGCTTTTGTTTCGACAAACGCTCGTTGCGTGCAGCTAATGTATTTGCGACTCCGCTAGCGCCGCCTTCGCCGGGGCGTAGATTGTCCGTCGCGTGGCTTGCGTCACCCAACGAGGCGTTAACATTGCCGAGCGCTGCGCTCAATTTTGCCGCGAAGCCTCCGGGTCCAGCGCTCGGGTTCTGTGGGCGTGCCGGTTGATTTTGGAGCAAGTGGCTGAAATAGCTGGACGCAATCGCGTCCACCGTCCCGGCGTCGTTTTGCAGTTGTGGAGCCGCTGGTGCAGGTTGTTCCGTTGTCGGAGCAATAGGCATTGAAGTGCCCGGAATTTCGGGACCGTTTTGCGATCCGGCGAAACGTGAGTCAGCGGAGTCGAGTGCGGATTGAATATCTTGCGGAAGTTGAATTGTGGTTGCCATTTTTTCCTCTTAAATCCATCCCTGTTGACGGGCGAAACTTTGTTGAGCGGCGAATGTCGCGAGCCAATCGTTTATTCCTTTGCTCCAAAAGACATCGGTTATGGTGGGTTGATAAGCCTTCGCCGACGCGGAGGTCATTTCGATTCGAATTGCGAGCAAGGCTTTTTGACACTCGGCGGAGATATCTTTTCCGTTTTTAATTACCGAAATTGAGGCGATAAAATTTTGGCTTTTTATTTCATACGCCGAATTTTGAGTAAGCAGCGCAGCGTCACCGCTGGAGGGGCTTTGATACAAACAGCCTTGATTTACTACTGTTTGCGAGGTTCCGCGATTTTGATAATTTCCCATTTCGGTTACTTCCTACCGTTGGGAATTCCCGGAAGGTTTCCGTCAGTTTGCTTTTTCACTGCGAGCGTGTGCGCGCCCTTGTCGGCAACGGCTTTGCGAACCTTTTCAGGTTTGGGGGTCGGGCGTCCGCTGTGGAATCCGGGGGTTTCTTTTGGTGAATTGTTTTTCATAATTATCCTTATTGACCGTCTGTGGTTGCGCCACGAAGGGCGACGCCGATAGCGGCTTGTCTTGCGCGAAGCGCGGGGGCGTCTTGACGGGCAGGAAACGCCACAAGAGCTTTACTAATCTCTGCGAGTTCGGTTTCGAGCTTCAAAACGCTTGGCGAGACGGTGTTATCTTGCGCCGTTTGCTTTAAGGCGACGTGTTTAATCGTAGTTGTTGGGTGAGACATGTTTCCTTATCCTTCCGCCTTACTTTGTCGGCGGCAAAACTTGCACCAGCTTTTTCTAATTCCGCGATTTGTGTGCCAACGTGTGTGGCGTCCTCGCGCTTCGCCTTCGCGACGGGCGTCGGCGTAATCAGGGCTATGAATCCCTCGACGCTTTGCGGCAACAGCCAGTCCCCCGTCTTTAGGAGACATAAATGTTCGCGCGTATTTCATTCGTGCTTTTCTTCGCTTAAGTTCTGCTTTCGACAGAACCATTTTTCCGCGTGGCATTAGTTCACCGCCAAATTGCTCGTTTCGGTGATTTGCTCGAACTTGAAAGCGGCATCGCAAAAACTTTGTTGCTCGATAATCTGGTTGCTGAGTTCGCGAGCGTTTTGTTTTTCCACGTCGGTGAGTGGGCGGGTAGCTGCAATCTTTTTAAGATCGTTGGCTAGCTGCACGCTGTAGTCACGGGCGCGTGTGAAAAATGCGAGTGCGCCTACCTCTTGTACGCATCGAAAACCGTAATCAAAATCTGATTCGTTTGGTAACGGTTCGGGAAGTATTACGGGTACTGCGGGTGTCACTGATTTGTTTGTGTTTTCCATTTGCTTTCTCCTAGAAAAGCGAAGGGCGGGTTTCTAGGGAAGGCTCCGCCCTTCTTTGAACGAGAATGACTCGCTCAATGTCTTGTTGAATCTTTTGAACAAATTAAATGTCTGTTCGTGTTCCGAGAATTTGCATAGCGCCTTCAAGTTCTTGCGCCGCGCGAATCACTTCTGGTGAATCTGTTGAATCTTGTTTGAGACTCACGACGCTGACTAATAGCTGACGGTGTTCAAAGTCTCGAAGAATCTTCTTCCACGTTAAGGAAGTTCTGGGATGCCAGTTCACCGGGACGGGGCCGCAACGACTGAGAAATTCTTTGACTATCTTTAGCGTGTCGAGCCATCTCTCAGCCGTGTCGCTCGGTAACTCTTTTTTGCCTGACAAAATTTCACTAACGCTGCCTGTCGAGAGTCCGACGATCCCGGCGAAAGTTTCTTGCGGGATAGCGTGTGTTTTTAAGAATGTGCCGACCACGGTGGCCGGTGAAAATGCTGTGAGCATAGGCCCTCCGGGTGAAGCAATGAAGCGTTCGCTTCAAAATGTTTTGAGACAAAAAAAGACGCAGGTTTTAGCCCGCGATTAAACTCCAAGATGTGTTGTTGGTCATATTAAGAGGGCCCCGCCGACCGAGGATGGTGGCGAGGCCGAAGGATCAATCAACGGTCCTATCAAGACCGGGGAAGAATTGGCTCTTCCCTTTATAGTGCTAATCAGCTTCTGCCAATGTTTTGAACGAGTTAGCCCGTAACGCGCACTGTTTTAGTGAAGAGGCTCGACGATCCTCGTCTTCTCGACTTGATGCCTTGTTTTCTCCATCCCAAGGGACGAGCCCTCGCAGGCGTAGAACCCAAAAGACTTAGAATTCGTGCCGTAAATCTGCGCTTCCAAGGGGCGTCCCTTGAATTGGTGCCCCGCTTCTGTCGTTCCAGTGAGGAGGGCTCCGCTTTTCATCCTCTCGCAGTACTTTGTAACGCAGAGTATCGTAACTGGTGCAAATAGGAGACTTACGGACGCGGCGTAGTTGGTGCCCCTAATCTACGTAACTAGGGGATGGGTAAAAATCTTCTTCACTACGGCTATGCGGTGATTCATGCCCTAAAACCGCGAGTGCTAGGGGAGGGCTAAAAGTTCGTTTCCCCTCCAAAAAACTTAAGTTGCGTCGAACACCACGACTATCAATCGTGCGGCGCTAAAGGACAATCAAAATGCAAACATCATCTGAGTCGAGCGTCCGCTCGGCTGAAATCACACAAGAAAACCACAAAGAGAACATTGTTCTCCCTGCGGAGATGAATTCCGAAACTTTGGCTGAGTACGTCGCCAAAGAATCAGTCGGGATTCTCAAACGACTCGACGTTCTGAAACCTTATTTTCAAGAACTGTGGAAGCGGTTTGATGCCTTGAAGGAAGGCGAAGCCATAAACGGTTGCTATACACGGACGGAGTTTTGCGAAAAGGTTTTGCACCGCTCACGTCGTTCAGTTCAATACATTTTGTACGGGCGTCCTGCTCCGAAGCCGTACGAACCGACTGCCGATAAACCGCTGTCGGAATTAACCAACGATGAATTGCTCCAACGATGGAACGGTTGCAAGGACATCTATCTAAACGCAGGTTTCCCCGCTGCTACGCCTGATATCCCTAAACCAAAAACACCGACAGTCAATAAACATTTGGTTGGCGCTCGCGTTGGCGACAAACTTCTCCTGAATAGTTCTAGTGGAACGGCAACGTATCCCATAACCGCCATCGACGATGAGTATGTGACGGTGTTTCACGGACAGCGTGCTGGCGAGCACAAATATCCGCTCGACATCGATTCCGACACACTTCGCGCAAATGTTTCCAAGAGAATAAGAGAGACGGTAGCCGCAGCGAATGCTGGCGACACGAAGGCGGTGTCGGAACTTGAAGAAGCAGGGCTCGGCTTGGATGGGCTGCCACGGGAGACTAACTGTGTGGAGCGCGGAACCAGTTCAAACGATATCAACTCATTCGGCGGAACGCGGAGGAAGAACTACTACAGCCACGAGTATATTGGCAGAGAAAAATTAACTCCTGAACAAATCGCCGAAGCGGAGCAGAAGGCTCGCGAATTAACAAAATTATTCCCGAACGGTGAAGTAACTCGCAGTAAGAGCGGAAAGTTTCATTTGATTTTGCACGAGTTGAGTGAAGGTGAAGTCGTGGCGTACGCCAATCTCACAATCCAAAACCCAGAGAATCATGTGTAGTAATGGGGCGATTCGTCGCCCCCGTTTCAACCGGACAAATGGAAGTTCTTCCGGTCGGCACCACCCCAATAGTAATTCCCCGATCCAAACGAAACGTTTGAACGGTTATCGGCCCGGCCCGCCTAGTGGTCAAAGCCCGGATTCAACTCTGAGAAAGTTGCTTTCGGTGTCGGTGTGTGATGGTTAAATCTGCAAATAAATTAAATAAATCTGTACGTGTGCGCGCATTTCAAGGGCTCGCGGGATCGCCTCTTGCAACAACGGAACCCGAAAATATCCCTCCGACGCGACCAATGACCGGAGCCGAGCGGCAAGCTTTGCTACGCAAGCAAAGAGCGCAAGCAAGACTGAACGCGCGACAAGAAGTGCGTAAAAACGCCGACGAGAGAGCGGCGAAACAAGCTGCCGAAGCCGCGCAAGACGCGGCGTTTGAGGCCGAGCTTGAGAAAATAAAAAGTGTCGGATTGGATCACGACAATTTTGCCGAAGCGATGTCCGCGCTCATCGAAGAATTTTACCCCACCGTAAAATCTGAAAAAATTCCAAACGTAAGCCGAGGGTCAGTTCTGACGGGCGCGCCGCGAGGACTCGGCAGACTCGTATCAGGCGGATACAACTCGACGAAAATTAACCAAGTTCAGGCGGCCCACGACCGCGACGAACGCGGACGCAAGGTACGAGGGCAAGGCGCGGGTGCACAACACGATAATGAAGGCGGGAAAATCGTTCGCGGTGGCCGTTTTATAGAAGAGAAAACGCCATCCTTCAAGGCTAAATTGGGGCAGGACTCGGATGAATATGTTTTGGACGACAAGCAAAAAGAGTTGGAAAAATTGTGCCGGAAAAAAGCGGGTGAACTCAGCATTATGTGGGAGACGGAAGATAAGAAATGGAAGCCGATCAGTCATCAGGAGCACGCCGAGTTTGCCGCCGAGTGTCGTCGTCAGGGCGATGAGTGGCTTCGGCAGAAGGCCCAAAGGGATGCCGTTACGGCTCAAGCTGTTGAAAATAAACGACCAGACGCCGAGAGCACTATAAGAGAAGGGGAGCAAAACCCCGCGCCATTCTCAGTGGCGACAGATTGACCATCCAACACACATTGCCGGTTCCGGTTCTCGGGACCGGCTTTCTTTTTTGAACTAAGCGGGAAGGATTTTCATTCCACCGCAGGAGGTTACTAATGACAAATTTAGAGCGGTTAAAAGCATTGATTGCCAAAAGCGATTTAACGATTTCCTGCGTTGCGGGTCTCGCGGCATTATTCCATTTTGAAGGGCTGAGCGAGGCGTCGATCTCGCGGGCGCTAACGAAAGGGCGACCGCTAAGTTACACAGCGGATAAAAATTTAGAAAAACTACTTAGTAGGCTCGAAAGTGTCGTCAATAGCGCAGGTTCTTCACCCGTGTCATTCACCGATGCACAAAAAACCAAAGAAGTTTTAGACGACATTGATAATCACGGTGTTGCGATCATCGTTCTGCAAGGGTCGAAACCCATTGAAGAAACGTGATGAGCGAGACTAGAAAAGACATACTTTGGCTTGTAGAACAGGCTGGGCAACTACGCTTCAACGAAAACGCAGGTTTTAGAAAACTCGAAAGCAAGCTGAGTGAATTAGCCCTAGCCAACTCCATCAAAATAGACAGAACGAATATTAGGAAGCTGGCTAGCGCATTTGCAGAACTTAAAATAACCAATCCACGACGAGCGCAAAGATCGTTGGAAGAAAATATTTTGAGACAACGAGAGAAAGAATTAGAACGCCGTCAAACAACGACGAGAATAGCTCTCACTTTAAAGGAATCTTATGCGAAAGACGGCCTTTGTGAACACGGCAGACGACAGCCTTTATGCCGGGATTGTAAAGGGTCACAGTCACACTACGTTTGCGACCACGATAAGATTCGCTACGGATGCCGACAGTGTGGCGGAAGTCAGATTTGCGATCATGGAAGGCAGATTTCCAATTGTAAGGAGTGTGGCACGCACTACGGATTGTTACGGGGTGGTTTCCTACCAGACGAAATTAAAGTGCTGGGAGCCATAACTATTTGTCAATTTCCAAATTGCCGAATTCAGCGCGACAGAAAACAGCTAAACAGCGACCATTTTCACGACGGAAAGAAGATAAATACTGAAAATTATCGCGGCGAGGTGTGTTTTGCATGTAACACACGTCTAGGAATCCTTGACGCTCATCCCGAGTGGGCCTCTTCCGCAGAACTTGAATACATGAACCGAAGACCTTTTGCTAAAAAGGGCGGCCAGATCGCCGCGTAGTCTTCGAGAAATAATTTCCGCAGTCCAATCAATATCTCCGGTGTTTTAACTTCGGTCGGTCGGGACAATCCCAACGCGGCGAAAATTCTAGTTGGGATGGTTTCGATGGACGGTAAGAGTGTGAAAGAAGTTAGGCAAGCATGTGACGACGCGTGCCGAGAGCGTGTTTTGTTTTTGCTCGGTCGTGATCCGGTAGCAGAAGAAGCGCAGTTTCAAGAAATTGTTCAACGTTATGCCCATAAGCCAAGCAGCGCGGCAATCAAGGGTTGAAAAAGAAAGGTGGTGAACGCTGTCGGTAATCGACGACCGGCGACGCAAATTTTAGTCGAAAAGATAAAAGAATGAACAATCAGAAAAAAATAGGCACCGTCGTTATACGACGTGCCGCAAAGATGTTCTCAGTGATTCAAGTTCGCACAGGAAGGGACGTGCGATCTTATTTTTTGTGGGACTCGGACATTTTTTACATCGAGCCCGCCGAAATCCAACCCGGACAAATCGTCAGATTTGAAGTCGGCGACCGCAAGCCAAAAAAGACTACGGATTATTCCTTCGCGGTTCACGCCGAAGTTTTTGAGAATATGGACGCGCTAATAAGCAGGGATGCCGCCAGTGATGCACTCACAGGTTCCACGGTTACGGGCGGTGCGCTGTGAGCACGCCTACCTTAAAAGATGTCGCTTCCCGACTAGCCGAGTGCGGCTGGTACATTTTCCCGTCGGGTGTTCAATCAAAAATACCTGATGGTAATTTGGCTCCGAATGGATTCAAGTCTGCGTCCAACGATCCGAAG
>Ga0247682_1000454_pt1 | contig 11556 bp, 29 predicted proteins | sample CNK23_metaG_FD_190130 | JGI IMG/M metagenome (GOLD analysis project Ga0247682, IMG submission 190130) | Soil microbial communities from Purdue University Martell Research Forest, Indiana, United States - CNK23 | ecosystem: Environmental > Terrestrial > Soil > Temperate forest > Bulk soil...
AGGGGCACCCGATGCAGGCGCTCTTCGCCACCGAGCCCCAACCGCGGGCCGCGAGCCACCGTTCGCACGCCTTGCGGTCCACGCCCAGCTCGATCAGCGGGTAGCGCTTGACCACGTAGGACACCTGGCCCGCGGTGCTGACCCGGGCCAGCTCCTCGTCCGCGCTGAACCCGATCCACTGCTCAGCCACACGGCCTTTCGGTACGCGGCGGAAGTCCGGGGAGGCAGCGCCGAGCAGCTCGCGGACCTTCCGGCCGATGGGTGCCAACTTGTACACGTCGGTGCACTGCCGACGACCCATGCCCTCAGACCCGTCGGGGTTCCGCACGAAGTACGGGATCGAGGCGTACCGGTGCTGCGGGTCGATCGCATCGGCACGCAGGTTGCCGGCGCTGACCCGGTACAACGGGATCCCGGCCGCGGTGAGCACGACCCCCAGTCGGCTGAGGTGCTTGTACACGCGCCGCGGTTCCCAGCCGGTGTCGGCGAAGATCGCCCCGTCCAGACCGGGCAGCGTGCCCTCGGCGGCCATCAACGCGAGCGTGGTGGACTGCACGCCGGCGCCGAGGCTCAGCAGGCGCAGGGTTGGCTCGCTCACGCCCCGGCTCCTGTCATGCGCGCCTCCAGGGCGTCGACAGCGGCGAGCGCGGAGTGCACCGCGTCGAGCGCCTCGTCGTACGCTCCGAACGACGAGGTACGAATCCTCCCGTCGATCAGCGCGATGTGGTGCCGGGTCGCCTCGACCACCGCGGCTATCTGCGGCGTGACCAGCAGGCCGGCCCGATGCAGCGCCACGAGGGCGACGTCGGCCATGTGCTGGTCCCAGCCGGGGTTGTCGCCGGCGGCGTCCCACCACTGGCCACAGACGCATGGGTTGTTGCCCATGGCGTCGGTCTCACCGGCCTCGATGTGATGTTGCTCGGTGGCCTCGGCGATCAGATCGCGTAGGTGTTCCGGCGGTGTCCACCGGGGGTCAGGCGTGGTCACTCAGGCCTCCATCGCGAGGAGCAGGACGTGGTTGCCGAGGTTCTCGCCGGAGACCACGCGAACGCCGAACAGGAACACCTCGTGGGCGGTGTGCGTCACCGGCGAATGGCCAGGCTCGGCGGCGCGGTGAGCGAGCAGGGCGTCGCGGGTGGGGCGGCTGACGAACCAGGCGCAGTCGTCGTCGACCACGTCGGCGGGGCGACGCTGCTTGGCACGCCACGCCCGGTTGATGATGTCGGTGACGTCCGGGCGCGGGTCAGGCGTGGTCATCGGTGACCTCCGACGCGCTCGGCTGCTCGACGAGGCCCGGCTTCATGGCCTCCAGGCACCGCATGAGGTGGTGCCAGTTCTCCTCGCTGACGGGGCCGCCGTCGGGCAGGAGCACGACGACGCCTTCCGGATCGCCGATCAGCGGTATCCGGATCCAGGCACCGGTACGCCGCGGGTCAGGCTGCATCGGGGGCCTCCCCGGGGCAGTCGTAGACGAGGTCGTCGGCCTGCTGCGACAGAGCAGCGCAGGCGGCGCGCCAGCCGTGTTCGCACGCCTCGCGGCTGCTCGCGACGAGGAGCACGACGGGGCCACGGCGGAGCAAGTCGTCCCAGTGGGCGCCGCCGTCGTCGAGGGGGCCGCGGACGTGCTGCGCCCACGAGCTGGAGTCGGGGTACCAGCGTCCGCCGTTGATGTAGTCGGCCACCCACACCTCGGGGTACTTGCTGAGCCGCCCGCCGGTATCGATGCGGACTACCGTGCCCGCCTGGGTCGGTTCGGGCAGTTCGGTGCTCATGCCTGCTCTCCGATCCCGAGCACAGCGGGAGCCGGCGCCGAGTGGACGACGTCAAGCCACGTGGTGGTCGTGGCCAGCTCGCCGTTGCCGTCGAGGAAGGGTCCCCCGTCGTCGCCTACTGCGTGCCGGATGACCACGACGACGTGGGGAGTGATCTCGATCGACCGGGTGCGCTCGAGCAGCTCGGGGTCGAGGGCGAGCGCGTCGTAGGCAGCGCGGATCTGGTCGAAGGTGACGTACCTGCGCTCGGGGGTCTTGTCGCTCATCGGGGGTCTCCTCCAGTGCGGTTGGGTGGGTCAGGGATGCGGTCGTAGTCGCCGTGCCACAGGCCGACAGCAGCGGTGTCCTTCCAGTCCAGCCACCGACGCTGCTCGGCTCGGGTGCCGTACGAGGCGACGAACCAGCAGGCGGTCAGGACCGCGGCCCGGGTCAGCTCGTACTCCTGGGCGAGGTGGGTCACGTCGTCGCCGGCCCACACCATGTCGGCGAGCACCCACGCTTTCGGACCGCCGTTGATCGACGGTTGCCCGAAGTTCTTCGCCGGGTCGACGGTGATGACGGCAGTGGGGTCGTAGGTCATGACGGGTTCGCCACCTCAAGCAAGATGTCGGCGTGGCACGGACGAGCGAGGGGGCACCAGCAGGCCAGGTCCTTGCCGCCTAGGTCGGCCCTGATAACGGCCACGGACAGGTAGGGGTACAGCGCGTCCGGTTCGCCGTTCGGCCACAGCCGGAGGAAGCGCCGGAACAACTCGACGGCGTACGCCCAGGACTCTGCGGAGTCGTCGCCGCGGCGGAACGGGTTGCCGTACGGACCGGGCCGGCCGACGTAGACGGCCCCCTCGGGCATGCGCCAGCCGGCGGTGCGGCGGCGTTGGATGCGCTGGGGCATCAGGCCTCCTCGGTGAGCGTTGATCGGGTCGCCTCGTAGCGGCGCTTGATCCGCCACATCCGCCACCCGGGCCGGACGTCACGGCACCACAGGTCCCACAGCACCCAGTCCCCCTGACGGAGCCGGGCTACCTCGGCTTCGAGCTCGGTGACCCGGGCCCGGAGGTTGGTCTCCACGAACCGCAGGTGCTCCAGCTCGACGTCGGCGCGGGTCACTGGGCCTCCTCGGCGAGTCGGGCGTGGACAGTCGGGACGGTCATGCCGACCTCCGCTTCGTGATGTGGACGCGGTTGCCCTTTGGAAGGACGCAGCGACGGCAACTGGTCGTGTCGTCGATCTGAACGAAGGCGTGAGGAGGGACCACCTCGACCGCCTCTCCAGCCGACGCCCCTCCCCCCTTTAGGGGGGGGCGGGTCGGGGTAGAGGTTTGCTTAGCAAACGGCGTGGCACTTGCCAGACCTTTGCTAGCCGCTTGCTTCCGGGCCTTCGCGAGACCACCCGCTCGACCAGCGGCGGCGCGCTTCTCGCGCAGTGCCCGCGTCTCGGCCGACGACGGCTGATACGTGGCCCAGTCGTGGAACTGGTAGCCGCCGCTCGACCGTGACCACAGCCCGCGCCGAACGAGTTCCCGGACTGCGGTGTCGGGGTCATCGCAGAGGCGAGCGGGCATCCCGGACGGCACGAACCCATCGGTGAGGTTCCGAGCGGACCAGGTGCCGGCTCGCGTCCACAACGCCACGGCGCAGTCGGGAGCGTCGAACACCTTGGGGTGGTCGTAGAACGAGTCGTCGACCTTGAACCACGTCACCAGCCATCTCCTCCACCGCAGTCGCATCGACGGTTTCTAGTGCGTCGTGCGCCACGGAGGCAAAGCGCGGGTCTTGCGGCCACGGTTGTAGGTCTCGACAGTGATCTCGGCCACGCAGGAGATCACCTGGCCCCCGATCATCTCCTTGAGTCCGCGGGCCTTCCCGAGCAGACCGGCCGGGCCGCCGGCGAAGCGGGCCATCCGGTTGACCAGTTCCGCGACGTCGACGGCGGCGCCGTACCGCGCGTAGACCAGCCCTATACCGCCGACCACCCGGCCGTCGCGAGATGCGCCGGACCGGCCCCACGCCCGGGTAACGGTGGCCATGGTCTTCTCCACGGCGTCGGGGTCGAGGCGATAGATCCGCTCGATCGACGCGACGGCGTCGATGCACCCGTCGCCGGGGGCAGAGCTCAGCCGCCAGCCGTGGTGATCGAGGATCTGCTCGATCGCTACTGCCACGGGGTCGCCCTCAACGATGCGGACGCGGAAGATGTCGAACGCGGTCGGCTTGGCGGTGTTGTTGAGCAGGCGGAACATCTCTGCTTCTTCGGCCACGGTCAGGCCGTCGAAGACGCGGCACATCACCTTCTCGTCGTCTCCGCCGGCCAGGCGGACCGCGGCGACGCGGTGTTGCCCGTCGATGATGTGATAGCTGCCGTTCTTGCGGTGCGACACCGTGATGGTGCCGAGCGCGTCGAGGTTCAGTGCCTCGGCGATCTGGTCGACGCGGCGTTGGTCCACCGACCGCTGAACGTCGCCATCGACGACGAGGTGCGCTACGGCCAGAGGGCGAAGATCAGGACTGTGCATTGGTACGCTCCTTCAGGTTGTTGATGAGCGTCGTAAGAGCACGACGTGATTCCGAGAGGCTGCCCACCCACTGGGCGGCCTCTTCGCTTGTGATGTCCGGGTGCAGGACCGCGATCTGGCGCAGGCCGTGGGCCAGGCCGGACAGGGCCGCCTCGGCCGAGCTGATGGCCCGCCGCTGGGTAGCGGCGGACTCGATGGTGTGCCGGTGGATCGGGCCGGTCTTCGTGGCGATGGAACGGATGACCCGGTCGTGGGCGGCCGACACGGTGATCACGCCAGTGTCCATGTCTTCCAAGGCTTGCTTGGCGATCAGCCGCTCATCCTCGGTGGCTGCGCCATCGGCTGCGGCGTCGACCACGACGGCCGCCCGCCGGATGGTGGAGTACGAGGTTCCGAGAGCGGAGGCGACAACGTCCCGAGTGGCGCCGGTCGGCCCCTCGGCCGTCATGTTCTGTAGAACAGGACGCTTATTGATAAGAGCCGATGACCGACGTTCCGCTGCTCTTGGCCGCTCCAGTGCCTCCAAACTCCGGGCCAAGGCGACCAGCTCCGACGGAGCCATCGCCTTCCGCTGAGTGTTCTCGTCTCGCTCCATGCGTATGCGCCGGGCCGCGTCGTCGACAGTGTCGACGACGCGCGCGGGGATGCTGGTTCTCCCCAGTAGGCGGTACGCCGCGAGCCGTCGTTCGCCCGCGATGAGATGCCACTCCGGTGTGACGGTGATGGCGTTCATCAGCCCCACCGCCTCGATCGACTTGGCCAACGCCTCGATGTCGCCGAGGTCCTTCCTGTGGCGGCCTGTAGCCCGGACCGCATCGACTGGCACGTCGACTTCTGCCATCACTCGGCCGTCCCCTCTCCGATGATCCGAGCCGCCACAACAGCGACCTCCGAGTCCAGCTCCGGTACGTCGTGGACCCGATTGGCACGAGGCATCCCGCACACGCAGGGGCGCTCGTCGCGGTGGTCAGGGGCGACGGTGGCGTCGGGCTGGTAGTGGTGCTCGTTCACGCCGCCTCCGACCCACGTCGAACCGCGGTCCGGTGCCGAACCACCGACCGGGTGCTGATCCGCAGCCGGGCCGCGATCTCTCTGCCGGTGAGCCCTTGTCGCGTCAGACGCGCAACCGCTGCCCGCCGCTCGGCTGGGCGTAGCTGAACGCGGTCGCCGCTGGTTGCTCGGTACACGGCCACCTCGTCGACGACAACCTGCGCGGTCGGGGTGCGACCGACGAAGGGCCAGTCGGCGACGGTGCCGGCCCGCAGGGCGCGCTGGTAGCAGGCCGAGCACAGACCTCTGCCCCGGTGCGGTTTGGACTGCCCGCAGCTCAGGCAGATCCTGGTGCCCCACTGCGCGTAGGTCACGAGGCACCGTCCGCGGGCTCGTCCACAGTGGAGATCAGCCCGGCCGCGCGCAGCAGCACCAGCAGGGTCGCGCCGTCCATCACCACGTAGCCCTTCCCTGGTGAGGTCCGCCCGCGGCGCTTCACCCACACCACACCGGCCATGGCGCCGTCGTTGTCCCGCTCGGCGTTGGCCTCGTCAACCCAGACGGCGAGGGTGTGGGACGCGACGCTCTTCCCCTCGATCACCAGCCCGGGGATTCCGGCGATGTCGCCGCGGTCCTTCGACCCGGCCAGGGCTCGACGTTCGGCGTGCGGGACACCGTTGGCGCGCAGATAGTCGACGATGGCCGACTCCCACGCGGTGCCCAGCCTGCGACTGCGGCTCACCGCCCCGCCTCCTTCGCTTTGAAACGTCGGCACCCGCACGCCTTCCCGCCGTCGACGGCCACGCACTCCCACAACCGCTCGTTGTAGGCGGCGTGCATGAACCCCCGGTGCCCGCACCGGCAGAAGTCGAGGACCTCCTGATACGTGCTCACGGCTCCTCCCGGAGGATGGCGCGGGCGACCGCGACCGGCGCTGCGCCGTCATGTGCCTCGCCGAGGAAGGCGGCCCGGTCGGCCTCTCGGTCGAGCCAGTCGGCCAGAGCCACGGCCAGTTCCCGTCTCGCTACCGGTACGGAGCCGGCATCCTCAAGCAGCCGCAGCTCGGCAGCAGCACGACGGAGCAGGTCGGCGCTCACGACTGACCTCCCGGTCGGAACGGCCGGAGGTCGAAGCCGGCACGGTAGACGGGCCGGCATGGGCAACCGGCCTCAGCGCACGCCTTCCGCAGGCGCCGTTTGGCGATGGCCGGCGGGAAGCCCCGACCGTCTGGGCGGACAATCTCGCTCCGGCCGCAGAGTTCGCAGCGTTGGATCGGCTCGGCGTGGTCGCTCACGGGAACCCCACCACCGATCCGTCATCCCCCAGCAGCACCCAGCACTCATCGCGATACGCCATGGGCTCCAACTCGGTGACGTTGTTCTCCCGGAGCATCAGGCCAAGGTCGTACGCACCAGCCGGGTTGTCGTGGGTCCAGCGGTGACATGAGCGGCAGCCGGCCCATGCATTGGAAAGGCGGGCGTCGTCACCCTTCGGTCGGCCGCCGGCCTTGCGGGAGATCCGGTGGCACACGTCCGTGGCGATGGTGAGGCAGCCGAACAGCTGCGCCTCGCACCGGCCCTCGGCGCGTTCGAACAGCTTCTCCCGCAGCTCGGGCATGGCCGCCTTGGGGCGGTACACCTTCATCCGGGTGCGCTTCAACGTCGAGGTGCCCCGGTTGATCGGGGTGCGGCGCAACGGGGTGCTACGCGCGAGCGGCATCGGGCACCTCCCCGCCATCGAACCCGTCCAGGGCAGCCCCGAGCGCGTTGAGCTTGTCGAACGGGTGCTGCCGGTACCAGTCGCGGTCGATCTGCTGCGCCGCGTCGACGACCCGCTGCGCACGCTCGGCGTACTCGACAGCGATCCGGGTGTGGCGCCGGTTCGACTCCGCCACGGCCTGGGCTGTCTTCAGAGCACGGACGAGGTCCAGCATCACCGGGCGGTAGTCCTCCTCCGGGTGGGTGCACCCGTACATGCCGACGTCGCAGGCGCCGCAGACCTTCAGCCACTTCTCGGCGATCGCGTCGGTGTCGAGGTCAGGCACTGGGCGCCTCGGCCTTCCACGTGATCCAGCGGCCATCGCGGCCACGGCCGGTGTGCCAGTCCACGGTGAACGGAGCCGCGTTGCGGCCGAGGACGTGATCGGGCGGCAGCTCGCACCGGACGCGGCCGCGCTTCCCGCGCGTCGAGCCGCATGCCGCTGCCGGGTCGGAGACCAGGAACTGGAAGTCAGGCACTGGCCACCTCCTCGTCGAACTCGGACTTCGGGAAGGGTTCCGTGTCGAAGTGCATCGGCACCACCCGGCCCTGCCGTTGTGCCAGCAGGAGTTCAGCGGCAGTTCGACCAGACGCCGACCGGGCCACCTCAACGACAGGGGCGCGCTTCCACGACTCGTCGGTCTCGATGTAGGGGCACGACAGGCAGAAATGGACCATCCGCACCCAGCCCTCGCCGGCAGCGTTGTCGTTCTGTCCCATGTCGACGGCCATGCGCTTGTGACACCGGACGCACCGGCGGTCGGAGTCGATGATCTGGCTCATGACGCCCGGTCCCTGACCGCGGCAAGGGCGTCCGCCTGTCGCTGCTGCGCCCGGCGAAGAGCCGCAGCGAGGCTGCCCGGGCCGAGGTCATCGAGCACCACGGAGCCGCACTCGCAGACGTGCTCGGTGTGCGGCTCCGTGTCCTGGCCGACGCAGCGGTGAGGGCCGGGGCGGTCGCATCCGACCTCGTCGCCCCAATCCTCGGGGCACGGGTGTCCAGTGAGGACGGTCACGCTGCACCTCCGTTGAGTTCGCCCTTGCGGGCTGACCACGCCTTGACGAGGTGATCGTTCGAGGCAGGGCTCAGCTCGCCGGCCTGGGTCATCGCGCGCAGCCGGATCGCGATCTCGCCGAGCGTCTTGTCATCCGGGGCTTGGCCGATCGTCTGCGTCCACGTGGACACCAGTGCCGCCTGCTCCTGCGGATCCCACTGCGGAGGTGGGGGTGCGGCCTCGCGTTCGTACGTCTGCGAGTCGGGCTCCACGTCGTCGGTGGGGATGCACAGCACCTGCAGCAGCGCGATCCGGTAGGCGACGCTCATCGCCTTCGCCGCGCCCTTGTCGCCGAAGTCCATGGACTCCCCGGGCACCATTGCCTCGATGTAGTCGCCGCCCGGTCCGTAGAACCGGTAGGTGACGGAGACGGTGCACTCCCGAGAGGGTTTGCCTCGACTGGTCAGGACGTCGCGGTAGTGCGCCTCACTCTGGACCGGGGTCGGGATGATGCCGTGCTTGCGAAACACCGGCCCGACCACGTTCACGACCGCGTCGACGCCGCGGAAGTTGTAGCCCTGCTCGTTGTTGCGGCTGGTCTTCCCGATGGCCTGCACATCGGCCATGGCGGCACTGAGCGCGACGTGCACCGTCGGGGTGGCGGTAGCGGTCGCCATCACTCGGCCCCGCGGATCGCACGGTCAGCGGCCATGATCGCGGCGACAGCACCCATACGAGCCTCGTGGGAGTCGAGCCACATCGCAGCGCGACAGTAAGAGTGCTCCGAGCCCTCTTCGACCACCAGGGCAGCAACCTCGCCGGCCGGCGTGGGGACGTGCGCGATTTCGATCGAGTCTCCGCCGCTGTCCTTGTGGCGCCACGGCAGGACCACTGTGGGCGGCTGCGCCCGGTCTGAGGACTCCGGGACGAGACGGACGATGGGAACGTCAGGGCCGCCAACAAGTTTCGCGACTCCACCGTCGCGCCAATAGACCCACCACCTTGGGTCCGGCTGGTCGATGCCTACCACCCAGGCACTTCCGATCCGGACACACGGCGTGCCACCGATGAGGTACGCCCCCGGCTCGGGCTCTGCGGGGACCGGCGGCCTGACCTCGGTCAGCCGGGCCGGGTCAAGCACCAGGTACTCCGAACGGTCCGGAGTGATGTGCAGAAAGATCCGTCCCGCCGGGCTGCCGTCGCTTGTGTTCAGCAGCGGCTGGCCGTCGAACTCGCCCCCGCCCAACTCGTCGGGCAGCTTGTAGCGGGTCACTGGGTCACCTCGCTCTCCACGCAGCCACGGCAGGTCGGGCACATGCCCCCGTACTCGGCGCGCATCCACGCGTTCGCGCAGCCCTCGTGCAGACCCGCGTACCGGCCCGAGGTGATCCGGTCACCGCGTCGGAGGGCGTCGTACAGGAACGTCTTGCTGTCGTCGGTCTGGTCCTCGACGGCGGTGTGGCGGAACACCAAACCCAGGCACAGCACCAGCAGGCCGAGGAGGAACATGCCGAGGGCGTAGACGATGAGCTTGTCGGTGAAGGTCACGTCGCCACCGCCCACCGGTCGACGGAATCCGCATACGCCGCGCCCCGGACTCGGACGGGAAGCTTCGCGTCCGGGCCGGCCGAGTGTGTGGCCCGGTCGATGCTGTACCGCTCCGCCTTCGCGGTGGCGTCGAACAGCACCCGCTCCTGGCTGGTGCTCAGGTGCCCGCGCATCTGCCGGTGCCGGCCGACGTAGTCGAAGTCCTCGGTACGGGACGCCCACTGACGCACCAGCAGGACCGAGCCGGCGATCAGGGCGCCGGCGAGGTTGAGCAGCGTTCTCATCGCTTGCCTCCAAGGCATTTCCGGCACGGGTGGCAGTCCAGTTGCGCCGCCGCTTCCCGGCTGATGAGGGTGCCGCCCTTGGGCACCCAGCCGCAGGCGGTCAGCATCGACAGGTCAGAGTTGAGGACCCGGTGGGCTGGGGAGTGGCGGACCAGGGTGGCCACGCGCCACTGCTCGGCGAGCTTCACGACCCACCGACCTTCTTGGCCGACGTCGGAGGGATGCGCGAGAAGACGCCACGGAGCAGGAACACCGCAACGACAGCAGTCCAGTAGCCGATGGTCGGGATCGCCGGCCACCACTGGGCGTGCAGCACGCCGACTCCGAGCATCAGCAGCCACGCCTCGTAGAGCGTGATCAGCGCGACGACGATGGAGCGGGTGATGCAGCCGCGCAGGGCCTCGCCCCGCTGCTTCGCCCGGCGTCCTCGGCGGACGAGGTCCATCAACTCGTTGCGGTCGAAGCTCACCGCACACCTCCGGGGATCACGTCGGGTAGGGCGTCAGAGGCCAGCACGCACACAGCCACCAGCCGCTGCCGTAGCTGCGGGGTGAGGTGGGACAGGGGGCCGATCCGTCCGGTCACGTAGTCGGCCAGGACCGGGTCGATCGGGGCCAGCGGTGTGGACGGGGTCGCGAGGACCGCGTCGGCGGTGGTGACCGGGGTGAGGGGCTGGTGGTCGTCGAAGGTGTTGTTGCACTGACCACACCGGCCGTCGGCCCAGTCCCGCGCACGCTCCTCGACGGACAGGCGTGAGGTCTTGTCGTCGGCCGAGTAGAGGGCGACGCACTCAGCCCATGACCGGCCGATCATGACTCGTCCCCGACAGCCACAACGAGCACAGGCGTTCCGGGCGCCATCTCGGCCAGCTCAACAAGGGCGTTCTTGTGCTCGAACGTCCCGCCCGCCAGGGGCTGGACGCGCAAGTACACCTCGCCGCCGAGTCGGGCGACCTGCTGGGCCAACCACTCCTCGACGTGCTCCCGGCCGGTGAACGCGTCGGGAACCTCCACGGTGGACAGTTCGGGGAACTGGGCAAGCAGTGCGGGCTTGCAGGCGTCAGACGCGCGGGGAAGCTGGTGGGTGAACAGGCTCTCGCCGGTCATGAAGTCGAGGAGGCGGTGCACGCCGTCCATGTGGTCCGGTGACACGAGGTACCCGGTGGTGATCGACAGGATGTCGCCGAGGTGGAAGGTGGAGCCGGTAGGCTGGTCTGTGGACATTGGAGATCCTCTCGATCGGCTCTGGTGTCCGCGGGCCGGCCGACTGCTTTCGGGCGGCCCGTTTGCTGCTGTGGTCTTGGTGGGGGCCGGGCCGAGTCCTAATCAGCCCGGCCCCCGGTGTCGCGCTCTAGCCCGGGCCAGCAGGGGCGAGCGCGGAGGTGGTCACTTCGAGCCGACGATCACGGGCGTGGTCGACTCGCCGCAGTTGAACGTCGGCGGCAGGTTCTGCAACTGCCCCTTCGCTGCGAGGGCGGCGTACACGCTCAGACCAGCGCCGAGGACGGTGAAGGAAGCCCACAGGATGAGCTGAGCGGTCACGTCACTTCCCCTTCTTCGGTGGGTCTTTCGGCGGCGGGTCGCCAGCCGGCGGGCGGTTGGTGCCCGGGTGCCGCTTCGGCGGGTCGGCGATGGGGCGGGTCGGGCCGGGCTGGTGGCGGGGCATCAGGCGGCCCTCGCCGGTACGGGTGGGGCGGTG
>Ga0247682_1000455_pt1 | contig 11555 bp, 13 predicted proteins | sample CNK23_metaG_FD_190130 | JGI IMG/M metagenome (GOLD analysis project Ga0247682, IMG submission 190130) | Soil microbial communities from Purdue University Martell Research Forest, Indiana, United States - CNK23 | ecosystem: Environmental > Terrestrial > Soil > Temperate forest > Bulk soil...
TCTGGCATCAGAAATCATTTTTTCAGAATGGTGTTGATCATGCTCACCTCGGCCAATTTCACATGTATGCCTTCGGAAAGCATCTTGTTGGGGGTCTTCAGTCAGGAATGATCTACCAGATGAACATTCCTACTCCTGATGGTTTAGGCGGTTGGAATTTCGTCACTGATGCAGGAAATCCAATCAACCGAATGCGGCGTTCGCCATACATTGGTGCTGCTGGAATCTGGAATCAGATTACCTCGCTTGAAGTCATGGCGGATACAGGACTCGGGCCAAATATTCCGCTGAATGATGGCTCAGGAAACTCTCGCGGGCCTCAATTGATGGTCAGATTTTCAGATGATAACGGAAATACCTGGTCGAATCAGAGAACTCTTGACATGGGGCAGATTGGGCAGTTTGGCTTGCGCTTGAGGCTGTTTCGGCTTGGGGCTTTTTGGGGTTCAGTAGGCCGAATCTTCGAATTCTCGTTTACCGATCCTGCTCCTTTGAGGATTGTGGATGCAGATTTGACGGGAACACCTGATTTGATTCCGCAGAAAAGATTGGCTGCGCGACTCCGCGAGCAAGCCTGATGGCAAATCCAATCCAACAGCGTCCACTTGAACCTATTTTGGCAGAACTGATCAAGATGGGAGCACAGCCCAATGGCGCATTGTTCATTGCTATGCGGGATATGCTCACCCGATCAGACAAAACGACTACAAACAATGGCGCAATCCAAAGCGCCGCAAATGTTACCGGCAGGACAGAGCCTCTTAGCTCCACGCTTCAAAACGTGACCTCTGCCGGTCAACTTTCAACCGCAGACGCAATAGCAGCGGACGGCTCAACCTTCGGGCGTGTGGCAATCACGGCTTTAACGGCAAATCAGCCCGATTTGAGCAAGGCGGGGGTGATCAATAAAACTGCTGCCAACATCTCGGAAACAACCAATCTGAAATGGAGAACCGCAGCCCACAGTACCGCCCAGCCTACAAATATTGTGATTACTGGAACGGATTCAGGCGGCGGGCACGCCTCAATCAGCTATCCGGCATTCAATCTAAGGGTGCCCACTTCAGACGGCTTATTTGTTGATATTGCAGAGCCTCCGGGGTTGTCGATTGGCCTATTAAATTCCACGCAATACTTCATCTTCATGGATGATCCCAATTTTAATGGAACTGGAAGCCTTGTTCCATCAACCGATCCAAACACGATCTTCCAGAGTGGCAACCGCTTTTACTCAGGAGTAGTGACAACTCCAGTCGGAGGCGGAGGGCCAACCACAGGCAAACCTGGTGGACAGGGCGGCGGATTGAATCGCGCAACGGTGCTTGCATAAATGGGAATTTCAGGCAGCAAGGAACTAGAAATCAGGGGCAGGAAGGTGACTGTTCATGCGGAAAAGATCGCAGACCGTTCCTACAACTTCCATGCCGTATGTGGGCATTTCGTCCGAATACTCAAAGTCACGATTGGCGATGCTGATGGAAATATTTCCATTAAGACACCTGAAGACCTGCAAAAAGGTATAGATGGTGCCCGCCAAAAGGCAGCGGAAGCTGCTGTGCAAGCCGCAGAACATGCCGAGATAGAGGCGCAGATTGATTAGATATGAAGTAGAGAAATGGCGCGACATCCAAGGGCAGGAACTTGAAGACCTTTTACAACTTCACTGGGAAGAAATTGCCCTCAACAAAGACACAATCAAACTGGCGATTGACTATGAACGCTACAACACTCTTGATGATGCGGGTGCATTTCATGTCGTCACGGTCAGAGACGGGACAAATCTGGTCGGCTATCACGCGGCCATCATATCTCCCCATCTGCACTACAAAAATGACCTCATGGCATTCTCAGATGTCTACTTCCTCCGCAAAGACTACCGTACCGGACGAACAGGAATAAAGCTGTTTCAGTTTGTCGAACAGTCCCTAAAAGCGCGCGGAGTGAAAAAGATCATCATCAACACCAAGAAGCATTTGGACATGAGCAAGCTGTTTGAATATCTGAAGTATCACGAGACTGAAATTATCTTCACTAAGGTGCTTAACTAAATGGGCATTACTGCTGGAGTTGGCGCACTTATAGGCGGAGTGGTTGGAGGCGGAGCATCTGTTGCCAGTGGAATTCTTGGCTCAAATGCTGCCAGCGATGCTGCGTCTACTCAGGCGCAAGCAGCAAATAATGCTGCCAATCTCCAACGCCAAACAGCCACAGATGCCCTCAACTTCAATAAACAGCAGTATGGAAACTCGCTCAACATCATGGCTCCGTGGATCAATACGGGGCAAAGCGCAAACTCAAGATTAGCTTTCTTGATGGGATTGAATCCGAATCAGGGACTACCTCCGGGCGTAACGAATCCGAATATGCAAGGCACTCCCACAGGGCAAGGCGGAACTGATCTTTCGTCATTGCTTGGCGGATTTAATCCGGGGCAGGTTGCCCGAACGCCCGCAGGAAACTCAATTCAGGCATTTGCTCAAGGCGGGCAAGTTCCAATGCTTAATGCCAGCCCGACAAATCAGGCGATTAATGGCGGGCCTACACCTGTTGGTTCCCTTCCCAATGGAGGCCTTGGCATAAATCCGGGTGGCGGAGCACTCAACCCAAATGATCCGGGTCAGAACTTCCTTGGAGGATTTACGGCTCCGGGCGGGCAGGTTCCAACGAACACGGTTAATGCTGGCGGGACTGGACAAATTCCCATTAATGGAGCGGGGCCGGGAGGATCAATCACTGCCTCCATTAATCAAGGCGGCGGTGGGCAAGTTCCGATAAATCAAGTTGGCGCACCACTGAGCAACGGATTTGGTTCTCTCGCTCAAGGCTGGAATCAGACTTTCACCAGTCCGACAGATGTAACAGAGCAAAACGATCCTGGCTATCAGTTCAGACTCGCTCAGGGACAGCAGGCACTCCAGAACTCTGCCGCTGCGCGCGGTGGTTTGCTTTCAGGTGGAACAGCGAAAGCGATCAACGATTACGCCCAGAACTCAGCCTCAAATGAATACAGCAACGTCTATAACCGCGCCCTCCAGAACTACAACACGAATTACAACACGTTCTCAAATGATCAATCCAACCTGTTCAATAGGCTTTCGGCACTTTCGGGAACTGGGCAGGTAGGCGCAAATCAGTTGAGTAATGCCGGACTGAGCACTGCAAACACGAACGCCAATATCGGATTGACCTCGGCAGGGCAGATTGGGCAGCAGTTGAACAATGCTGGTGCAGCAAGTGCCTCAGGATATGTTGGCGGTTCTAATGCGATCACTGGAGCACTCTCTGGTGTAGCCAATAGCGCTACCGGGGCGCTGAGTTTATATCAGCTATTGAATAGGCAAAATTCAAATCCGGGAGGGCAAGGAGTATAAATGGCATCAATTCCTCTACCGGCTCTCAGCGTAAGACCTCCTGAACCCGTCACTAACCCGATGGATCAGTATGCCAAAGCTCTGCAAGTTCAAGGCATGATGCAGCAGCAGAAGATGGGGCAAATTCAACTTCAACAGGCGCAGCAAGCCCAGAAAGAGCAGCAGATTCTTGGACAACTCATGGTAAAGAACAAGGGCGATCTGAATAAAGTAATTCAGGATGCTCCAGATGCCGGAGTGCGTCCGAATACCGTTCTTACACTTCAGCAACATAATCTTCAAGTTCAGGATATGCTCTCGAAAAAGAGCGAAACAGACCTCAAGAACTTCGGGACGGTTCATGACAATGCGGCGGGTTTGATTCAGCCAGTGCTTGATGCGAAGACTCCAGAAGCAAAGGATGCCGCCTACCAGCAAGGCATACAGGCCATCCAAAAAAATCCTCAGATGTATGGGATTACTGATCCTAGCCAGATGCCCCCTCCGCAAAGACCTCCCGATGATGCGCTGAAAACTCAACTCGCGCTGCACATGGGACAGAAGGAACAGGCGGCCCAGCAGATGAAAGAGCGCGAAGTTTCTGCTCAGGAGATGGCGGCACAGGCGCGTAAGACGGCAGCCGATGCGACAGCAGCCAAGAATGCTCCTCTCGCTCCTCCTGCGGTTCAGCAGCTCAACCAGCAACTAGCTGCGCGCTATCAGGTATTGAATCCTGGTAAACCGTTACCGCCAGAATTCACTCTGCCTGCAAATGCCAAGCGGCAGGATTATGAAGACCTCGACAAAGCTCTTGAGCAAGTAGAAAAAGCGCAAGGCATAAAGGCCCAACAGGAGGCGGCTGCTGCTGCAAGGGCTTCGGCTGCTCAAGACCGCAATGATAAGCAAGGAATGAAGTCTGTAATCGGTTTTGATTCCAAGGGAAATCAGATTTTTTCTTCGGCAGGAGATGCAAAAGCTCTCGGACTTAAATCGGTGCGCGAAGTTGGGCAGGCCGAGGCCGAGAAAGTCACAAATGCCCGCAGCCTCATGCCTCTCTTGAACAGTACCGATCCTGAAGACCCCGGCGTTCTGCAAATGGCCAAGAAGCTACAGGATGAAGGTAAATTGGGGCCTCTCGCTGGCCGCTGGAATGACTTTCTGGCAGGTAAATGGGGTTCTGGTGATCCAGAGTATGCAGCTTTTAGGGCCAAAATGGGACTTTCAACTACGGCCTTAATGCAGGTTCATGTTGGCTCACGCGGCGGAGCTTTCATGTTGGAGCATTTTCAAGATTTAGCGAATGCCGGGAAGATGGACGGCCCTACTCTGCTTTCAGCTCTCGATACTGAGAGCAAATATGTAGCACGTAAAGCTATGCTTCCATCCTCGCAGCAATCGCAAGGCTCCGGCACGGTTATGATGCGCGCTCCAGACGGCACTACAAGACCAGTTCCCGCCGATCAGGTTGAGCACTTTAAATCCAAGGGTGCTCAAGTAGTAAATCAGTAAATGGACGATTGGTTCACTCAAAACGCTCCCCAGCAGGCTCAAACTCCTCCGCCGAAAGCGGATTGGTTTGCTGCGAATGCACCTAGCAAGCCCTATGCGCCCGGTTCCATCGAGGCTGCACTGTCTACCGCCAAGATCAGCCCTCCTGAACCTGGAATCGGAGCAGCTATTAACCGCTTCAAGGAAAGAGTGCGCGGGGCAATGGGGGCAGACGTCAAGCCAGCCGGTGACGTTATCGGCGGGGCGGTACTGGGGCCGATGACGGTAGCTCATGGAATTACTCAAATTCCAGAGCATCCCGTAAGGGCCACAAATGAGATGGTGCGCGGCGTTGGGCAGACGGTAGCTCTACCAATGGCTGTAGCTAATCCGGCAATGATGGCTTATGCGGGGCCTTCAATAATGGCCCAACAAGGAACCCAGAAGGGCCTAGAAGCGCTTGGAGTAGATAAAGACTATGCCGAATTAGGCGGAAACGTTGCAGGCGCTTTGACGGGGGCCGCTGTAGCTAAACCTCAGATTGCCGGGAAGCTGGTAAAGAGCGTTGGGGCGATGGCCAAACCACTAGGCAATCTACCTATATTAGACAAAATAACTAAAGCCGTAGGGTCAATTAAGGATGTTCCTGGAGACCTTAAGGACATCTGGACACAGGATTCAAAGCCAGCGCCTCAGGTAGTCGAAGCGGTTAAGGCTTTAGATGATCCATCCAAGCCGCTAGCAAAGATTATTGATATTCAAAATCGGTATGTTCAACCCGGCCCGCGAGAGCCAGTTAACCTTCTTCCGCAATCACAAGCAGGAAGAGGATTTCAGGGAGAATTTAAAGTATCTCCAGCTGCGGAATCTATACAAGCCGCAGCGGAATCCAAGGCTATGGCCGTTCCTACTGGCCAAGAAAATACAGTCAATAGCCTCCCAAAAGCGCCAATCAAGAAAGTGATGTCAACCGATCCCAAGACAAGGGTCACGCTTGGCGATCCTGCCCAATCAGGCGATTACTCAGTTTCCCCGGTAATGCAGGGCGGCAGAGAAGTTGGGCGGCTGGTTTATCAGATTGACGGAGACCGCGCAACGGTTCACTGGCTGGGAGATTCGGCAATGAAGAATTCTCTTTCCAATCAGCTTGGGCCAGTCGGATTGAAGCAAATCTTTATGAAATTCGCCAAACAGAACCCAGACGTAAAGGCCTTGCAAGGGATTCGAGTCGGCGGGGCCAGTGGAGACGAAGCGATGAGTGTGGTTTATGACATTTCCGATCTTTACGGTAAATCTCCGCAGCAGAATCTAGTTCCGACTCACCAGAGGCAGCTTGCAGGCCAACCGGGAAGGGTGCCGGTAACTCACACTCCAGCGCCAGCAGAGCCAATGACTGTTCCAACCGGGCCGGTTACAGAGCCCCGCGTTCCAGTGAATGATGAGGACATGACCAATTTGTTGATGGAATCTCTGCGGCAGATCAAGGCCAAACGCGGTCAGTAGCGCCTAGGGAATTCGAGTATTTTTCGCATTCTGGCAGCTTCTTTTTTTATCACGCTCAACCGAGTGTCAAAAAACACCCGAAACCAAGACTCATTGACGATCCAGAGCCTTTTAGCAAAGCGCCATGATGCCCAAATCAGCAATGGAATACCAATAAGGCCGATTAGAAAATCCATAAAGGCTCAAGAGTACCCCTAATCTCATGAAAATAAAACTTCTCTTTGTATTTGCCCTGTTTCTGGGGGTATTTGCCAGTGTTTCTTCGGCACAAGTCACCGTAGCGCCATTCGTCACTCCGGCCCAACAGTTCTTTGACAACAACGGAAATCCTTTGGCTGGAGGAAAAGTATGCACATTTGCGGCAGGGACGACCACGCCATTAGCGAGCTACAGCGATAACGGCATCACTCTGAATGCAAATCCTGTGGTCTTAGACTCGGCAGGCAGAGGCGTAATTTACCTCACTGCTGCCTCATACAAGATAGTCATTGCTGCTTCGACGGCAAACAGTTTGTGCTCTCCAGCAATCAAATCTCAGGATCAGGTGAGCTGGGTTACTCCGCTCTCATCTTTTAGCGGAATCATTAGCACTGGGCCTGTGACTGTTCAGCCATCCACCGCCGCGACGGGCGGAGCAAATCAGAATTCACCTAACCTGTGCATTAACGGGTTTTATTTCAACGTGACTTCGCTTTCGGATCAATGGTGCTTTTCTGATGTTTTGGGAGCGGGAGCCACGCCAACATCTACACTTACGCTGACGCATACAGGAAGCGGAGGCGCTACTGCTCTAAATTTCGCTCCTCCTCTGAGTTTCAACAATACGACCATCACCAATGGAACATTGAACGGAACTTTTGCCGGAAATCCTACATTCAGCGGAGCAGCAACATTTTCTCCTGGGTTGACTACATTGGGCAGCGGTTCTCAGGCTTTGCAGGGTGGGCAGCCGACGAACGTTCCTGTCAATCTTAAATCGCTTGAGACTTCGACTGCTGACTATATTCAGAATCCGCAAGCGTTTTTCTCTCGCATTGACTCAACAGCTTATTCGGTAGGGCTTTGCACAAATGGCCCTCTAGCTTCATGCGAGCAGCCTATTGTCCGCGTGACGGGCACCAATGCGACCACCGGCAATATCCCCGGACAGGTCGGACTCTTGGTGGATATGTTCGGATACAAAGCCAATGGGTTTACCGCTCCTCCAGCCTTCGCAAATTACGAGGTGGGCGTTGGCGCGCAGGTGCAAGATGCGGCAGTGGACAACATCACAAACCTTCGCGGAGCCAACTTCATCGCGGTAATCAATGGCACTCCTACCCATGCAGGGCCGGGAGGATTCACGCGTTCCGCTGCTGGAATTGAGATTGACACCAACAACAATTCTTCGGGAGACGCCAATTCAGCGGTAACCAACTTGGCAGGTAATGCGCTATATGGATTGACTCTCAGTCATAATGGGAACTTCAACGCGACAGCAGCAATCAGCGTTGCAACTTCAGCAGCAGCTGGGAAAGGTTGGAGGTATGGACTTTGGCTTACAGGTCTTACCGATTGCGGAGTATGTATTTACAAATCTGCCAACGTATCGCCAACACACGGCATTCATATTCAAACGTCAGGCAATTCCGGCATCGTTCTGGGCGGTGGAACTATTGGAACGAATGGGGAACCATCCAACTCGGCGGGAGCAACTTTCACGACTGGCGCTTTGATTCTGGATGCTCTCGGAACGAACGGAACTGATGAAAATCAGGACTCAAATGCTGTCCTGTTTCGCGCTAAATCGGTTGGCTCAATTCAGCATGATTGGAAAGAGATCCACCGCACAACCAACAATCTCCTGAGCTGGCACATGGATGCTGTTGCGGATGCCATGAACCTAAGCTCTACCGGAGTTTTGACGCTACCGCCTTCTACGGGTCAGGTCATTCTACCGGGTGGATCGGCTACAAACCCAGCCGTAGCAATGTTTAACGCGACAACCGGCATTTACTCACCAGCGGGCGGGATTGTGGACGTTACGAATAACGGAATCGCCGTTCGCCTCCAGACTAACTCGGTTAACGTAAACTCTCTCACCGGATCGGTTGGATTTGGCGGAGCAATAACGCCAGATTCAGGGATTCAGCGTCCCGCTGCTGGGATGGTAAACGTATTCAAGACCTTGGGCGCAAAAGACGGCATCATTCAATCAGGAAACACGGTCAGGGTGGCATCAGATTTCACCACGGCCAGTGCAACCCTCGTCACGATTACCGGCTTGACATGGACAGTTCCGGCCCTTGCCACGAATTACAGCTTCCATTGTGCTCTGTCTTATTCTCAGGCGACAGCAGTTGTTGCAGATGCTTTTGGCATTCAGGCGGCAACGAATGCGCCAACCAATATTTTTGCTAATGCTGCTGTACAGATTACGGTCGGCCCGCCCGCAACGGAAGTTAACGGCACTCTGGCCACTCTCTCAACAACCACAGCGACCAATATAGTTACATTCACTCCGGGAGTAATTGGGACAAACTATACTGCCTACCTGGATGGCACAATAGAAAACCCAGCCAGCGCGAATACCTTCAACATCATGGTTCTCACTGGAGCTGGTGCGGATTCAATCACCGTAAAGCGCGGGAGTTATTGTCAGCTTTTCTGATTTGGGTAGAGCCAAGCCACAAAGATAATTCCTAAAATCACTATCAATCCCATTGCTGCAATGACGAACCACTTCCAAGTTTCCACTTTCGATGCTCCGAGATTTGTGAAGGGTATGGGTGCCAGCAAAGATTTGCGGCATGAGAGTTTATTTGTTCGGTTTTTGGAAATCCCCGGCAGCACCCGAAAGCACCACCGGGGAGGTGCAAAGTTTACTTCTTGGGAACACTGAAAGTTCCACTGGCGATCATGGCAGGTTGCTTGTGACCGCCACGAAGAGAGAACGCCAGAGCAGTAGCAGCGACAGCCGCGATGCCAGAGACAGCAATCACTTTTTTCTTGGTTGAGAACTTGGGCGAGACGAACTTTTCAACGTGTTTCGGCGCTGGCTTTGGTTGCGGGGCATCGGGAAGGTTCTGCCCAAAAGTGAGAGTTGAAACGAACAGCAGAAAGGTTAAAATGCGAGCAGTCATTGAGCACCTCCAGTGTGCTTTTTGATTAGTGCCGGGGCAGGCCGTAAACCTGTTCCGGTACGCTCGAAATCTTACTTCCCTGCCTACCCAGTGTCAACCGACTTTCATTCGCCAGTTATTACTTAGGTAACCCAAAAAGGGCAATGACGAAAGGCATACGCCACTGCCCCAAATCAGCAAGGCCAAAGCATGTTAGCACAAGGGAGGCCCTGATGCCTCAAAAGAAGTCAAACAAACACACACGCGAACTTGAGAGGCTGAAGAAAGAGGTAGCACTCATTCAGCAGCGTCTCAATGTTCTTAAAGCAGAAGGAGTCAACGTGGAAGCAATTAACGCAGCACTTGCCAAACTATCAACCGATGTCGATGCACTGATTGCCAAGGGTTCTGGAGGAATAACTCCTGCCCAAGCTCAGACAATCGTGGATGGACTGACGGCACTTTCAACCAAGATCGAAGCTGCTGTAGCAGCGTAACCAAATAACCCGCTGGTTTCGGCTGGCGGGCCTTGTTCCCCGCAAGGAGCCTCCAATGGTAGGAATATTGATTTATGTTCTCGTGTTGGCGATTGTGGCAGCGATTCTCTGGTACATCACCAGTATTTTGCCGCCTCCAATTCAGCCCGTTGCCCGCGTGATTGTGGTTGTGATCTGCGCGATCTTCCTCATCTACATTTTGCTCTCTCTAACTGGCGGCCTGCCTTCTTTGGGGCATAGGCCGCTGCATCCGTGATTGAGTGATTGGCTGCCGTCCAAAAAACTACCCGCTGCCCGCGTTGCCGGGGATGGGGCACAGTCGGCAAGAAGAAACCGCGCCGTTGCCCTGTCTGCAAGGGTGAAGGCGAAATCATTGTTTTGCAGAATGGAAAGAGGCCCAAATGACCACAATTTATGCAGGCTTAGAAAAATACGCATTGTTCACGAAAGATCAGAAGATTCCTTTCCAATGGATTCAGCCGGGCAACACTGGGAATACAGGCGGCGGATCAGGCAAGCCTCACGGCACTACGATCTGGACTCCTACGGCCACAGGAACCGTAATTCAGTTCGATCCCAAGCCCAATTACGATACCGGCGATCACTACATGGTGCTGCCCTATCCAACGCAGCCACCAAAGCGTCTAAGAACGACATGCGGAAATTGGTCTGCACTGACTCCGGCAGACTGGGCAAAGTCTCAGCAGATGGAAGGGCCGGTAGCGGAATATGTTGGCCAGGGATACCAGTACACCTGCGCATGGGCCTGTAATCCGAAAGACGGCCTGAGATATTGGGCAGGCGCGCAGAAGTGGCAATCGCTCAAGAATGTTACTGTCTCGCTGGCAAATCCTATTTTCTGGGTGTACGAATGCTCTCTTGATGCTCTGAGGCATACCTTCACCTATAAATGGCTGGTAATTAATGGCCAAAAGATTGACGTGAATATCGAGGTTCCGGCAGTCCTGCATCCGTCTAAGCAAGAGTATTCAATCGCTGTGCAGATGGATGGGAATAAGGTCGGAGATGCTTACTCAGCTCTGTTAAGCAATCTGGTTACGGAGTGGGAGTAATGGGATGGATGGAGGCAGGCCACATAACCATCATTGGGCTGGCGCTGGCCATCCTTCATGGAATCAAGTTCAGATTTGAGTGGGAACGAAACGGAGACGGCAAATCCCGGCTGAAATACCGAATTTACTTTGCCAACAAAAACGAGTGACTAAAGCAGAAATAACACTGCGGGAATACCTTGAGCAGCGAATGAATGCAATGGATAAGGAGCATTCCCTTCAAGCCGACGAATTGGCTCGTCGCTTAGATGAATTGAATCATGCTCACGCCAAGGCCACAGAGGACAAGATGCAATTCCTGCCAAGGGAAGTATTCGAGCAGTCCCAAAAAGAGGAGCGGAGCTGGCGCGAACAGGTCAACAATACGCTGGCAGAAGCCAAGGGACGAGCTACGATCCTAGCGGCCATAATGTCGATTGCCGTGGGAATAGTTGTTTTGGTGATCAGTAAAATCTGGAAATAGGAACACTAGAAAAACTTTGTTGAAAAATCCAGTTCTGGCACTATAATGCGGAACAAATTAGCTGTATTTCATAAGGGCAG
>Ga0247682_1000462_pt1 | contig 11324 bp, 13 predicted proteins | sample CNK23_metaG_FD_190130 | JGI IMG/M metagenome (GOLD analysis project Ga0247682, IMG submission 190130) | Soil microbial communities from Purdue University Martell Research Forest, Indiana, United States - CNK23 | ecosystem: Environmental > Terrestrial > Soil > Temperate forest > Bulk soil...
ACCAAAAAATGCCCCGGCGGTCAATTCCGGGGGAAGTTTCCGCCCTGAAGTGGCCCGGATTAGAAGCCGGGGATTATCACGCACTTCAGTGCGGAACGAACGCGCGGTTCGAAGGTCCATCGGGGTTAACTCCTTGGCTCCAGACAGTCCTTCGCGATCGCGCAAACCAGAGAACCGCCAGCGCAACAGGCCTCGATTGCACCACGCTGCGGTCGTGCCCCCAGGCAGCCGGGGGCTGGCGGTTCTCTGGACTAACTTAACGTCACCTCATCAGGAGGCACCAGTCTTGTCGAGGAAAACCGTCGGGTCTAAGCCTTATCTCCCCGTGCGGGCTGTTGATCGAGGCGCTAATCCCTCCGGGCGCTGACGGAAAAGTACAGACAAAGTGCTGGTGCCTCCGGATGAAGTGACGTTGAGAACCCTGAAAGTAAAATCCAGAGGAGGTGAACTCTATGCCAAGAGGGGGTGACAGCTCTGAATCTTCTAGGCCTAGGAGACCTCCGGCTAGAACACCCGAACAACGACAGCAAATGTTGGTCGGACTCGCCTACGACGAAGCAGAGCGACAGATTCGGTCCGGAGGGGCTACATCACAACTGCTTACTCACTTTCTCAAGCAGGCTACGCCGAGGGAAGAGCTTGAACTTGAGAGACTCAGAAGAGAAAACGAGCTACTGAACGCTAAGGTCGAACTCATGGGCAAGATGGACCGGATGGAGGGGCTCATGAACAACGCACTCAACGCATTCAAGACCTACGCAGGAACAGCCGATGACGTCGAATACCTCGATTAGATGCTTTCGTGACTTGTCGAGAATCGACGACTACCTCGAGCGGTTTGAGTATCTCAGACTTCGCTCGACTGTAGGTGTCTCGACCTTTGGATCCGATAGATGGCTCAATCAGGCGTTCTACACTTCGACCGAATGGCGTCGAGTGAGGGACATTGTCATCTCGAGAGACTGGGGAAGAGACCTCGGGGTCGAGGGTTACGAGATCCCGGATCAGATCATCGTGCATCACATGAATCCGATGGCTGTCGCGGACATCGTCGATGGTGATGCTTCGATCCTCGACCCCGAGTACCTAATCTCCGTTTCACTACTGACACACAACGCGATTCACTACGGCGACGCTAGTCTTCTGCGTCGTCCGCTAGTCGAAAGACAACCCGGCGACACCAGACTCTGGTAACAGTTGCTGGGATCGCCAAATCGTATCAAAAATTGCCAAGTCCGGAGGGACAACATGACTGACCGCAAGCTGTACGACGGGATCAACACCGATGCTCGGGACATCGCCAAGGTAATTCAGCCTGGAGACGGTGTCGCCTACTACGTCGACGGGATCTTCGCCTGGAATTCCGCGGAGATCGCGCTCTTCCCGCACAACTGGCACGTGACCATCACCGTTCTCGGCAATCCGGCCGACGTCGCTGACTGCGAGACCGGCGACCTGACTCCGTGGCAGGCGGCCGCGTGGGTTGTTCGGCAGAAGGCCCGCGGCTACTGGCGACCGACGGTCTACCGAAGCTTCTCGCTGATGGATGACATCAGGCAGGCCACAGGACCGCTCATCATGGGCGAGGACTGGGACTCGTGGGTTGCTCATTACGACGACAACCCGAATCGGGACTACGCCGGCGAAGCGGCCAAGCAGTTCCACACCCAGAGCAACATGGACGTCTCCGAAGTCTACGACATGGGGTGGCCGCACCGCACCAAGCCGATCGTCGTCCCGCCAAATTCTCCCAGTCCCACCACGCCCAGGTGGCCCTTTGGCGTCACCCTTCAGTTCGGCAACAAGGGCAACGCTGTTCTGTCTCTGCAGACGGCTCTGAGCGATTCTGGTGTCTACGGTGTCCGCGGCATCGACAAGGACGGCATCTACGGTGACCAGACTCGGACGGCCGTGCACAACTGGGAAGCCGCAGCGCAAATCCCTCAGGACGCCGGCGTCGCAGGCAACCAGGTTCGCAACTCACTCATCCATGCGGGGCTGCTCAGCGCTGACGGCGTCCCAGCCTAGAACAGGAAGGCCCTATGTCCGCCAATCCTGCCAGCATTCTCGACACCGTCAAGAAATTGCTAGGAATCGACGCCGACAACACGGACTTCGACATCGAAGTTACCGTGCACATCAACTCGGTGTTTTCGATCCTAAGGCAGATTGGTGTGGGGTCTAGTTCTGGCTATGTGATCACAGACAACAGCGACTTGTGGACCGACTTCACCTCCGACGGCGTCAAGCTGGCTTTGATGAAGTCCTACTTCTTCCAGAAAATCCGGCTCTGGTTTGACCCGCCAGCTAATCCCAAGGTCCTTGACTCGATGGAGAAGCAGGTTGTCGAACTGGAGGGGCGTCTCTTGCTGGTCGCTGAGGAAATCAACCCGCCCTCCGATCCGGTACCAGTGGCCGATCGACCGGATGACTCTTTGGTCATGGAAATGGAAGCTCAGTTCCTCCAGGACTTCGGTCAAGGCAACAACCCGTGATCGGCAACGTTGGTGTCCTCGAACCGGCACCCAAACCCGTGACACGAAAGGAGGCCAAGGTGGCCGAACCAACCGCTGCTCAGCGTAGAATGTTCGCCCAGACGGGCGTCGCGATGTCAAACGGTTCCTACTACATCCGGAACGGATCCGACCTGCACAACGCCATCGAGGCCGTAGGTCGAGGTGAGGCTGCTGGTGACTCCGGATCGGCAATTCGCACGCACATCATGAAGCGAGCGGCTGCTCTGAAAATGACCAGCGCGATTCCGGACACCTGGAACTCCGACGGCACGCTCAAGGTGACCCACTCTGACGTGGAAGCGTTTCTCCAGCACTACGGCGTTCTCGGCATGCACTGGGGACATCGTAAGGGCGGCACTAAGGGTGAACCTTCTGAGGACTCCGCTCGCGTAAGCGAACTGCACACCAGGGTCAAGAAGGGTGGCGGTGTTCACGTTCTGTCCAATCCTGAATTGGAGGACTTGAACAAGCGTCTGAACCTTGAGCGGAATTACCACAGCATGATTACCGATAACAAGCGTACTTCTGCTGGCCAGAAGGCGGCTAACAACGTTCTCGGCATCACTGGAAACATCGCCAAGGGCACCGCCACCGAACTCGGCAAGGCTGCGGCCACCAAGGGCGGTAAGCACCTAATCAAGCAGGTGACCGGGCTCAGTCTTTGAGGGAGGACATGAGTGCTATCGAACACGGCGACGCCGAAGTACTACGGCCGGTTCCGTGACGCTGTTCTCCGCGGAGAAATACCGGTAAACCAGGAAATTTCCCTGCAGATGAACCGGATCGACGCGCTCATCGCCGACCCGCAGTTCTACTACGACGACAAAGCTATCGACGGGTTCGTCGCGTACTGCGAAAATGAGATGACGCTGACTGACGGAAGTCAGATAGTGTTGCTGGAGAGCTTCAAACTATGGGCTGAAGATCTCCTCTCATGGCGTTACTTCGTCGAGAGAAGCGTCTACACCCCGAACGAGGACGGTCACGGCGGTCACTACGTTCGGAAGAGGATCTGCAAGCGACTGGTCAACAAGCAGTATTTGATTGTCGCTCGCGGTGCTGCTAAGTCGATGTACGCAATGCTGATTCAGTCCTACTTCCTCAACATCGACACTGCTACGACGCATCAGATAACGGTTGCGCCGACAATGAAGCAGGCCGATGAGGTGATGGGGCCGTTTCGGACAGCTATCGTCCGAGCACCAGGTCCGTTGTTTCAATTCCTCACCGAGGGCTCTCTGCAAAATACGACTGGCTCTCGCGCTCTTCGCGCAAAGCTTGTCTCAACCAAGAAAGGCATCGAAAACTTCTTGACAGGCTCTCTGCTTGAAGTTCGCCCGATGTCGATCAATAAATTGCAGGGCCTTCGGCCAAAGGTGTCAACCATTGACGAGTGGTTGTCGGGTGATCTCCGCGAAGATGTTATCGGTGCCATCGAACAGGGGGCGTCCAAGCTAGATGACTACGTAATTGTGGCCATCAGCTCGGAGGGAACTGTCCGGAACGGCAGCGGCGACACTATAAAACTGGAGTTGCAAGACATTCTTCGCGGGGATTACTATGCTCCTCACGTCTCCATCTGGCACTACAAGCTGGACGACGTCGCGGAAGTAGCAGACCCGGCAATGTGGCCGAAGGCCAACCCAAACATCGGCATCACCGTCACTTACGAGACCTATCAACTGGACGTTGAGCGAGCGGAAAATGCGCCGTCAACGCGCAACGACATTCTCGCCAAGCGATTCGGCATTCCCATGGAAGGCTACACGTACTTCTTCACGTACGAGGAAACCGTCCCACACCGCCGTCGAACTTACTGGAAAATGCCGTGTGCAATGGGCGCCGACCTCTCGCAGGGCGACGACTTCTGTGCATTCACTTTCCTGTTCCCACTTCCCCGTGAGGCTTTCGGAATCAAGACTCGAAGCTACGTGTCGAGTTACACGATGATGAAGCTTCCTGGCGCCATGCGGGCAAAATACGAAGAGTTCATCCGAGAAGGCAGCCTACATGTCATGGAAGGAACCGTTCTTGACATGATGGTCGTCTACGAGGATCTCGAGCGTCACATTCACGATAGTGAGTACGACATTCGAGCCTTCGGTTACGACCCGTACAACGCCAAGGAGTTCATGCAACGCTGGGAGGCGGAAAATGGACCCTTCGGCCTCGAAAAGGTCATTCAGGGAGTCCGGAGCGAATCTGTTCCGCTAGGTGAGCTAAAGCATCTTTCGGAGCAGCGACTTCTTCTCTTCGACGAGGAGCTGATGTCGTTCGCGATGGGGAACTGTATTACGCTCGAGGACACCAACGGAAACCGGAAGCTTCTGAAGCGCCGGCAAGACCAGAAAATCGACAACGTTGCCGCCTTGCTCGACGCTTGGGTGGCTTTCAAGATCAATAAGGAGTCATTCGAATGAGCAACCCCGGAAGCGGTCTCGAGACCCACAAGACCGTACAGATGGTCCTGGTTGACCAGGAGAACATGGGCCCGCTGAGCCAGAAGGCTCAGAAGGTCGCGATCTACGACTCGACCGGCACGCCCGTCGACTTCACCGCTGACGCGGACGACACTGGCGCGGACGTTCTGCTGACCGGATACGCCGCCGGATCTTACTCGGCGATCTCGGCGACCGACAGCGTCAACGAGGCCATCGCCAAGCTTGCGGCAGTTGTCACTCGCAGCCGGACCGTCCACACGCTTGCCCAGTCGGGCGGAAACGTCGCTGTCGACGCTTCGCTCGCGGCGACCTACGACCTGGCCCTCACGGCCTCCGGCTGGACGATCTCCAACCCGTCCAACGCGGTTGACGGTCTCGAGATCACGATCCGCCTGGCGCAGGACGCCACCGGTTCCCGTACCGTGTCGTGGGGAACCGCCTACGACTTCGGCACGACTCCTGGTGCAGTCACGCTCACCACCACGGCCAGCAAGGTGGACGTCCTGAAGTTCCACTACGTCTCCGCGCTCAGCAAGTGGGTCTGCGTCGGCCTCGCAAAGGGCGACTAATTCTTCAGTAGTCGACCGATCCCGAGAACGCTCGAGAGGAGCGAAAATGGGAAACCTGTCAACAGATGATTTCCTCGAGCACCACGGCGTTCTCGGGATGAAGTGGGGTCACCACAAGGCTGAAGGCGGTAGTTCCGGCGGCAGCGGCGGTTCCGGTCGGACCAAACCGACAAATGACGAAATCAAGCAAGCTCGACTTCGTCAGCAAGCCAGATACAACCAGCAGGTTCGCCTGTACTCCGAAGGCGTGACGGCCAAATCAGAAAAAGGCCGTCAGAAAGCCTACGACGAGATCAATCGAATAGGGCAAGAAAGCCTGGCCGATGAAAAGATCGCCAAGCGAGCGACGACCGGTGAAAAGGTCTATGCCGGCGTCCTAATCGCCCTTTCTGCTGGCGCAGCCGCCTCCCTGCTTGTCCCTGCCCGTCGGCTCTAGAAAGGTTTAGCTCAACATGGAATATGACGAGGACGCTGTTGCGGCCTACCTAGTTCATGCCGGAATTCTCGACGAGAACTCCCTTACTCACCATGGCGTTCTCGGGATGAAGTGGCACCACCACAAAGGTGGCGACGGCTCTGAGGGCGGAGGCAGGACCCCCAGGCCGAAGAAGGCCGAGATCATTGAAGCCCGTCACCGCCAGATCGCTCTGCGAAAGCAGTACATCGCGGCTAAGAAGGCCGGCGATGAGAAGGGCGCTGCGAAGCTTGCGACGGAATTCAAGAACGGCCATGACCGAGTCACGGCTGACCACCTCACTCGCGGCGAGCAGGTCACCACGCTCTTGGTTCCGGGCATCGGTGCGCAGGTCTCAGCTGGACGAACCGCGAGGTCCACTCAGCTGAAGAAATCGGCTATCGCTACTCGGCAGGTCGGTGCTGGACTGTCTGTCGGAGCAGGCCCTCTCGCCGGAGTCGCACCTCTGGTCGGCGCTCACGTTGAGCGGAAGCTCATCGATAGGACGATCAAGAAGCGCTCTGGCTGATCGGTCCGTATCTAAACTTCTGCCGGAAAGGAGGTGGGCATGGCAGGAAAATGGATGAACCGGCTAACGGCGCTAGTGCATGCCTGGAACGCGTTTGACACTCTGGACGCCGCTGGTCAGCAAGCGCCGCAGATAGTCACTCAGAACCTGGGCACGTCATACACGTATCAGCCGCAGCGAAACCGACCTCGGATCTTCAACGAACGAACGATGATCGGTTCTGTCTACAACAGGATCGCGATCGATGCGGCGAGTGTTGTGATCAAGCACGTCAAGGTCGACGAAAACGGTCTGTATCAGAAAGACATGGTCAGCGCTCTGCAGGACTGTCTAACGGTCGAGGCAAACATCGACCAAGGCGCCTCGCAGTTTCGCCAGGACGTCATCATGACCCTCTTCGATCACGGCGTGGCAGCGATCGTCCCGGTCGACACAACGTTGAACCCGTTGATCACTGGCGGATACGATGTCCAGTCGATGCGGGTAGGTCAAGTGTTGCAGTGGTTCCCTCGGCACGTGACTGTCAGGCTCTACAACGACAACAAGGGAATCAGGGAAGACGTCACGCTTCCCAAGGCGATGGTTGCCATTGTGGAGAACCCTCTCTACACCGTGATGAACGAGCCGAACTCCACTTTGCAGCGCCTGATCCGAAAGCTCGCCATTCTCGACGACGTAGACGAGCAGAGTGCTTCAGGCAAGCTTGACATCATCATTCAGCTTCCCTACGTCGTAAAGACAGAGACGAAGCGTGAAGAGGCCGCCAAGCGCTTGAAGGAAGTTGAGTTCCAGCTGAAGGGTTCGCAGTATGGTATCGCCTACGTGGACGGCACCGAGAAGATCACTCAGCTGAACCGCCCGGCAGAGAACAACCTGATGGCTCAGGTTACGTACCTCGTCGAGTTGCTGTACAGCCAGCTCGGCATCACCGCAGAGGTAATGAACGGCACGGCTCTCCAGCCAGCGATGGTCAACTACTACAACCGGACTATCGAGCCGATCAACAGAGCCATCACCGAAGCGATGAAGAGGACGTTCCTCACCAAGACTGCTCGTACTCAGGGTCAGTCTATCGTCGCGATCAACGATCCGTTCAAGCTGGTTACGATGGCAGATCTGGCCCAGCTTGCGGAAGCGTTCAGTCGTAATGAGATTCTCACGCCTAACGACTTCCGTGCCATCCTGGGTCGTCCGCCAGCCAGTGACCCGGCGGCGAATCAGCTGAAGAACAGGAACATGCCTACTCCTGATCAAGGAGCGTTGCCCCCGAGCGATCCTTCTAGCGGACAAGGCCAATTGCCGGCCTTCTCGCAACCGAAGGCTATCGGAGCAGCTCCAACGTAGAGCGATACTAACTAAGGAGTTGAACAGTCAAAATGGTAGCACAGGCAACGCCTGACTTCGGAGGCTACGTCACTCGCTACGGGCGAAAGTGCTCCGATGGCCGAGTCATCAAGGCCCACGCCTTCCGTCACATGGACGGGGAGACCGTTCCTCTGGTCTGGAATCATCAGGCAGGAACTCCCACCAACATCCTCGGACACCTGATCCTCGAACACCGTGATGACGGCGTCTACGGTCACGGGTTCTTCAACGACACCGACATTGCCCAGCATGCCAGGCAGATGGTTGTGCACAAGGACATCGACAAGTTGTCCATTTACGCCAACCGTCTGCAGGAGCGGGACAAGGTTGTCATGCACGGCATGATCCGTGAGGCCAGCCTCGTTCTGGCTGGAGCGAACCCGGGTGCATCGATCGACCACGTCTATGTACAGCACGGCGACGACGAGCCCGAGGTTGCCCACGGCGAAGCGATCATCGTCCCGGACGTCACGATCGAGCACGCAGACAGGCCAACCCCCGACAATCCGGACCCGGACCACGATGGAGACAACGATCTGATGGACCCGAAGGATGGCGGTATCGACCCGGCAACGGCGACCATCAAGGACGTGATGGACACGCTGACGCCCATTCAGATGCAGGCCGTTTACGCCGTCGTCGGCGCAGCGACCGAAGGCCAGGACGACGACATGGCCCAGGGCGAATGGGACCCAACGGCTCACATCGACGAGGACTCCACTGTCGGTGACGTCTTTGCAACCCTCAACGAAGTACAGCACAGCGCCGTCTTTGCCGTTATCGGGCAGGCGCTCGAGTCCGCAACAAACGACCAGGAAGGCGGCACCGTGGTGCACCGTAACGTTTTCGACCAGACCGCTCCCGACGCGCCGAGCGCGCCGTCTGACTACCGGAGCCTGTCCCACGCCGACCAGGAAGACTTCTTCAAGGCCTGGAAGTCGGCCGGCGGAAACTCCCTGAGGGAGTTCGCCAAGGACTACTTCGCCCCCGGCGGCGAGGCTGCCCTCAAGCACGGCATCGACAACATCGACGTCCTGTTCCCGTACGACCAGGCAGTCTCCACGACCCCGGAGTTCATCTCCCGTCGGATGGAGTGGGTCGCTGGCGTTCTGGGCGGTGTGCACAAGACCCCGTTCGCCCGCATCCGCAGCTGGACGGCCGACATCTCCTTCGACGACGCCCGTGCCAAGGGTTACGTCAAGGGCAACCTCAAGAAGGAAGAGTTCATCGAGGTTGCCAGGCGCATCACGACCCCGACCACGGTCTACAAGAAGCAGAAGATGGACCGCGACGACATCGTGGACATCACCGAGTTCGACGTGATCGCCTGGTTGCAGACCGAGATGCGGCTCCTGCTGGACGAGGAAGTCGCCCGCTGCATCCTGGTCGGCGACGGCCGCGACGTGGATGACGACGACCACGTGAACGCGAACAACATCCGCCCGATCTTCGGCGACGACCCGCTGTACGTGACTAACCTGCAGGTCGACCTGACCAGCTCTGGCACCTCGGCCGACGACATCATCGACGCGGTGGTCACGGGCATGCGGTTCTACCGCGGCTCCGGCAACCCGGTGATGTACACCACGCTGCCGTACCTGTCGAAGCTGCTGCTCGTGAAGGACGCGCTGGGCCGGAGGCTGTACTCCAACCGGGCCGAGGTCGCCAACGCGATGGGCATCGCTGACATCGTCCCCTGCGAGGCGCTTGAGGCCACCGCCGGGCTGGTCGGCATCATCGTCAACCTGACCGACTACACCGTCGGGATGGACCGGGGCGGCCAGGTGTCGATGTTCGACTTCTTCGACATTGACTACAACGCCCAGAAGTACCTGATCGAGACCCGCGCGAGCGGGGCCATGACCAAGTGGCGTGGCGCCATCACCATCCAGGAGTTCACCGGCGCCGGCGGCCTTCTGGCTGACCCGACCGTGCCGACCTTCAACACCAGCACCGGTGTGGTGACGATCCCGACCCTGTCGCACGTGACCTACGTGGTCGTCGACGACTCGGACGACAGCGAGGGCTCGGCGCTCACCCCGGGTGCGCAGTCGGCGATCGGCGCCGGGGACACGGTCCACATCCGCGCGAAGGCCGCTTCGACCTACGCGTTCGTGGACGACCAGTCCTCGGACTGGCACTTCACCCGCACCAGCTAGTCCGCTGGCGAGAAACTGACGTGAAGTTCTCCGGATCCGTTGGTTTCACGCAGCAGGCAGAGAATGTTCCGGGCGTCTTCTCAGAGGTCATGACCGAAAAGAAGTATTTCGGTGACGTGATTGAAAACGGAAGACGCCTGGAACAAGCGGGCGGAGCATACCCCACGTTGAACGACGACGTGACAACGACCAACTCCGTTTCTATCCTGGCTGATGCGTTTGCCAGCGAAAATATCCTCCAAATGAGGTACGTGAACTGGCAGGGGTATAACTGGAAAATAACCAACGTTGCGGTGAAGAGGCCAAGGCTGATTCTGACGTTGGGAGGTCAGTGGGATGGGCTCACGGCTTGATTTCCAGAGCCTTCTCGAAGATCTGCAGGACGGCGTTAGTGTTTATTACCAGCCGCCCACGAATCTTCAGATCACTTACCCAGCCATCGTTTACAACCAGGATTTTCGGAAGACCGAGCACGCGGATAACATCGTCTACGTGGGCACGTGGCGTTATCTGGTTCAGGTCATCACGCACGATCCTGACGATAGCCTCATCACTCTCGTTGCGAACTTGCCCATGACGACATTTCTTCGTCATTTCGCACACGATAACCTGAACCATAACGTCTTCAACGTTTACTTCTGAGGAGGAGAGACGTGACCACCCTCGTGTTCGACGCAGTTGGCACTCACCGGTACGAAACCGGCGTGGACAAGGGCGTCCTGTACCTGCTCAACAGGGAATCCGGACTGTACGACACCGGCATTGCCTGGAGCGGACTCACCGAGATCAAGGAGAAGCCGGGTGGTGCTGCGGCGAACAAGACCTACGCCGACAACATCCTGTACCTGACTCTGCTGTCCGCTGAGACCTTCGACCTGGAGATTGACGCCTACACCTACCCGGAAGAGTTCGGCGCCTGCGACGGCACCGTTTCGCCCGAGCCTGGAGTCAACGTCAGTCAGCAGGGTCGCGCGGTGTTCGGCATGTCCTACCGTACCAAGGTCGGGACCGATTCGGACCCTGCCGCTGGCTACAAGCTCCACCTCGTGTACGGCCTGCTCGCTTCACCGTCTGAGAAGGACTACGCGACGGTCAACGACAACCCGTCGGAGGTGGCCTTCAGCTGGACGGCCACGAGTACGCCGGTGCCGGTCACCGACATGCTGCCGACGTCGCTGATCACGATCGACTCGACGCAGGTCGACTCGGACGCACTGGCCGCCCTCGAGGACGACCTGTACGGCACCGTAGGTACGGACGCGTTCCTGCCTCTGCCGGACGTGGTTCTCGG
>Ga0247682_1000470_pt1 | contig 11124 bp, 10 predicted proteins | sample CNK23_metaG_FD_190130 | JGI IMG/M metagenome (GOLD analysis project Ga0247682, IMG submission 190130) | Soil microbial communities from Purdue University Martell Research Forest, Indiana, United States - CNK23 | ecosystem: Environmental > Terrestrial > Soil > Temperate forest > Bulk soil...
ATTCGCTCCGCCGCAAATACAGGTAAGCCACGTTCATCAACAGCTCCGGATCATCCGGCGAATAGGTCAGTGCCGTTCGAGAGTCGGCCAGTGCGTGTTGCAGGTCTCCGTGGGACAGTTCAAACTGCGCCGCCGCGTGATGCCCGAGCGCCGCGCTTAAATTAGCGTTTTTTCCGCCTGCTCGCGCTGCTCCTTCCAGTTTCGCAATATATTCCCTGTCAATCGCGCCGTCGTGCACCGCTGCGCTCTCAATTTCCGTGCTCCCGCGTCTCGCTTGGACTGCCGGCGGGGTTATGGCCAGATTTGCCGCCGCAGCCGCGGGAGAATCCGCCATCGGTATTCCCACGCCTTTTTCGATGTGGTCGACGATCGATTTCGGAAGGCTCAGCTCACCGGCCGAAGTCTCGTAAACTACCTTGTCGCCCTCTTCCTTTACGCTGAGCGCGACAATGCGCCGGCCATTCTTGAGAACGATCGTATCCGCTCGCGCCGCGGCGCCGGCAAGCAAGAGAGCCACGGCCAAGGAGAAAATGCGACCCGATCGAGAGGTTTGCCGCATTTCCCCATCTTAATCTTCTTTTCTACGCCCACTCCGCGCGGCCTTGTTCCGCAATGCCGAATGTGACTACACTTCTTGCATGCGGCCAGGGGTGGCACTTTTGTTCTTTTGGTGTTTCCTTCCGCCGGTTGTCTCTTCTGCCTCGGATCAATCGCCACACGAACTCTATGACGCGCTGAACTCCCTTCGCCTTGATCCCGCCTCTACTTACCAGCTCTCCACCGCCAACCGCATCGAGCTTCGCCGCGGTGAAGTGGAAATCTATCTTGAGGAAGGTAAACTCGCTTTTTTCGCTCCTATCGAAGGTCGTATCACCGGCTTTGTCTTCTCAGGTCGCGGCCACGCCCTCGCTTTCCCCCGTGACCTGGTCGAAAAGCAGCAGATGGCGCATTTTCTCGGAGCCCCCGTACTCGACCAGGAATTCCGCAGCGCCTACGTGCGCTTTACCGATGCCGCTGCCGACGACCTCCTTCGCCAGTTCCATTCCGCCAATCTGAATCCCCAGTGGGACACTGACTTCACCTCTCGCTCGGACCAATTTGTCGCGCTATCCAATCCTTCTCAGTCACTCCGCATTCTCGAGGACCGCCTCTCGCAAAATCCAAAACCCTATTTCTATGCGGCGCTCGAAGGCATTGAAACCGGCTCCTTCGATTTCCTCTTCGACCCGCAGCGCCGGGAACAAGTGCTTCTCGGCCAGCGCCGGAAAGCCGGAAACTTTTCCTACTACGATGTGTGGGCATCCTACAGCGTGCCCGGCATCATTCCGCCCGGAGTGGCCTTCCATGCTCTGGACTACACCATCGACGCGACGGTCATGCCGGACAATTCCCTGGACGCGACGGCGTCCATCCACGTGCGCGCGGATACTGCCGGCGAGCGCGTTCTCGCTTTCCAACTCTCGCGCGCTCTGCACGCCGATTCAGTGACCGACGCGGAGAGCAAGCCTCTGGCTTATTTCCAGAACGAGGGCATGACCCTCCAGGAACGCAGCGTCCGGGGCAACGACTATATCCAAATCGTGGTGCCGCAGCCGGCCCAAAAAGGGCAGGAATTTACGTTTCGTTTCCATTACCACGGCGGCGTCATCGAAAACGCCGGCAATGGCGTTCTGTTTGTCGGTGCGCGCGAAAGCTGGTATCCGCACCTCGGCGATCAAGCCGATTTTGCTTCCTACGATCTCACGATGCGCTGGCCCCGCCATCTCAAGTTGGTCGCCACCGGCGCGAAGCTCGAGGAACACTCCGCTGGAGATTTTCGCGTCGGCCATTGGCGAAGCGACAAGCCTCTGTCCATCGCCGGTTTTAATCTTGGCGAGTACGCTTCCACCTCCATCACCGGCGCCGCCCGCACCATCGACCTCTACGCTAACCGCCAGCTCGAGCAAGCCCTGAGCAATCGTCTGGACACGATTAACCCCGGGTCCCTTCCCGCGATCGATGTTCCATACGGCTTGCCAGGCGCCAGGAACCGCGTGACGATACAACCGCCGCCGCCAAGCCCCGCCGCCGCGCTCAAAACACTTGCCAGGGACATCGATGCTTCCATCCATTTTTACGAAACATTCAGCGGGCCCTTTCCGTTTCACACCCTGAGTGTCTCGCAAATTCCCGGCACGTTCGGCCAGGGCTGGCCCGGCCTGCTCTATCTCTCGACGTTTTCTTTCTTGTCTCCCGAAGCGCAGCACCGCGCCGGTCTCTCATCCGCCGGGCAGCAGGCATTTACGGATATCGTTCCCTATCATGAGGTCGCGCACCAGTGGTGGGGCAACGTCGTCGGTTGGTCCAGCTACCGGGATCAGTGGATTGATGAGGCCATCGCTAACTATCTTGCGCTGCTCTTCGCGGACAGCAGAAAACCATCCGAGCACGCGCTCCGCGTCTGGCTCGAACGCTATCGAAAACAACTTGAGGAAAAGGTACCCGGCTCGGACATCCCCGGGGACGAGATTGGAGCCTTGGCTCTCGGCAACCGTCTCAACTCCTCAAAGTCCCCTGCCGGTTTCGAGGATGTAATTTACAGCAAGGGTTCTTGGTTGATTCACATGCTCCGCGAAATGCTGCGGCAGCCTGGCACCAAGGATCCCGATGAACGTTTTGTGGCCTTGCTTCGCACTCTCTCGACAAAGTATGCGTATCGCGCGCTTTCGACGGACGACTTGCAACATGAAGTGGAAGCCGTCATGACGCCGGCCATGGACCTCGAGGGCGGCCGTTCCATGGAATGGTTTTTCGAGCAGTGGGTGCGCGGTACCGGAATTCCCCACTATCGCGTCGAGTTCTCGACACACCACACCGAGAAAGGTGAACTCGTGCGCGGTAAGCTCTTCCAGACCGACGTTCCGCATTATTTCATTACTCGCGTCCCGCTCTTTGCCAATAACGGGTCCGGGCATAATGTCTTTCTGGGCGACGTCGTCGCCGCTGGCCCGGAGACTTCCTTCCATTTCGTCGCGAAGGTCCCGCCGCACAAGCTCGTCATCGACCCTCATATGACGCTGCTCTGCACCTCGGAATAGCAACCACTCTCGTCATTGCAATGATGGCGGGATGGCAATTCACTTCCAGGTGTGTTGCTGAAGCTGCTTTTCGAGAAGCGGGCTATCGAGATTCAACTCTGCCTTGCCGTCGGGCCCGAAAACATACGGATATCCCATGGGATCCACCGGCAACCGCTGTAGCAGTCCTGCTTGCACCAATTCACCCACGCGCGTCGGACGCCGCCCCGTCCGCTTCTGAAACTCATCTGCAAGCTGATCCAGCTGTTTGCGATCCTCTTCGGCATGGAGCAATTGCAGATGCTTCAGCGCGTTTTCTTTCACCAGGGGATCCTTTGTCGTCTCGTACACCTCATTCCACAAAAAGAGCGATGTCGAAAGCGATTCTCCCTCTGCTGCAATTTTCGCGGCCATTATTTTCATCCAGATCAGTGCTTCCGGATTCTTGCTTCCTTCGGCAAACGCCGCTGAGGCTTTTGCGTAATCCTTCAACTCGAAGTAGTAGATGAAACCGAGGTCTTGATACAATCGCCAATATTCGGGATTGGCCTTAATCCCGCGCTCCAGCAACGCGATGCCTAGCTCCGGATGACCGGCTCCCCGCGGTGCAGGTTCGCTCAGGAATGTCGAGCCGAACCGGTAGGCTACGAGGAGACTTGGATCCAGTGTCGTCGTAAGATCCAGTAGCGGCCACAGTAATTCGAAGTTGGGATCGTGGCGCGCGTGCTTGTCGCCGTAGTATTGCACCACCCGCGTCCAGTAGATGTCCGCCATCAGCGGCGCATATTCAAGGCTTAGCGCTTTGACTACCTTGCCCGAGCGCAGCACCAATTCGTCGCGCTCCTGGTGCACGGCGGCTCGCTGGATGTCAATGCCATGCTGGAGTTCCCATACGCCGGCAAAACCCAGCGGCAACAAAACCAGCAGCATCCAATTCTTCGAACTCTGCGCCTTCATTTCAAGTTCCGTCGCGAAAATACGGCAGCCGCGATGAGCAGCACAATAGCGCAGTATGTTGCTGCATAAGCCGTATTCTGCAGTATCAACACCGTTGGAATGGCCCGTCCGTGCGCGGCTGCGGCCATTACATTGAAATTTTCAAAGTTCGGCAACAGGTAGGAGAGTCCTCGCATGAGTCCCGCCGTCGCCGGGCTTGCCTTGGCCAGGTGAAACGTTCTCAGTTCCTCGACGAACAATCCCGCGACGTACAAAGCTGACGTATACAGGATGGCGAGCAACGGCGTGGTATAGCAGGAAAACAGCAACGCCAGAGCCACCACCAGCATCAGCTTCAGCAGGATGAAGTAAACTGCGACTAGCAGCACGGCGTCCGTGCGCTCCAGATGCGGCTTCACGTACCAGAGCGCTGCGAACAATCCCGTGGCCATCGCCAGCGTATTTACCGCCAGCGTAAGTACGAGCCCCCCGAATTTTCCTAGAAGAAATTCCCACCGCCGAACTGGTTTGGCCAGCAACGCATAGAGCGTCCGCTTGTCCATCTCTTTGTAGACCAGGCCGACGCCGATAAACACCGCGATCAGCAACCCAATCACGGAGATGGCGGTCAAGCCCAGACTCTTGATCACTATCTCCTCGATCCCTATCGAAATCTGCCCCACGAGGATCGCCGTCGCCATCATCAGCAGCGCAAAAAAGACGAGATTGTAAAGCACACGGTCGCGCACCGCTTCCCGAAAGGTATTCAACGCTACCGCGCCCGCTCGCCTCATCTCCCGCTCACCTCGATCGCCGTTGCCTGGGCGCGTTCTGCTTCGATCAGGTGCAGGAAGTACTCTTCCAGGGATGCTTTCACTTGCGCCACGGAAAGTATTTTTGCTGCCGCGCCTCGCAGTTGTTCCAGGGTCGGATAGAGTTCTTCCTCGGAAACTTGCATGCGGTAACGGTCGCCCGTCTTCATCGCTTTGCCAATAATCGCCGCCGCTCTGGGGCCGCTTCCCGGCAGCTCGAACAGAATTTCCATGCCCTGCGCCCTCATCCCCACGATTTCTTCCGGCGCGCCAACGCCGCGCAACTTGCCCCCGACAATCACGCCCACGCGGTCGCACAGCATTTCCGCGTCGGACAGGATATGCGTGGAGAACATCACCGTTCGTCCCTCGCGCTTCAACTCCAGAATGATGTCTCGCACTTCCCGGCGGCCGATCGGATCGAGCCCGGACATCGGTTCATCCAGAATCACCACTTGGGGGTCGTGCAGAATCGCCTGGGCCAGTCCGACGCGCTGCAGCATCCCCTTCGAGTACTTGCGCAGCTGAATCTTCCTCGCCGTCTCGAGCCCCACTTTCTTGAGCATTCGCGTTACGCGCTCGCTCCGGTCCGCTGCTGTCAATCCGTGGATTCTCGCGAAGTAGTCCAACACTTCCGAGGCCGTCAAATAATCGTAAAAGTACGGCTGCTCGGGCAAATAGCCAATGTCGCGGTGCATTTCAATGTCGGTGATTGGTTTTCCCAGGATGCGCGCCGTGCCGGCCTCCGGAAAGATCAGCCCCACCAGCAATTTAATGGTTGTCGATTTTCCGGCACCGTTTGGCCCGAGGAAACCGAACACCTCGCCGCTCTCCACCTGCATGGTGAGGCCTTCCAGCGACCTCTTCTTCTTGAGGTGCAGGAACCCGTACGGGTAGTCCTTGGTCAGATTTTCGATCTCAATCGCTGCGCCTGGCATGCTCTCATTCTTCTGAACCGCAGCCTCATCGTCAATCGGTCTCACCCCTCCATGTGCGCGGAGAGAAAATAGAGAATCCGTGGCAGGAAGGAAAATAGTTGGCGATTAGGAGTCGGTTCGAGTACTGCCAATTTGCACTAGCTCGGGCTGTGGCGCTGCGGGAGGTGCCATCAGCTTCGGTTTCAGCGTCTGCGGACCGCGCCAGTTGTCGAGTATCCCCACTTGCTGCACACAAGACACGGTGCACATCGGCGCACAATGTTTCGTCGTGTAGTACTCGCGATGCCGCATCTCATCCGTGTACTGTGCCAGCGGAATGCCCGGATAACCGCGCTGTTGCGAGCACCAGTGCACCAGCCCGTCCTCGCAAATATACAAATATCGCGAGCCTGAGCGGCAACGCCAGTCGTGCTCTTTACCCCGCGCCACGCTGTGCTGAAAATCATTAAATCTCGAGAACGACCGCTTCCCAAGCTCCATGATCTCTTCGAAAATCTCCTGCTCGCGCGGTCCCAGCGGCTTCAATTGCCCGTTGTGGTCGTGGATGATCCCCACCGTGCTCGTGAATCCCAGCTCCACGGCTCGGTGCGCAATCTTCAGAGCGTCTTCCGGGTCCTTCACTCCGCTTCCCAGCACCGAATTGATGTTCACCTGGAACACCGAGTACTCCGCAAGCCACTCCAGCCGGATATCCAGCGTCTTCAAACTCTTTTTCGAGACTTCGTCCGGCACCAGATTATCAATGCTTATCTGCAAGTGCTCCAGTCCCGCCTCGTTCAGCGTGCCAATCCGCTCCTTACTCAGCAAAAATCCGTTGGTAATCATTCCCGCGATTATCCCGCGTTTTCGGATGTGCCGGATTATCTCCTCCAGCTCCGGGTGCATCAGCGGCTCGCCCCCGCTAATCGTGATGATCGACGTCCCCATGTCCGCCAATATATCCAGCCGCTTCTTTATCTCCTCCAGCGGCACCGGCTTCGACACGTTGTCGTACTCGTTGCAATATCCGCAGTCCAGATTGCAGCGCCGCATCGGAATGATGTGGACCAGGATGGGATGCTTCGTCGACGCCAGCGCCTTGGCGATCATCTTCACTTCGCGAACACGCGTCCGGCGGAACCGCCGCCGCCGCTCTCGCAACACTTCCACGCTAGCCTTTACTGTTTTTGTCTCTTCTGGCATGAAAGCCGCTAAATCCCCAAGGCCTCAATTATACACAACGCTGCGCCTCACACTCCCCTCTGCGCCTTGTCGGTACCGGCCATGTTTCCAATCGCCTAACTCACACTCCAGCTCATGCCATGAATAATTCATGCTTCCCGGCGGGAGATGGTCAACGGTCTGGTTAACCGTAACCTGGTTAACGATAACGGACCCTCTCCCCCTGGGTTTTTCGTAAGTGCAGATTTTGTTGAACTTGAAGTTGTTTAGAATGAACACTTGCAGAAGTGCGGATTCTAAAGGAGTTACTGAATATTTTATGGGACGCAGTGGCGGGGACGCGCTTGGCAGGGGGCTATAAGAAGAAAGGCCGTGAGCAGAAGAGGAGCTTTGCGCCCTATCCATGAAACATTATAACATAATGATAACTAAAGTCAATAGTTATTTTAAATGCTTTGGAGAGAATAGGTTAGCGGACGAGTCGAATGGGCTGCGGTACAATCGGAGAGAGCCGCTAAGGAAGGACATGATCAAGCCGCCAAAGAACGTTTTTGAACTGCCGCTTGAAGAGCGCGCACTGATGGCGTTGAAGGAGGCGGTCGACGAAGTTATTGAGAGCCGTGCGCGCGAGGGGTTACCCTTATATATCTGGCGCGACGGCAAAGTTGCGGCCGTTCCTGCAGAAGAATTGCGGGCGCCATCCAGGCAGTAAATTAAGCCAAGAAATGGATGGAAGCGGGAGAGCGGTCACCCTCAGAAGGGTGACCCTACATTGGTGTGGGCCTGCTAAAATCGGGGCTACCTTTTGCAGGAGCAGCCATGTCTGAAATCGCCGAAAGCGCTTCTAACATCCCCACGCGCACCGAGTCTGACAGCATGGGCAAGATTGACGTCCCCGCAGATCGCTACTACGGCGCGCAGACCGCCCGCTCGCTCATCCACTTCGCCATCGGCAAGGACACCATGCCTCCCGAGCTGATCCGCTCCTTCGGCATCCTCAAAAAAGCCGCCGCGCTCGTCAATCAGGACCTCGGCAAGCTCCCCGCCGACAAGACAGCGCTCATCACGCAAGCCGCCGACGAAGTTATTTCCGGCAAGCTCAACGAGCACTTCCCTCTGCGCATCTGGCAAACCGGCAGCGGCACGCAGACCAACATGAACGTCAACGAGGTCATCTCCAATCGCGCCATCGAAATGGCGGGCGGCGTCATGGGCAGCAAAAAGCCCATCCACCCGAACGACGATGTAAATATGTCGCAATCCTCGAACGATACGTTCCCCGCCGCGATGCACATCGCTGCCGCCACCGAAACCAAGCTTCGCCTGCTTCCCGCCGTGAAAAAGCTTCGTGACGCGCTCGACGCCAAAGCCAGGGAATTCGCCGACATCGTGAAAATCGGTCGCACGCATTTGCAGGACGCCACGCCGCTCACCGTCGGCCAGGAATTTTCCGGGTACGTCAATCTGCTCGACCGCGACGGCGGGCGTGTCACCATGGCTCTCGACGGGCTCTATGATTTGGCGATTGGCGGGACAGCGGTGGGAACGGGATTGAATGCGCATCCTGAGTTTGCGGAGCGCGCGGCGCGCAAAATCGCTGAGCTGACCCACTTGCCTTTCCGCTCGCATCCCAATAAATTCGCGGCCTTGAGCGCTCACGACGAACTCGTCTTCGCCAGCGGCGCGCTGAAAACGCTAGCAGCCTCGCTGATGAAAATCGCCAACGACATTCGCTGGCTCGCTTCCGGCCCGCGCTGCGGCCTCGGCGAGCTCGTGCTCCCGGAAAACGAGCCGGGATCTTCGATCATGCCCGGCAAAGTGAATCCCACGCAGGCCGAAGCGCTCACTATGGTCGCCGTGCAAGTGATGGGCAACGACGCCGCCATCGGTTTCGCTGGCTCGCAAGGCAATTTCGAGCTCAACGTTTTCAAGCCCGTCATCATCTTCAACTATCTCCACTCCGTCGAACTCCTCGCCGACGCCTCCAACAGCTTCGTAGCCCATTGCGTCCAGGGCATCGAAGTCAACACCACGCAAATCGAACATTACGTCCACAATTCCCTGATGCTCGTTACCGCGCTCGCACCCAAAATCGGCTACGACGCCGCAGCCCAAGTCGCCAAAGCCGCCCATCATTCCCACATCAGCCTCCGCGAAGCCGCCATCAAACTCGGCTTCGTCACCGCCGAAGAATTCGACGCCCTCGTCAAACCCGAGGACATGACGCGCCCATGAGTACAATTGAACGGCAAAAATACGTTCAAGCGATATGTGGGATTGGCCAAAAACGACGGCGGCAACGGGATCAAGATCTGGCTCGAGGTGTGGACGCCGACTTGGTTCGCGTTAGTCATAGACGATTCGTGGTGTCGCTACGCTTGTTTGCCGTTGCCGTGGTTTTGGTCGGTGTGGACTGGGCAGCCCATCTTCAGGGGCGTACTCATGATGTCGTCATTTGGATTGCAATTGGTTTTTTTGTGACAGGCGCCGTGGGTATACGATGGGCCTCTGCGGAGGAAACGTTTCTCCACCGCCCCGACCCCAAGGAGCCACCCAGCCTCTTCAAGAGTTAGAAAGGACCGCTGCGGCATGTTGAAGATGCTAAGAACGCACACTGGATTCGACGCCCTCGTCAAACCTGAGGACATGACCCACCCATGAGAGAAAACACAAATCCAGCGAGTTCAACTCAATGCTAGGAAGCGTTCTATTGTCGATCTCTGCTGCATTCTTTATAGCGGCTTTCTGTCTGTACCACCTTATGGTTTTTCGAGTGAACAAGCACTTGGCGCCGGGCGAGAAATTTCCGCACTCGCTGTCGTTTGGACAGCGAAACGAACTTGGCCCTCTTTACAAGTCTCTCTATCCGAAGAGTGCGATCTACCAACTCACTCTATCTTGTGCCGTCACGATGATCGTGCTCGCGATCGCTTTCGTCTGCTTTCGCGTTTGGAGCGTTGCGGAGGGCAAAATACCTTGAATTTAGCAGGCCGGAGACAGCCATGAAGATTGATCCCTGCCGTTCAATATTTATCGTTTGCGCGGCTTTCGTTTCGTCACTTTCGCTCTGGGCCCAGCAGGGGACGTACACGCTGAAGGCGACGCCGAAGACCGTGGCGTGGGGTTACTACGACGCGAAGGCGGCGCCGGTGTTGCGCGTCGAGTCGGGCAACGCAATCGAAACTCAAACACTCAGTCCCTCAACACCGGCTAAGGAGGAGAAGCAGCCGATTATTTACGTGAAGCACCTGGAGCCGCCGCTTCGCTACCCTCCCCTCGCTCGCCAAACGCGGCTGAGTGGAACAATTCTGATGAAGCTTAAGATCGCGGCGAATGGCTCAGTGCTTGCCATTGAATCCTCGCCAGGAGACTCAAGAACTGTGGGGTTTGGAATTCTCAGGGACGATGCGGAAAAGGTCGTAAAAACGTGGACGTTCGGCTGTGTAGGATGTCCACCAGACGCTCCTTTCGAGCACACAATCCGATTTCATTACAGCGTGGATATCGAGGACGTGATACAGGACAACCGCGTGTTAATGAATTTGCCCGACGAAGTGACAATCTATACCACGCCTGTTGTGATTGATCATGGACCGGACACCAAAATCTCGAAGAAACGGAGCAATTAAATTGCGCCCCAAACTGCTCAGCCTTGGAGTATTCATCTTCGCCAGCTCGCTGTGCATGCAGAATGCTCATTCGCAAACCACGTATCAGTTGAAGCCGACGCCGAAGACGGTGGCGTGGGGATACTACGACGCGAAGACGGCGCCGGTGTTGCGCGTCAAGTCGGGCGACACGGTCGAGATTCAGACGCTGCTGACGAACAGCCCCAAGGGGCTCGAGAAAGCGGGGCTGCCGCCGGATCAAGTGGAGCAATCGCTTCGCGATATCACCGACCAGGTGAAGGACAAAGGGCCGGGCGGGCACATTTTGACGGGGCCGATTTACATTGAGGACGCCCAGCCGGGCGACGTGCTCGAAGTAAAAATTCTCGCCATCAAACTCGCGATTCCCTACGCCTACAACGCGTTCGGGCCGGGGCGCGGCTATCTGCCCGACGACTTTCCGTACTCCAAAGTGAAAATCATTCCGCTGGATGAAAAGCGGATGATCGCAAAGTTCGCGTCGGGCATCGAGATCCCGCTGCATCCCTTTTTTGGCAGCATGGGCGACGCGCCGCCGGAAAGCGCGGGCAAATGGAACAGCGGGCCACCATGG
>Ga0247682_1000472_pt1 | contig 11103 bp, 8 predicted proteins | sample CNK23_metaG_FD_190130 | JGI IMG/M metagenome (GOLD analysis project Ga0247682, IMG submission 190130) | Soil microbial communities from Purdue University Martell Research Forest, Indiana, United States - CNK23 | ecosystem: Environmental > Terrestrial > Soil > Temperate forest > Bulk soil | place...
TTGCCTTTGGAAGCGGGCGATAATGAGGTCGCGGTGGCAATCGCGAACAACTTCTTCGGATGGGGACTGATGCTGCGCGTGGCTGATCCGGAAGGAGTTCATCTGACAGCAAGGTGACGAAGCCGATGGCCGGCAAACAATGGATGAAGACCCGCCCGGGGTGCGTTGCTCTTTCGACTCACGAGTAGTCGTACAACGGAGCGTCTGAGTGCAGGTAGTACGTCGGCGCACGATCTCCGTCAACGCGGTACGGCCACTGTTGCTGCAAGCAGACGCCAAACAACGCCACGCGGCCGGCGTTGTTTCCCAGCATGTTCAGAAAATCACGAATCGTCGGCCTTCCCGAATGTCGTTCGTCAAGTTAAAACGGAATCGTTGAATTCGTAGTTGTTGGCTTGTGAGCCGGTGGTCGTGACGCGCATCAGTAACATCACGATCATCCGCACACCAATCGGCGACGGCTGTGGCGCGCTGCAAGAAAACCTTTTTCATAGTTGCGCCGTTCACTACGGTTTGTACCCAACTGGCTCTTTATGTTCCAGAAGAGTGCGCCGATGGCCTCGTCAATGTTTTTCCTGCGCTCGTGGTATTCGTACTCAACTGAAATCAAAAAAAATCCATATCGTTGAATGTTCGCATCACCGAACTAGCCAACAGGAGGGCAGTTTCGCATTAGCCTATCCCCTATCCCATCGTCGCGTTGACGGGCGAAGCATTAGCGGCAATACTGGCCGCGGTCGCGACATTTTAACAGATGATGACTTTCTTTAATCTTGCCGATCATTTTGTAGACCGCCACATTCGGGAAGGCCGCGCGTCGAAAGTTGCGATTCGATGCAGCGAATCCATTCGTACCTACGGCGAGGTGGCTGCCGATGTGAATCGCGTTGGCAACGCGTTCTTGAGCTTGGGTTTGCAGCATGGGCGAAGAGTCTTGCTGTTGTTGCCGGATTGCCCGGAGTTCGCCGCGGCGTACTTCGGTGTTATCAAAGTTGGTGCCGTCGCGGTGCCGACGAGCACCTTCGCGCGAGCGCCCGATTACGATTACTTCCTGCGGGAAAGTGAAGCGCGGATCCTCATCGTTCATTCGACCCTGTTCAACCAAGTTGCCCCTGTATTGAACTCCCAGCCGTATCTTGAGTATGTCATCGTGGTCGGCGAGCCTCAGCAGGGCTGTTTGCATTGGGATGAGTTGCTTGCCGAAAGTTCAGCCGAACTCTCCGCGGTAAAGACAAACGAGCAGGACATCGCTTTTTGGCTCTGGACGTCAGGAAGCACCGGGCGCCCTAAAGCTGCGGTCCATCTGCATCGCGATTGGCTTTGCTGCTGCCGAAATTATGCTTCCGGCGTTCTCGGAATCGGTGCCGATGACATAACGTTTTCGTCGTCGAAACTCTTCCACGCATACGGATTGGGAAATGGACTGATGTTTCCGTTTCACGCAGGCGCCACTACCGTATTGTTTCCGGGGAAAGTGCAAGCAGCGGCCGTATTGGAAATTGCTCGGAGCTTTCGTCCAACTCTATTTTTCTCGATTCCAACTCTATATGCGCTGATGCTCCAGGAAGTAGAGCACGAATCGTTCTGTCTAGACAGCATCCGCCTGGCAGTTTCAGCGGCCGAACCGCTGCCGGCAGAAATCTTTCGCAGGTGGCATCGCAGATTCGGAATGGAAATCCTGGACGGCATCGGCTCCACGGAAGTACTTCATATCTATTTGTCGGCGCGGCCTGGCCACGTCACGCCCGGCAGCACAGGCACGGCAGTTCCCGGTTACGCACTGCGCATTGTCGATTCGGACGGCGGCGAGGTTCCGGCCGGGACAATTGGCGATCTTTTGGTCGCGGGAGACAGTATCGCGCGCTGCTATTGGAACCGGCATGAACTGACGAGCGAACGCATGTGTGGCAAATGGTTCTTTACCGGCGACAAGTATCACGTGGATGACGATGGCAACTACTGGTATGCAGGCCGTGCCGACGACATGTTCCGAGTTTCAGGCCAGTGGGTCTCGCCTACGGAAGTCGAGAGCGCATTGATTGAGCACAACTGCGTTTTGGAGGCGGCTGTCGTGCCTCATAGGGAAGACGGTGAGCTTCACACGCCCAAGGCGTTCATCGTACTTCGCAGAAATATCGCGGCGACTTCCGAGCTCGCGCGGGAACTGCAAGGCTTCGTCAAAAACCGCATCGCGCCATACAAATACCCTCGCCGAATTGAATTCGTGGAGCAGTTGCCGAAAAATGCAGCCGGGAAAGTTCTGCGCTACAGGCTCCGAGAATGACGGCAAACAGCGGCCCACTGCCGCGCCAAGTTGCCGCAACAGGGTTCAAGATCGAAGTAGATTCCAAAACAAGACCAATTGCGACTGTTGTCCCGCACTAAACCCGGCCAAGTTCTTTGGATTTGGCGAGGTTTATCTTTGTGAGCGCTCCTCCGGTCTTGACAGATATACAGATATACGTATAATAGTATAATGGACAGTGCGCCGTTGAAACCTGTCAGGTGAGTCGGTTCGTCGTTGAAAAATCTCAAATCCTTCCCACCTGAGGTCAAAGCCGAGGTCGGACACGCGCTCTATGCGGCGCAACAAGATGCCACAGACCCCGCGGCCAAGCCACTGAAGGGTTTCGGCGGCGTCAGCGTAATGGAGATCGTCGCGCCATTCGATGGCAATACATGGCGTGCGGTGTATACCGTCCGATTTAGAGGGTTTGTTTACGTACTACACGCTTTCCAGAAAAAATCCAAGTCGGGCATCGCCACCCCGAAGAAGGGTATCGACCTGATTCTACAACGGCTGGCAGCCGCAGAACGTGACTACAGAGAAAGGCAGAACGAACATGAAGACCAAAAGAAAATCCGCTAGAAGCGCGCACGTGACCGAGGGCAGCGGCAACGTCTTTGCGGACCTCGGCCTGCCCAACGCTGACCAGGAACTTTTGAAGGCGCGCTTGACGCTACGAATCTGCTGCATCATCAAGGACCGCGGCATCACCCAGGCCGAGGCTGGGAAAATCCTCGGCATTCCGCAGCCCCATGTCTCGGCGTTGGCGCGCAATCGCTCGGGCAACTTCTCGGTAGGTCGCCTCATTGACTTTCTCACCGCCCTCGGCCAGGACGTTGAAATAACCGTGCGGCCGACGCGCAAAGACCACGGTCAAATGTCCGTGGTGGTGGCGTGAACCCAGACAAAACAATCGGCGCCGACTGTCAGAGACTTGCTTTGCAGGTTCTTCTGGCTGTGTCTTGCAAGAAGCGTTCGTCAAACAAATAGCGACCCACATTCATAGCGCGCATCCATGTCAGTTAGAAAATGGTTTCTTGGGCGCTGATGACGATCATTCGTGACGGCCTCAGGTGGCAAACTCTGGCTTGAGCACAACAAAAAAAGTGAGCTAAGCCTCAAGTTCCACGTATGAGAACGATCTCGTGTTCCACAGCCCAAGTGTGAAGGTCCTTCCCAGTGAGGGCAGAAGCCATCATCGACGGAAATTGATCTGGCGTGCATGCGAACACCGGACATCCGAAGCTGGCAAATGCTTCGGCGTGCTTGGCCTCGTACGCCGGATGTCCGGAATCAGAGAGCGCGAGGAGCACGATCAGATTCACGCCGCTATGCTTGATCTCGGCAGCACGCGCGAGCATCGATTTGGCATCGCCCCCCTCGAATAGATCAGTGATGAGGATGAGATGTGTCTTCGCTGGAATTTCGATCTGTGTCTCGCAATAGGCGAGCGCAGCGTTGATGTCGGTACCGCCCCCCAGTTGAACTCCGAACAGCACCTCGACCGGATCCACGAGTTGATCGGTCAGGTCGACGATTGAAGTGTCGAAGCAGACGAGCTTGATAGAAAGACCTGGGATTGAGGCCATGACGGCCGCAAAAATAGAGGAATACACGACGGAACTGGCCATCGAGCCCGACTGGTCGACGTACAACAGCACATGATCGAGTTGAGCGCGCGTCTTGGTGTGCCGTGTATGGCCGACGAGAGTCTCGGGCACGACGGTGCGATGCTGTGGTTGGTAATGACGGAGGTTGGCCTGAATGGTGCGCGGCCAGTCGATGTCCGCATGCCGAGGTCTGCGCGTGCGCTGAGAACGATTCAGCGCTCCGCGGAGAGTCTCGCGTGTATTGTGCTCAAGCCTGCGCATCAAATCGTCCACCACTTTACGAACCACCTGCCGTGCAGTTTCCAGAGTTTTAGCCGGAATCGCGGCGCGCAAGGCGATGAGGTCAGCGACGAGATGAACATCCGCTTCCAGCGTCGAAAGAAACTCGGGTTCGAGCATCAGGGCCTTTAAGTTGAGCCGCTCGAAGGCGTCTTTCTGAACGATTTGGACGACGGGAGTCGGAAAGAACTCGCGAATGTCGCCAAGCCATTTTGCGACGCGAGGCGCGGAGGCACCGAGCCCTCCCTTGCGCTTTTCAGGTCCGGTGTCGTACAGCGCCGCGAGCGCGGCGTTCAGTCGACGGTCCGATTCGCCGAGTGCGTTCTGTTCATCATCGACGCCCAAGGCGAGTTGCCAGCGTCGCCAGCGTTCAGCTTGGGCGATCATGTCGTCTCTCCCATGCCGAGGATTCTGTAGAGCAAAGGCAGCGCCGCCTCAAATGCAGGATTCTCCCCAACGCTGTCGGAAGAAGCCGCGCCAGTTGATTGTTGTCGGCCGCGTTGTACCCGTTCGAGCAAACGGCGGCGCGCGATGGCATCGAAACTCGACATGCTTCGGCGCAAGAGAGGTAAAGACTCGGTGAAATCCGCTTCAGTCAGGTCGCAAAGCCAAGCGTCGAGAAGCTGCAGCAACGGTTCATCTTGCAGAAGCACTTCTGCGCCGCCACGCAGAAAGCCTTCGAGGAAAGCTCCCGACTCTTTTGGTTGTAGTGAACTGGTGTGCATCGCAAACTCCGCGGCGACTTTGTCCGGTTCCCATGCACGTACGTCATGCAGTCGGCGGAGACTGAGTCCGGCTATGGATGCTGTGACCTGATCGTCGGTCACAATTCTGCCGAGCTCATTTCGCCAAGAAGCAGTCAACGCCTCATCGGCAAAAAGTCGCAGCGCTTCATCGTAGGCTTCCATGGCGACGATGCGCGCCGTCGCGGTCGTTTCATCCAATCCATGCGCTGCAATTCGTACGCCAGCATTGATCTCGACGCTGATCGACAAAATCAATGAGCGAAGGGCGTCTTCTGGGAGGCGGCGGGCCGTTCCGTAACGCAACACACGCGCCAACGGAGAAACGGCATTCATCAGGTCGGTGATATCGCTGGAACTTACCGCGACCGATTGGAGTCGCTGAATACAGGAAGCAGCAGTTTCAGGCAGGTCCGCTACCAGAGCGCTCTGGATGAGACCTGCTAGCTGCGTAATCGAAGTTGTTTCGCCTGCCTTTTTGGCAGTGTAATTCGCCGCCGCTTGCTCGATAGTGACGCCATAGACGAGCGCAGCGGCGAGTGACACGGAATAGGACGGATCCCATTTGATCATCCAAACTTCTCGAAACGTGCCACGTCCGGCTTGAGCATCGGTCAGTTTGCCCCAGGGCACACTAATAAGGTTCAAGCGGTGGAGCAGCGTGGATTTCAGAAGGCCGGCTTCGGAGCGCAAGTCCAGTTTGACTTCCAGTTCGAGATCCTGTGGCTTGAGGCGCGTTTTACGCTGCCAATCGGCTAGGTCGCGCGCGAGAGGATTCTGCGGAATGCGGTCGCCGATCTCTCCGACCCGTTCGCCGATGTACAGCTTGTGCTCCAGCATGGCCAGCGGAACGGGATTGCCGTCGCACATGGCGGCCAAGGAAGCCTCGCGCATTTCAGAGAGACCAGGCATTGGCAGATCGCGGATCGCCGCGAGTCCGAGAGCCAGCCGAGTAGCTTCAATCGCCGAAGCGGTCGGAGCGGAAAAGCCTTCTTCACGGAGTTTGAAGGCGGTGCGTGATTGCCATATCGATGCGGATTCCTCGGCGTCCGCCATTTTCTCGCGGATGTACAGCGACCACAGATGGCGATACCAGCCGGGAGAAATTACTCCTGCGTTGTAGCCGGAAAACGCGCTGAGCCGGCTGTCGGTCCAAGGCACCCACGTCACCTCGATCTTTAGGCGGGGCAAGTCCTTGACAAGAGCCCGATCGTCAGAGGCATTGACCAGCTGGCGGAGTGCTCCAACGTGCCACGCTCCGGTCACTACGGCGATCTCTCCATCAAACTCTTTCAATGCGGCGCGGATGCCGGAGCGCATGAACGCTTCCCGTTGCAAATTGCGAGTAGCTTCTTCGGGACTTTGCGCAACGGCATTCTCTTGCGCCCGCGCCTCCGTCATGGCGGTCTCGATCGATGCGAATACGGAGAGTGCATTCTGTCCCCTGTGAGCATGCTGTTCGACAAGACCATTCCAAAAGGTCTCGCCATCGTCATACCCGGCCGCACTTGCGAGAATGTCGAGTGCATCACTCCGTTCTTGCGGTGCGTGTGTATCGGGACTTTCTTCTGCAATCTTCTTCTGAGCGAGTGACACAGCTGCTGGCCAGTCGCAAAAACGAACTGGGCGTTTGTGTTGCAGCGCCCACTGCATGGCCTGCCATTCCGGAGAGAACTCGGCGAATGGCATGAACAAGGCCAGTTCTGTCTCCTCCGTCGCGTGCAGTAGCATCGCCACGGGCGGCTTCAAATTCGGGTCGGCGACGTATTGGATCAGTTCATCGCCTTCTGGCGGGCCTTCGACGAGAACGCAAACTGGATCAATAAGGTCGAGCGCCTTGCGCAGCAAGGCTGCAGAACCCGGGCCATGATGCCGGATTCCGAGTACGTGCAGCCGCTCGTGACCTTTCGCAGGCATCGTGAGCTAGATGACCTCGCGAATCGCCGAGTAAAGGTCCGACCAGCCGTCTCGCGTGCGCACGACGCTTTCGAGATATTCCTGCAGAGCGACGGTGTCTTGTACGGGATCTTTCACAACGGCTCCGACTAGGTTTGGCGCCAAGTTGTCTGCCGTCATTTCGCCCTTGCCAAAGTGCGCGGCGGACGCCCACGCACTTACGCCGACAGAAATGGCTTCGGCGGTTGAAAGCGATCCCGACGGCGACTTGAGCTTGGTCTTTCCATTCAATGTCTTGCCCTCACGCAGTTCGCGGAACACGGTTACGATGCGCACCAACTCTTCATCGGCCGGGCGAATGGGCGGTAGTTCAAGGCTCGAACCGATTTCCTGTACGCGTTTGACGACAATTCCGGTTTCTTCCTCGAGGGTGGCAGGAGGTGGCAACACCACCACGTTGAAGCGCCGTTTCAGCGCGGAGGAGAGATCGTTCACACCCTTGTCGCGGTTGTTGGCGGTCGCGATGACATTGAAGCCACGCTTCGCCTCAATCGCTTCGTTGATTTCCGGTATCGGTAGAATCTTTTCGGATAAGACAGTGATCAGCGTGTCCTGCACATCGGATCCCATCCGGGTGAACTCTTCGAGGCGCGCGATGCTGCCTTCTTCCATCGCGCGAGTAAGCGGAGTTTTCACTAGCGCCTCGCGTGACGGCCCCTTGGCCAGCAGGAGGGCGTAGTTCCAGCCATAGCGAATGTGGTTTTCGTCGGTTCCGGCGGTGCATTGAATCATCCGTTGCGATGATCCGGAAATAGCCGCCGCAAGATGCTCGGAAACCCAGGACTTGGCTGTGCCAGGAAGTCCAAGAAGTAGAAGTGCTCGGTCGGTTGCCAATGTAGCGACTGCGGTTTCGATCAAACGGCGATTTCCGACGTACTTCGCGGAAATCGCGGTGCCGTTACCCGCTTTGCCGCCTAGTATGTAAGTCACGACCGCTTTAGGCGAAAGGCGCCAGTTGGCAGGACGGGCGAGCTTGTCGTTTGCCGCAAGTGCGGACAACTCTTCCGCATAAACTTCTTCAGCGCTGAGTCGGATTCGGCTGTCAGCTTTCTTTGGCATGGGTACGGTTTTTCTCCATTCCATCCAGGATCTCGAGTAGGGCAGTTGCGTTGCCCGATTGTGAGGGTTCGAACTCTGCGAGCTGTGCGCGAAGATCGCTTCGTTGCTGCGCGGGACATATCGATGCGAGCAATTCCAGCCATGGAGGGCTGCTGCGTTCGCGATCGGGCAATCTCTTTAGGAAATTTGACTTCATGAGCATGGACATTACAGAAGCTGGAGCGGACTCATCCATCACACGATGGAGCCAATCCCAGAGTGCAAAGGCGGTTGGCAAATCCTTTCGGTAAGGCTGCACGATGATCTCTGCCCAGCGTTGGCGTTCCCGCTCGGTCGTGGTTCCGAGGGTATCAAGTCCGCTTTCGAACATGCGCTGCCATGTGTTGGGTACATTCTCAACCACGCGCTCCAGCAGGTCGAGACGGCGGTCATTAGTGGCGATAAGCGCCAAGGCGAGAAGCAGAGAATCATCTTTTGCGCTAGCCTCAATCAGATCGTTTTCCGTGAAATGAAAAGCCCGCGCCAATTCGTTGAGCGTAACCTCACCGAAAGTTTGCAGGATCCAGCGCGAAGCGGCTTGGTCTTTCACGTTCGCTGGGAGTTCTAGCTGTAGAACCGTACGCTTTCGGAGCAGGCCGCTTTGCGACAGCTTTATTCGTTCCAGGCAGGCCTGCAATGACGGATTGCCGGTGCCAGCACCGAGGCGTGAGAGAAATTTTGCGGCCAGAGCGCGCACGCGCGGGGCACGATCTTTTTCCAAGGTACCAAAGAACGTCTGATCGGATGCGCTTAAGCGAGTCTGCAAAGTCTCCAGCAGTCGGAAGCGAGCCTCAGCCTCCTCGTTTGGCCAGTTAGACTCCAGGAGGGCACGAGCAGCGTCGGCATCCTCATGCCGACGCTGCTGGAGAAATGCCACGCGGCGTGAAAGTCTGGGGTGCACCCAATTGCTCTCGTCGAGCAAATCCGGATCAAAGTAACTTCGTGTTTCGGCTTCTGGTTTTTGCCGATCCGCCCAATGCTGCGCGGTGGTGCCAAGCTGTTCTGCGTGCGACCGGACGAACCCGTCAATCAGGGGCAAGTCGAACGGATGAGGCCTCAGTCTGTGACGATCGAAAGCGCGCGCCAGAGCCCGGGCAGGATGATCTGTGGCGTTTTTCCCCGTTAGCAAACGAACTAGCGGACGACGCAAAGCGGCGTCGAGAATTGTTCTTTCATCCTTTATTTCAGGCTCGACTGTAAACGAATCCGGCGACAAAGGGCGAGTGAAGTGCAGAGCTTGGCCCAGGAGACTGAGCATTTCGAGCATGCCGTCTGAGGTAACGCCGGAAGGGTGAATCAAATCCGCCGAAAGCGGATGACGCGATGTGCCTCCGAGCAACGCCGGCAGCACTTTTGTGTGAAGCACGCTCTTTATCATGTGCGCAACCACCTGCCGAGAGGTGTTTCAGCCCAAGCGAGCGTGAACTCATAACCGTTCCACAATCCGATTCCATCGATGTGATCGACACTGGCCAGGGGTAACGCTTCATCCGATTGTGATGACGTGAGCGGCAGGGACAATTTGTTTTGATCGTCGTGAAGGAAAAGGCGGTTACCAGATCGGCGTAGCGTGGCAGAGCAAAAGGCTAGCGGAAACGCGCCGAGCCATGGAAGTGTGCCCAAAGCATCCTCGTACTGAGCATAAGAAACGCCAAGAGGTTCGGCCGGAAGGTTGAATGGTTCGCTCGATTGAGTCGCACCCTTTTTGAGTGTCGCGATTTGAGCCCGTAGCGGAATAGTGGAGCGATAGAAGCACAATTCCGCATCAACTTCATCGCCAACCACATAACCGCTTGTCGCCGCTCCACCGGCAAGCGGAACAAAATCAATCAAGACAGCACACGAAAGAAGCTGATCGGTTCCGTTTGCGCGCCACAGCCAGGTTTCTACGCGCCGCAATCGGTCCGGCTGCGCTTCGGAAATCACCGCAAATACTCGCCAGATGGCATCGGCACGCAACCCGTCCGAGTCACTGAGCAGCGCTTCCCGGGTTATCGACCAGCCCATCGCTTGCCTCGCATCAGCCGCTAACAGCTCGGGGATATGTGCCGCGCGGCGGTACGCTTGGCAGATCAGGTGAATCTGTCCGAGTTCGCGAATCGCTGCCGTGGGACGGACTGGACCCGGTAGCGTAAAGAGCCGTGTCGGAAGCGCATCTAAGCGTCCGGCCAGTCCTGGGGCTTTTGCGTCGACAAGTCGTTGGGAAATCGTTCGACAGGATTGCGCTGCTTGCGCGACAAAATTCGCCATGCCGTGTTGACATTGGTCCGCCAACCAAATGTCCAAGTCATCGAGACCCGCGAGGACTGCTGCTTCTCGGTCAAGCCGATTTCTTTCCCGGGCCGCGGCCGCGCGCTGTTCTGCCTTCGGGTCGGTAACTTCCGTTTCGGCTTTATCGGTGAGGCGAATCGAGGGCTGAGTCTTAGGCTTGGAATCTTCCTTTGGCTTGCCTGGAGAAGAGGATGTTCCGCGCCTGCGCGAAAGCCAGTCCTTCACCCATTCGGGAACAGGCGCGGGAGCAAATGTGGCAGAGCGATCCGCTCGCATCCACATGAGAGCAAGCGTGTGCTTGCAAGGGAACTTTCGGCTCGGACAGGTGCACTTGTATCCGGCGTCGGCTTCGCTGACGGCGACTCGATACGGAGTTGCGCCGGAGCCTTGGCATTCACCCCAAATCAGTCCTTCGCCCTCGGCCAAGGTTGGCCAAAACGCCGGCTTCAGCAACTTGCGTGCTGCCGCCAAGGACGCCTGGTCCGGGGCGAGCGCCTCAATTCTGTCTAGGGTAAATGGCATGCAGCATTATGGTAGAGCAGTTACTCCGAGGCGCAAACTGGCATAGCTCCCATAATGACGAATCAGAGCCGAGGATGTCCGTGGCGACGTTCGTTGCAAGAGAGGTATACGAACCACTGCGCAATAGTCAAAAAGCGGTGCGCGCTGTTGCCTAGAGAGAATTTCGGTCCGACAGCTGAGCTCAACCGCCGAGTCCAGGTGACTGCGACTAAGTCCTGGCGCCCGACTCCCACAGCAACGGTGGGAAGAGAGGACGATTATCAGGTAGCAGCACCTACTGAAACGAGAACACCCACCTAGCACCGAGCGAATATCGCTCACCAAAGAGTGCGGATGG
>Ga0247682_1000474_pt1 | contig 11085 bp, 9 predicted proteins | sample CNK23_metaG_FD_190130 | JGI IMG/M metagenome (GOLD analysis project Ga0247682, IMG submission 190130) | Soil microbial communities from Purdue University Martell Research Forest, Indiana, United States - CNK23 | ecosystem: Environmental > Terrestrial > Soil > Temperate forest > Bulk soil | place...
TGACCGGGGTGGCTTGGGCGGACTACGACCGCGATGGCCACGTCGACCTGTTCGTGGCGCGTTACGTTCACCTGGACATCAATAAGCTCCCGGAGTTTGGTAGCAACGAAAAATTCTGTCGTTACAAAGGCATCCTTGTGCAATGCGGCCCATGGGGCATGGAAGGCGAAAGTGACCTGCTCTATCACAACCGAGGCGACGGAACGTTTGAAGAGGTCTCGAAGAAAGCCGGCGTTGACGATCCCCGCCATCGGTACGGGCTCGGCGTCATCTGGAGCGACTACGATAATGATGGCTGGCCCGATCTGTACGTCGCCAACGACGCTGGTCCAAATTTTCTGTACCACAACAAGCACGATGGGACATTCGAAGAAGTTGGCCTCCTGACGGGAACGGCTCTCAGCGTTGACGGACAAGAACTAGGCTCGATGGGTGTGGACTTCGCCGATTACGACCATCAGGGACGCCTGAGTATTTACGTCACTAATTTTGCCGATCAACCGAACAACTTGTATCGCAACCTCGGCCCTCAAGGTTTCGCGGAAGTCGGCTGGGCGTCGAAGACGGGCCAGCCTAGCTTTCCGTACGTCAAGTGGGGAACCGGATTTGTAGACTTCGGCAATCAAGGCTGGCCGGATATTTTTGTCGCCAATGGCCACGTCTACCCACAGGTGGACGCAATCCCTGGCGGTTTAAAGTACCGTGAACCGATGCAACTTTTCCGGAACTTGCGTGATGGAACGTTTGAAGACATTACTACGGCGTCCGGGCTGGCGAAGATACCGCTCGCCTGTAGACGCGGCGCCGCGTTTGGCGATATCAATAATGATGGAAACATAGACATTGTAATTCTCAACGTAGGCGAACCGCCGACTCTGCTGATCAATCGGGCGGAAAACAATAATCACCGCGTGCTGTTCAAGTTGGTTGGCAGGAAGAGTAATCGCGCCGCCATCGGTGCGCGAGTCACAATTACCTCTGGAAGTCTGTCCTCCTTCGACGAAGTAAGGGCGGGTTCCAGCTATCTCTCCCAAAACGATTTGCGTCTTCACTTCGGCCTCGGGACTGCCAAGAAACTGGACAAAGTCGAGGTCCGCTGGCCAAACGGAACTGCCGAAACGCTGCACGACGTCGCCGCCGACGCGATCTATACCATCGTTGAGGGTGAGGGCATTAAGGAGACCAAACCGTTGCCGCCACTGAAAGACAAAAGCACTGAAAATACTGCGAAACAGAATTGAAACTTTCCATTCCGCGAAGGACTTACCGAAGTCACTGTGAGGAGTTGTCGCGGGTATCTGCCAGAGCCCTGCGTGCCTCCTCGTTGCCCGGGTCGTACTTCAGAACTTTTTTCAGTGTTTCCGCAGCGGACTGCCGATCTTGGGTGACGGCGTAGAGTTGTGCCAGTCCGAAGTAAGCCGGCGTGTAGTAGGGGTCCGCTTCAATAGCTTCCTTGTAAAGATGCAGGGCCGCCGCGGCGTTTCTCTCCTTGAGTCGAATTTTCGCCAGATGGGTTCGCACCTCGACAGACTTAGATCCCGAATCAATCGCTTTTTGTAGGGCCCTAGATGCGTCCTCCGTCGATTCGGGGTGGGCAAGCGTCATAACCAGTCCATAGGTCGCCTGAATCTCCGCATCGCCCGGAAGCTCTTGGGCCGCTTGTTCCAGGAGGGCGAAGCCTCGTTGCCGGAACGCCGGGTACAACTGGCTTACTTCGTAGTAGGCGAGAGCAAGCGCCCGTACGTCCGGCTTTGCGTCCGGCTCTTGAAGAGATTTCGTCCAATAGATCAAATTATCGGAGTATTCCTGGATCCCCGAGCTCATCGGCGGGCTTTGCGTGGGGACTCGCAGAATGCGATGGTCCGTTAATGCCGAGTGGGCTATGTTGGCGACAGACTTCTTCGGCATGTGGCAGCCGGTGCAATTATCGGGCGGCGAAGTTGAGCGCCTGCGTAGGGCAGATGCGCGGCAGCTTTCCTCCGTATGGCAGGTCAGACATTTCCTGCGAAAGTATGCCGCTGCCTCAGTTCCTCGCAATTGCACGTGCGGGTCGTGGCACGTGATACAGCCGAGGCGGCCATTGCTCCCGTTCCAGCACCGGCTCATCTCAAGCTGCTCCCGATGACTGAGCGCTCTGACCACATTTATGTTTGAAGTGACGGGCGCGCTGAAAACGGAAACCACGTTTCCCAGAGGCGTTCCCGGCCGGAAATCCAGGTACGTCTTGCCAGGTCGCAAGACCCGTGCGTCTCCAGGAAAATGGCACTGATTGCACACGTCATCGCGAGCCTGCGGCGAAAGGCGCGCTGGATTGACTATCGAAAAATCTATGGGTCCCCTCAGCGGTGCGTTTTCGTGGCGTTCCCGGACGTGAATTTCTCCCGGACCATGACACCTCTCGCAGGCTACGGCCAGGAAACGGAAGGGCGGGTTATCATACCGGTTTCGCGTCCCAGCAATCGGCTGGGGCATTCCGGAATGACAGCTTACGCAGAGATTCCAGGCCGGCCGCGTGAAACTGCGAAACTGGCCCTCTTCATATCCCGGTGACAGATCCCATCCTCGAATCCGCGAATAATATGAAATTGGCGATACAAACAGCGCATCCCCCTTGGCCACCAGGTAACTTCGCCCCACGTCCCCTGACCCCACTGTAAAAGCGACTTCGTGTTTCTCGGAGTACACTTCCTTGCCGCTATCGTCTATCTTTGTTTCCGTGTGGTACATCTTTCCGCCGCTCACATTCACACTGTAGGTGCGGCCGATCTTTTCGTTCGTAAACTTCACCGGTTTTGTAAACTCCGGCCAATTCCCAGGGCCCGGGATGGAGAGCGATCTCCCCATTCCTGTCTTCTTGAATTCCTTGTACTGAGGTTCGTGGCACTCGCGGCAGGCTTCGTCGCCGACGTACGCAACGCCGGCTCGAGCATTCAAATATTCGCCGGAGGTGGATTCCTGCGCCGCGTCTCTCCGCGCGGTCGCCGACAATCCTCCAAGGAGCACCGCTAGGAGACATAAGAGAATCGATCCGGCTTTCTTCATAGTGGACTGTGCAGATGGACAAGGCTCGCGGTTCCACGGCATCGTTGAACTTCGTCAATTTCTCAGCAAGAACAGTTCGCCGCACCCGACCAAGGCGGGATTTTAGTCCAGTACATGTGAGAGAGTCTATAAAACTTGATCGGATCCGTCACGTAGACTGGCCAGCCATGACACAGTTTGGAAGCACCTCGAAACGCTCTCGTTCGGCTTCGCTTCCAATCGCAGCCCGCCGTTAACTTGCCGAGTCTTAGCGCGGACCTGAAGCGAGTCCCTCGCTAGCGATTTTGTGTACAAGTTGTGTACAAGGAGGCGGTTTCGAAGAGCCTGATAATGGACCTAAGCAACGAAGTATCAACAAACAGATTTCTTGAGCTACAGGCCCTCTCTACAACGCAGGCAAATAGTCCAGCGCGGCGCAGCGCTTGTACGAGACGCACACCTCTGTAGCGGCGTCGAGCCTTTGACCTTTCAGTTCTTTCCTCTGATTTCTATCATCTGAACTCTGCCTTACTGCACAAATCCGACGTTCGGCGGCTGCCCGCTGCCCTCCGGAGCTTCCTTGATTGGCCCGAACTGCGTCTCGTAGCGGGAGATATTTTCCCCCAGCGCCCGCCAGATGCGCTTTGCGTGCCCCGGACTGACGATCACGCTGGTCAGCAGCTTCCCCTGCGCGCCATTCGGGAAAATGTAAACAAAATTAAGCGTGAATTCCTCTAAATTGTGGTGCACCATCACCAAATTGCTGTACTGCCCCTGCAACTCTTTTTCGTCCGCTTTGATTTGCACCTGACCAGGCACAGGCCTCTGCTCTTCCATCGTCTTCTCCCCTTAATCTTCTGCCCGCTTCAGGGCTTGTCCGAAGGTATCACAGCTGTACTTCTTGCGCTCGCCCGCGGAGATGCAGCTCTCGGAGGCAAGATCCGTGTCGATGGAACTATCTGCCTCAGTCCTATTGACAAGCCTATCTATTAAGGGTAGTTTAGTATGGATATTTACCGTAGTTAACAAAAATTCAGTTACCAAGTATCAGTTAAAAAGGATCATGGCACCCACGTTCCCCCCTCAACTCGAACCCGAATCAGCAGCAGGCGCAGATTCACCGTCTGCGGCTTCCTCAGCTGCCGCGCGCCGCGCGACGAGCCTTCCTTCTCTGCCTGAGGCCCATCGCACCATCCCCATTTCTCACACCGCGTCTTGGATTCGCAAAGTCCTCGCGTTTGCTGGCCCCGGATACCTTGTCGCTGTCGGCTATATGGACCCCGGCAACTGGGCTACTGACATCGGCGGGGGATCAAGATTTGGCTACACGCTTCTCAGCGTTATTCTTATCAGCAACATCATGGCGATGTTTTTGCAGGCGCTTTCCGCCAAGCTGGGCATCGCCACGGGCCGCGACTTGGCGCAGGCTTGCCGCGAGCATTATTCCCGCCGGACTTCTATCGCGCTTTGGATCATCTGCGAAATTGCCATCGCTGCTTGCGATCTCGCCGAGGTTCTCGGCTCCGCGGTTGCTCTCAAACTCCTCTTTGGGTTGCCCCTTCTCGCCGGCGTGATTATCACCGGGCTCGACGTTCTGATCGTTCTGGCCCTTCAGGGCCGCGGTTTCCGCATCATCGAAGCTTTCGTCGTAACGCTGATCGCCACCATCGGTGGCTGCTTTGCGTACGAAATCTTTTTCGCCAGCCCGATTTGGCGCGAAGCAGCCGTCGGCCTCATCCCCACCGCCGAAATCCTTCGCAATCGCGAAATGCTTTACATCGCGATCGGCATCCTCGGCGCCACGGTCATGCCTCACAATCTTTATCTCCACTCCAGCATTGTGCAGACCCGCGCTTTCGGCGCCTCCGTTCGCGACCGCCGCGAAGCCATGCGCTACGCCATCTTCGACTCCACGGTAGCCCTCGGCTTCGCTCTCTTCATCAACGCCGCCATCCTGATCTTGGGCGCGGCTGCCTTTCACACTCGCGGCCTCCACAACGTCGCGGAAATCGCCGATGCCTACAAACTCCTCAGCCCCGTCCTTGGCGTGAGCCTGGCGAGCACTCTTTTTGCGTGTGCCCTCCTCGCTTCCGGCCAGAACTCCACCCTCACGGGAACTCTTGCCGGACAGATCGTCATGGAAGGATTTTTGCAGATTCGTCTCAAGCCGTGGCTGCGCCGCCTTATCACCCGCTCGATCGCCATCATTCCCGCCGTCCTGGTCATCGGTCTTTACGGCGAAGGCAGAGTCACCTCGCTGCTGATCCTCAGTCAGGTCGTTCTCAGCTTTCAGTTGCCTTTTGCCGTAATCCCCTTGATTCAGTTCACCGGCGACCGCAACAAAATGGGTGAGTTCACCAACTCCCGCTTCACCGCCGTCATTGCCTGGATCGTCGCCGCCGCCATCCTCTTCTTCAACGCCGAGCTTCTCTGGCTCATCTTCCGCGGCCGATAGTTTCGCCCTCGGTCTCCTTCTGTCCTCTACTCTCTGTGTCCCCTGTGCACTCCGCGTTAAAAGAAACATTTCTTTCTTCAGTCTTCCATCTCCGTATGCGAAAATTTTCCCTTGCCTATGGCCACTCACGCGCAAAACACTCTCCGCCTGCGCAAACTCTTTTTCGCTTCTCTCCTCGCCCTGATTTGCATTTCTATCTCTATCGCGGTCTATCAAAACCGCCAATGGAAAATCCCCGACGAAGCCAAGCTTCGCAAGAATCCCATCCAATCTTCTCCCGCGGCCCTCGACGCCGCTCGTGCCATCTATCTCGATAAATGCGTCCAGTGCCACGGCGAAACTGGAAAGGGAGATGGTCCCGACGCGGCCATGTATTACCCCTCGCCCGCGAGCCTCATCGATGCCAAGCGCATGAGTGGCGTCACCGACGGGGAGCTCTTCTATGAAATCAGCCAGGGCCGAAAGCCCATGCCTTCTTTCAAAAAACGCTTGACCGAGGAGCAGCGCTGGCAGCTTGTCCTCTTCGTCCGCTCTCTCTCGGCCCCTGGATCTCCAACCGGCCGCAAGTAATCGCCCCAAATAAAAACGGGCCGGCAATCGCCAGCCCGTTCTCCCTCACTTCTTTCTGAACTCTGCGCGTCCAGATTGTCTTTTTTTACTGCGTCATTGCTTCTTTAATTCATTTTTTTCTTTTTACGCCGTCGCTGCTTTCACCTGCCCGAGCGCCGCAGCCACTTCTTTCACATCCGGCACCACCGGAATATCGTAGTTCTTCACCCACGCCACTTTTCCATCTTTGCCGACAATTACGATGGCTCTTCCCGTGATCCCTTTGTCGCCCAAATACACGCCGTACTTCTCGCTCATTGCCCCTTTGGGATGGAAATCCGCCAACAGCGAATACTTGATCCCCATCTTGTCCGCAAAAGCCTTGTGTGACCACACGCTGTCCACGCTCACACCCAGCACCTCGGCGTCCAGCGTTTCGAACGACTTCATGTCATTCACCAGGCAAACATGCTCGTTCGTGCAAACCGGGCTCCAGTCCAGCGGGTAAAACACCAGCACCACGTTTTTCTTCCCCGCGAAATCCGAAAGCTTCACTTCTTTCTTGTCCTGATTCGGCAGCGTGAAATCCGGCGCCGTTTGTCCCGCTGAAATACTCATTTTCCTGTCCTCCCTTTCGTCTCAAATTCCCAAACAATCTTACCTAATCCTCTGTCCAGCCGACAAATCTTGGTTCCCCATTTCTTCCACCTCATTACTGTGCACCGCATAATATTGCAAAGTAGCGATTTGGAGTGCGGCAGCCCTGCTGCCGCTTTTCTCATCGACTCGCGCGACTCTATATCTGGCGAGGCTCAATAACTTCATTTGTTTCCTTTAGCTTATCGCCTGAAGTACACTACGCTCGTTTCCGGAACAGCTTCCATGTCCACCGAAGCTACTCGCCGCGCTCCCTTGATGCCGCTCAGCGATCTCGTCTCACGCTATCTCTACCTAGCCGGTGAATTCGGCAAGCCCGTCGCGCTTTCCGCATTCCAACTCTCCCCTGCGGAAACCGAACGCCTTTTTTCTTCCTTCGACGAGGACTACCACATCAGCCGCTTTTTCCATTTCTCCGAATCCGACGGCACCAAATTCTCCATCAACGGTATCCCGGTTACCCATGTCTTCCTTGACGCCGAAATCCAAACCATTCTCTAAATTAGCCGTTCCGCCGCGTCTTGGATATAATCCGTCTGCCATAATTTTGTTGCTGATTCGCTGACTGCCACCCCGGAGGTCCCTAGATGGCTGGCTCGCCAACCCTCTTGCCTGAATCGCGGCTCGGAAGCACTCTCCGCCGCGACGCTTGGTGGGTCGAAATCATCCCCATTATCGTTTTGATGGGCGGATTTAGCATCTACGCCACGCTACGCGCCTTTGAAGGGAAATTCTACGAGTGGGGGCCGTATCTGTCTCCCTTCTATTCCCCGCTCATTGACCCACTCCATCACTGGTGGCCTTTCTCGCCCGCGTTGCTCATTCTTGCTGGTCCGCTCGGCTTTCGCGCCACTTGCTACTACTACCGCAAGGCTCTCTACCGGGCCTTTTTGCTTGATCCGCCTGCCTGCGCCGTCGCTGAGCCTTCGAAACGCAAATACAAGGGTGAAACGGCGTTTCCCCTTATCCTCCAAAACATTCATCGCTATTTTTTCTACCTCGCGGTCGTGTTCATCCTCTTTCTCTGGCACGATGCTGTGCGATCTTTTTTCTTCGACGGGCATTTCGGCGTCGGTCTCGGCACCCTGATTCTCACCGTGAACGTCACCTTGCTCTCTCTTTATACATTCTCTTGCCACTCGCTCCGCCATCTCGCCGGAGGCAAACTCGACTGCTTCTCTTGCGCAACATTCGGCCTCCCCCGCCATTCTGCCTGGCGCGGCATCAGCTTTTTGAACGAACGGCACATGCTCTTCGCCTGGTGCAGCCTGGTCTCCGTGGGGCTGACCGATTTCTACGTGCGCATGGTCGCCTGCGGCACATTTCACGACCTGAGGATCCTGTGACCACCAGCTACGAGACCCGCGAGCACGACGTTCTTATCATTGGCGCCGGCGGCGCTGGATTGCGCGCCGCCATCGAAGCCCTCGCTAAAGGCTGCTCCGTTGGCGTCGTCTGCAAATCGCTGCTCGGAAAGGCCCACACCGTCATGGCCGAAGGCGGCATCGCCGCGGCCATGGCCAACGTGGACTCTGCCGACGGCTGGCAACCGCATTTCCGCGACACCATGCGCGGCGGAAAATTCCTGAACAACTGGCGCATGGCCCAGCTTCACGCGCAGGAAGCTCCCGACCGTGTCCGCGAACTCGAGCAGTGGGGCGCGCTTTTTGACCGCACGGACAGCGGCGCAATTCTTCAGCGCGCTTTCGGCGGCCACACATATAGGCGTCTCTGCCACGTCGGTGACCGCACCGGCCTCGAAATGATTCGCACGCTCCAGGACCGCGGCGTGCAGCTCGGCTTTGACGTCTACATGGAGTGCACCGTCACGCACCTCCTCACCGATGGCGGCCGCGTCGCCGGCGCCTTCGCTTACTGGCGCGAAAACGGCCGCTTTATCGTTTTCAACGCCAAGTCCATCGTCATCGCCACCGGCGGCATTGGAAAAGCCTGGCCCGTCACTTCCAATTCCTGGGAGTACACCGGCGACGGCATGACGCTGGCCTACGAAGCCGGCGCCGAGCTGATGGACATGGAATTCGTCCAGTTCCATCCGACCGGCATGGTCTGGCCCCCCGGCGTGCAGGGACTTCTCGTCACCGAAGCCGTGCGCGGCGAAGGCGGCATTCTGCGCAATAAACTCGGCGAACGCTTCATGGAGAAGTACGACCCCAAGCGCATGGAACTTTCCACGCGCGACGTCGTCGCTCGTTCCATCTACACCGAAGTGAAAGAAGGCCGCGGCACCGAACACGGCGGCGCTTATCTCGACATCTCTCACAAGCCCGCCGAATACGTGAAGAGGAAGCTTCCCAGCATGTATCACCAGTTCAAAGAGCTCGCCGATGTGGACATTACCAAAGGCCCCATGGAAGTGGGCCCGACGTGTCATTACATGATGGGTGGCATTCGCGTCGACGCCGAAACCGCTCAATCCACGGTGCCTGGACTTTTCGCAGCCGGCGAAGCTGCCGCGGGTCTCCACGGCTCGAATCGCTTGGGCGGAAATTCGCTTTCTGATTTGCTGGTCTTCGGCCGCCGCGCCGGTCTTGCGGCTGCGGAGCATGCCACGCAAGTTTCCACTCCCGGCCTCGTCATCGCTCAAATTGAAGAAGCGGAAAGAGAGCTTCTGGCGCCCTTTTCCAACAAGGGTTCCGAAAGCCCTTACGCCATTCACCGCGACCTGCAGAAAGTCATGCAGAGTCTCGTCGGAATTTTCCGCACCGAAGAAGACTTGGAGAAAGCCTTCGCCGAGCTGGAAGATTTGAAAGCGCGCGCGGCAAAGGCCAGCGTGGAAGGTTCGCGCCTTTTCAATCCCGGCTGGCATCTTGCTCGCGAACTCAAATCCATGCTCACCATTTCCCAAGCGGTTGCGCTCAGCGCGCTGGCGCGCACCGAAAGCCGCGGCGCCCACAGCCGCATCGATTTCCCGAATTACGATCCCGTCTGGGAGAAAAAGCACAACATCATCGTCCGCGAGGGCGAGGAAATGAAGCGCCACGAATCTCCCGTCGAGGAAATGCCCGATGATTTGAAGCAGTTCGTAATGGCGGACTAGATTTTTTTGAAACGCGATGCTCGCGGGAGATTTGTAGTCGCCAGGCTTTAGCCCGGCATCAGTTTGCAGCAAACTGGGGCTCAGCGGCCCGAGCGCATTTTGGAGAACTCATCGATGCCCGACGCAATGTTACGAGTCTTCCGAGGCGAAGGCGCCACCGGCGGCCAAACCATTGATTACAGCGTGCCCGTCGCTCCCGGCATGGTCGTTCTCGACGCGCTTCATTACATCCAGGGCCATCTCGCTCCCGATCTCGCCGTCCGATGGAACTGCAAAGCAGGGAAGTGCGGCTCCTGCTCCGCCGAAGTCAACGGCCGTCCGCGCCTCACCTGCAAAACGCGCATGGACGATCTACCCAAGGATCAGCCCATCACCGTCATGCCCATGAAATCCTTTCCTCGCGTCAAGGATCTGGTCACTGACGTCTCCTGGAATTATACCGTCAACAAAAAAATTCCCGCGTTCCAGCCTCGCCCCAACACAGACTGGAAAATCTCCCAGCTCGATGTCGACCGCGTACAGGAATTCCGCAAATGTATCGAATGCTTCCTCTGCCAGGACGTCTGCCACGTCCTTCGCGAGCACGACGAAAAGAAAAAATTTGGCGGCCCGCGCTTTTTTGTCCGCATCGCCGGCCTCGAGATGCACCCCATTGACGGCCTCAACCGCGCTGGCCTGCTCAAGGACGACCTTGGCATAGGCCTCTGCAACATCACGAAATGTTGTACGGAAGTCTGCCCCGAAGAAATTCACATCACGGACAATGCCATCATTCCGCTCAAGGAGCGCGTCGTCGACCAGTTCTACGATCCGCTCACCATGCTGTTTCGCATGTTTCGCGGCTTGTAGCCTAATCCAGTGGCGCATGCTTTAGCATGTGCCCTCAAATCATGTAAGATGCTCCACGCTCCCTGGAAGGAGTGGAGGACGACGCAGCTTCGATCCTTTCTGTTCCTGTAATTCCCTTACCTCCTCTACTTCCTTTACTTCGCGCCACCTTGGAGGTTCTATGCCGCTCCAACTGAAATCCATTTCTAAACCAGGCATCCCCGAAGCCATCGCCAAAGCCGAGCTATATCGCTACCTCAATGAACCGGAAGAGGCCGAATCCATCTGTCGCGATATCCTCGTGGTAGACGCCGATCATCAGCTTGCGCGCCGCATGCTCGGCCTCGCTATAACCGACCAGTTCACCGGCGCCACAGGTGACCGCTACGCCGAAGTCCAATCCATTTTTCAATCTCTGCGTGATCCCTACGAGCGCAACTATTACTCCGGTTTACTCCACGAGCGCCGCGCCAAAGCCCAGCTCCATTCCGGCTGCTCCGCGCACATTCTCCTTCCG
>Ga0247682_1000480_pt1 | contig 11019 bp, 13 predicted proteins | sample CNK23_metaG_FD_190130 | JGI IMG/M metagenome (GOLD analysis project Ga0247682, IMG submission 190130) | Soil microbial communities from Purdue University Martell Research Forest, Indiana, United States - CNK23 | ecosystem: Environmental > Terrestrial > Soil > Temperate forest > Bulk soil...
TGGTGAGACGGAAAATGCGGAAAAGTAAAAGGCGCACATGAAAACCGCCGGAGCGAGCGAAAAGGCCCCACCCTTTCACAAGCCAAAATCGAAAGGGTGGGCCACCCCGAAAAAGTGCAAAGTCAAAATCGAATCAGCGCGTTAAGGATGGTCCACCCGCCGCTCCGAAAAGCGCTCCCCGGCGCAGCGCTCAGCGGTAACTGACCTTCACACAGCTACAAAAAGCCGCTTGGTCTTAGGCTGCCGTACTCTGGCTCAGAATTTGAGCTGTCTTTTGATGCCCGAGAAGCTTAGCGCGAGAGAGGGCGGTATTCCCGGTCCGATCTTTGAGCCCGACTTGAGCACCAGCCTTAATCAGTAAAGCTACAGCGTTTGGCCAGTCTCCCTTAGTCGCTGCCCAGACAAGCGCGGTGCGGCCTTCCTTGTCCTGATAGTCTACCTTTGCGTGGCGCTCCAACAAGAGTTGCAGGACTTCGATGGCTCCTGCTTTGGCGGCTTCCATCAGAGGCGTCTGGCCATCTGAGTCACTAGCATCGATCTCAGCTCCGTGTTGGAGAAGCGCTTCGACTGCGCCTCGCTTATTGCTACCAGCAGCGGTGTGTAGTGGCACCTGGCCATCGCTCTCCAGCCTAACGTTCGGATTAGCTCCACGACACAGCATAACAACCAACACGTCCCGCGAGCCATTTCCAGCGGCACGGTGCAACGGGGTGTCGCCGCGAGAAGAGAGGATGGATGGGTCAGCCTTGTTTTCTAACAGGATTATCGCGCTCCCTGTATAGTTCTTTTCTGCAGCTCGGTGAAGCGCGGTATCACCTTGGGCGTCTAATGCATTGGGGTTCCCCCCCATTCTTAGCAAAGCTCCAACTAATAAAGCGTCGTTCTTCTCCGTGGCCAAATGGATCAACTGATCGCCAGATTCCAAGACTAGATCCGGATTCGCCCCTTCACTCAAGGCAGCGACGAGTTGTTGAACGCTGCCTTTGTGGATCGCTTCTTCAGCTCTCGTATCCTGCAAGTTCGCACCCATCTAAAAGACCCAACCTAGTTGCCCCAACCATCCCCACGCCCCTGCGCCAGCTCCGGCACCTGCGGCGGCCCCTCCGAAAACAGCCGGTGCAGAATAGCCTGCACCCAAAAGAGCGTCACCAATCAAAATGTCGGTCCAAAACTTCTCCATCAGCCTTGCAGACTCCTCTTCAAGCTGCAGTTCCAGCATCGTCTTTGGAATATATGGTTGCGGAATCTTCTTATAGACGGGCTCGAAAGTGCAGGGAGGAATTTTGGGCCCGTTCTTGCAATCCCTCTGATATTTGAAGATATCAATCGCAAGGTTGATCTGCATGCCCACGATCTGACCAAAGTGGGAACCGGGAACTGTCGTGCGTATTTGTCCCCCTGCTCGATAGGTGGCTCCTCCCAAACCGTCGGCAATCGGGTCATAGTTCGCGATCTTCTTCTTAAGAATATCGGCACGCCTCCGAATGTCTCGGAGGAGTTTGTTGCATTCTTCGGGAGACATTGCGAGCCCAGTTGGGTCAGTCCAACCGGTAGGACTGTTCATGGTGTACGCGTATAGATTTATCCCTCCCCTAAAGCCACTAGGATCTTCACGGAGGAAACGGCCGGTGTTTGAATCGTAGTATCTGGCACGATAGTAATACAAGCCAGTTTCGGAGTCAGATTCGCGTGCGGTGTATTGGAACGGATTCACGAGCGAGCCGGTCGAAGCCGTCAGTTTGCCGAACGAATCATAGGTGTACGTGTTGGCGATCGATCCAGCTGAGTTGCTTATCGAAGTGACCGAGCCGAGGCCGTCGGCATGGAAGTAGCTCGTCGCGCTGCTGCGCAACATCGCAAGGGGTTCGTCGATATTCTGCGTGTCCTCGTAGCGGGCCACGACGGCCCCTGACGCATTGGTTTCTTCGACCAGATTGTCGCCTTGTGGGTAAGGTCGCGGATTTCGTAGGAGCCGGAGGTGAGCGTGCCGGGCAGAGTGTTGCCGTCCTTGTCAGGAGCGCCTTCGCGAATGAGTTTGCCGATGTCCATCCACATCTGATCGCCGGGCTGGAGGGTCTGGTCCAACTCGTACTTTTGAGTCCCATGATTATAGAAGAGGGTGAAGGCCGCTTTGGTTGGCTGGGTACCGCCGTTACCGACAGTGATGATGGAATCGTGCTGGGGATCATACTGCCACTGGCTACCGGCCCAATGGCCGGCAAGTTGGTCGGAGAAGGGCGTCTGGGCGCCATAGCGCAAGGATTTATCGTAGCTGGCGGCGACGGCGGCGACCTCGCCCGGCAATCCACTCGTCGTCAGGGTGACGGAGGCCCACTGGGCAGTTTGCGGGAGGGTTTTGCCGTCTTGAAGAGGGGCGACGTCGATGCGGAGGCGCGGGGCGGATCCGTGGCGGATTGCTGGCTACTTGGGGCGGTCAACCACTTCGAGGGACGTTACCGGGTGGATTTCCCAGGCGGTGGCGCGCCAGTCGCGGGGACGGTTTGGAGCGGTGTTGACAGACTGCGATTCGTGCTCGGTGTCGAAAAGAAGCCAGCCACGAACGCGGACCCAGCGCCCCTGGAAATGGTCACGGAGAGCGCGAGTGGACCAGTCTTCGCCGTGCTGCTCCGCGATGGAGCGCCAGCGCGGAGTCACTTCCACGATGACTCGGCGAGTTTCCGAACTGTTTAGAGGGTCGAGCACGAGTTCGATATGCGTGTCGCGGTCCGGCGGATCCGTGGCGCGGCAATTGACGGTTTCGACGCCGCCGACCTTTACATCCCAGACATAGCCGGTGATTTCCGCGGCGTGGCGATCGTTCCATCTGCCACGGTCATCGCCGGGATCCAGCATGGCGTCGAGCGTTACGCGCGGGTCGATCTGCTGGGGGTCCGGCGCAGTATAGCGATTCTTGAGGAGATTCAATTCACGGACGGCGGGGTTTGACGCATCCCCTTCCATGCCGCAGCCGTTGTAAGTCTCGAGCGCGGGTTGAGGCGTCACGTGCGGACGGGCAGGCTGGTGCAACCAATTCCATAATGCAAGGAGAGCGAGCGCGGCGAGCAGAAAAGGCCAGATTTTGTTTCTTGAACGCGCCATATTTATTTTATGGAAAAGCCCCTTTGTTTTTGCGACGGGATGACCAGCTTGCGTTCTTCGTTGCTGAAATAAGCTGAATGATAACGCATCAAATGGGCGAGAAGCAGGCGAAGAGAATGAAGACCGGGGTAGTTAGCGGACGCGACGGAGATGTGCGAGCCAGCGAGTGAGGATCGAGATGGAGGCGGCCTCGAGGTCGATGAATTCGAGACCCATGCCGATCTTAGGCTTTACGATGCGGACCATGGCTAGGGCTTCGACGGTTTCGTTTTTACGCGTCAAGGTGACACGCGCGCGGGACCTGACCGCGAGCGGCTTGCTGGTGCAGACGAAGCAGCCGCCGAGGGACAGATCCGAGGTGACGCCTTGCGAGCGTGCGCCGGATTCAAGATCGAGAACTTCCGCGTCAGCGGCAAAAGGATAACGGATGGCATAACGGCGGTCGCGCAAACTTACTTTGTGCGACGCGCCATCGGCGGTTCGGTCGTTCATGGTGATAACGTTGCCCACTGTCCATTAGACCGGGGAATAGCGAGTCAGGACGAGCCGGAAGAGCGTTCCCCTCTATCCCTTAAGACTGCCAGAGAAGGCAAAAAATAGCGGAATTGCGAGGGACAGGAGGACGAAAGAGGCAACAGGGCGAAGAGTTTCGGGGCGTTGGCGAGAGGTGCATGAACTATTAGTTGGTACGACAAAATGCAAGGATGCAAGGAAGCATGCGGGGGGCGAGGATGCTAGTCTGAAATGGAAGTTTTCCCTCATGACAAACGAAACGATGAGAAGCGACGGACTGCGGCAAAGCGACCGCGTGAGCTTCCGCATGCCCGTGGAGGCATCATGGCTCACAAGCGACGGAGCGCCTGTGAAGCACGTCGCGGAGACGCTGTTGGTAAGCCGCAATGGAGGCGTTTTGCGGCTGGACCAGAAACTGACCGCAGGACAAGAGATCACGTTGCGGCGGTCAGAAGGGGACCTAGTAAGGACGGCGCGGGCGCGAGTGGTTGCGGAAATCGACCAGGATTCTGACGGATTTTTGTACGCCATCCACATCACGGAGCCGCGAGCGGACTTCTGGGACATCGACTTCCCCGCGCCACACAAGGCCGAAGAAGCGCTTGCCAGACTGCTGATGGAGTGCGGCTTCTGCCAGAGGCGCGAAGTGGTGTATTTGAGCGAGCTGGAGCTGAAGTCTTTCGAAGTGCGGAAATGCGTGGCGAGACTGTGCAAACATTGCGACACGCCATCCATTTGGATCGAAGCACAGTCGGAAATGAGGACTCCAGAAAAGGACGCGGCACATCCGCAGCCGGTGGAAGATCGGGTGATCCCCCGGCGGAACAGGACGCGCGTGAAGGCACGGGTACTCGCGTGCATTCGTCGACGCGGATTTCAGGAAGAAGTGGCGGTGTGCGAGGATTTGTCGAAGGGTGGGCTGAGTTTTCGAAGCCGGAACAAGTACGAAGAAGGATCTCGCGTGGAAGTGGCGGTGCCCTTCACGCCAGGGAGCGGGGCAATCTTTGTGCCGATTCGGATTGTGTTCTCGCAGGCGATCGCGGCAGCGGGATTGTACAGGCACGGGGCGGCGTATATACGGTTACCGCTTGATACATAGATCAGCCAGCTCATAGGCAGTGGCGGACCTCGAGCGAACAACTCACCACGAGCATAAGCAAAACGAAAGGCCAGTACAGAGCAAGAGGCGCGCCCACCAGAAACCAGAGGCCTTTCTTGCGGAAGCGGAATATACACACAGCCGGAGTGACAAACCAGACAAGCGCTAAACAGACGCGAATGCGAATGGGTACGTCCCAGCGGCCCGGCGAGAATAAGTATGAAAAAAAACAACCAAAAGAAGCAGTGACGAGCGATGAGACAACTAGCCCTTGACTGATTGTCACGTGTTCCACCTGAGTCATTCTGAGGTGGTTTTAGTCGACGCTGGCAATGGCAGCGTTGCGCTCGTTGCGGCGGCGGCGCAGGTAGTGCATGGAAATGTTGAGATAAGCCTGGCCACATGGTGTTTCAATGGCGATGACCATGGCTTCCGTATCGGCGCTGCCTGCCAGACCTTCTTCGTTCATGTGAATTTCCGGCGGAAAGACTTTGAAACGGAAACCCTGATCATTGAGAAGAGTGACCGAATTGCCGATGACCATGTTCGCTAGCTCGCAAACGGTCTCGCGGACAACCTGGTCGCTTTCCGGGACTTCCGAGCCTGCAAGATGGCTGGCGACCTTCATGGCAACTTCGGGGGAGAGATCGAGAATGACGCGGCCTTCAATGTCGCCTTTGATGGCGATCAGAGCGGCAACGCCTTTGCGGCGATAGGTATTCTCGTCCATGGAGAGGTCGAGAATCTTCGTCGGCGACTGAAGAGATTCGGCGAACACCGCGTCAGCGGCGTTGATAAACGGCTGGATGAGTTCCATTCTCATGCGCGGTTCTCCCCTGCGAAGGCGACGGGGGCGCCCGCGGCATTGGGATCGTCACTCAGAACGTAGCGGAGAATTTCGTAGAGCACCTCTGGCTTGACAGGCTTCTGCACGAAGTGCTTGGCGCCTTTCTGGAGAGCGGCCAGAATGTTTTCCTGGTAGCCCACCGATGAGACCATGACGATGCGCGCGTCGCCATGCTGGCGAACGATGCGCTCGACGGCCTCGATGCCTTCCATCTGCGGCATGGTGATGTCCATGAGCACGATGTCGGGCTTGGTGCGGTTGAACTCCGCGATGGCCGTGAGGCCGTCGCCAGCTTCCCCCGCGACTTCACCGCCGAACATCTCAATCATCTTGATGATGTTCTTGCGAGCGAAGACGGAGTCGTCCACCACGAGGTAGCGAACGGGTTGATTGTCTTTCCGTAACAGAGCGGCGAATTGTTGCATGGCCTTCTCCTTCTCCCGGCACGGTGTTATGTGCGATGGGAAGAAACGGGTGTCCTTTCTGACTTCTCGTTCTTGTCGTTCTTCTCGAATTTTTCTGAGCTAGAGCGATCTCCACCGTAGTTTTGAACAAGGAAGGCGGGCAGACCGTCCAGCGGAATCACTTTGTTTGCGTATCCTTTGGAAATTGCGGCGCGGGGCATGCCGCTGACCACGCAAGTATCCTCGCTTTGAGCGATGGTCATGCCTCCGGCGGCTTTGAGCGCTCCGAGACCTTCCGCGCCATCTTCACCCATGCCGGTCATCAGGAGGCCGACAGCCGTGATACCGAATTGTTGGGCGACCGAATGGAACAGAACATCGGCGGATGGACGGTGACCATTGACGGGAGGGCCATCGGACAAAACGGCCATATCTCCGCGCGGCATGCGCCGAACCATAATGTGGCGATTTCCAGGACAGATGAGCACGCGGCCCGCAAGGAGCAGATCCCCTGAGCGCGCTTCTTGAACTTCGAGAGCACAGCATTCATCGAGCCGCTTCGCGAACATTTCCGTGAAACCTTCCGGCATGTGCTGAACGACGAGAATGCTCGCGGGAAAGTCCGCAGGAAGCTGAGAAAGCACGTATTGAAGGGCGTTGGGGCCGCCAGTGGAAATCCCGATGGCAACTATGCGATTCGGGGGCAGCGCGGCCCGAGAGGGCTTCTTCTTGCGCTGAGGAGGATCATCGGAAACGACCGCAGCCGGCAATTTGCGGCCTGCTGCGCGCTTGGCTACCTTGATTTTCTCGATCAGCAGCTCCGCGATGGAATCGAGATGCCCCGCGGCGGCGTTCTCGGGCTTGGGGACAAAGTCTATGGCGCCGAGGGCGAGGGCCTTGAGAGTGGCGTAAGCGCCCTCCTTCGAATGCGTGCTGAAAAGTACGACGGGCATGGGAGCACGACGCATGATGAGACGGAGAGTTTCCATGCCGTCCATGCGGGGCATTTCGAGGTCGAGAGTAACGACATCGGGGTGCAGCTCTTCGATTTTCTTGAGGGCGAAAGCGCCGTCCATGGCCGTGCCGACGACTTCGATGGAAGGATCGCGAGCAAGGATCGAAGGAATCAGTTTCCGCATGAGGGCGGAATCATCGACGACGAGGACTTTGATCCTGGCGCTCATGCAATTGCACCCAGCGGTACGGCGCGAGCCAGGCGCGAGAGAACGGCGGGCACATTGAGAATCAGCACGACGGTGCCATCGCCAAGAATCGAAGCGCCGCTCACAAGGTCGCTTGCGACGATATCGCTCGGAAGCGCCTTAATGACCAACTCTTCCTCTCCAACCATGCTGTCCACGACAAGGCCAAAGCGCTTTTCCGCGGAGCCGATCACAATCACAAAGTGTTTCTTCTTTTTCGGCTCGCTTTCTATGGCGCGAAGGCGGCTCAAATGCTCGAGGCGCACGAGGGTGAGAATTTGATCGCGCAAACGTAAAACTTCGCGCTGATCCACGCGATGGATCTCCTGCTCGTTGATCCGGGAGATTTCAACGACGGACGAAAGCGGAACGGCAAACAGGCGGCCACCCACGCGGAAGAGCAAAGTCTGGATGCTGGCGAGGGTGAGCGGGGCTCGCAATTGAACGGTGGTGCCGCGCGCTTTTTGGGTGGAGATGTGTACGGTGCCCTTTAATTTGTCGAGCACGCTGCGGACTACGTCCATGCCGACACCGCGGCCGGAAACCTCAGTAATCTCGGAAGCAGTGCTGAAACCCGATTCAAATATAAGATTGAGGGCTTCTTGATCCGTGAGGCGTGCGGCTTCCGCCGCCTTGATAATTCCCTGCCTGACGGCTTGCTGCCGCACGTGGGCCGGATCAATTCCCCGGCCGTCATCCCGCACTTCGATGACGACCTGCGTTCCCTGATGATAGGCGTTGAGAGAGATGGTGCCACGCGCGGGCTTCGCAGCGGCCAGCCGTTCATCGGCAGGTTCGATGCCATGACCGACGGCGTTGCGCACAAGATGCATCAGCGGCTCTCCCAGGGCGTCGAGAATGCTTTTGTCCAGATCCGTGTGCTGCCCTGAAATGTCCAGCGCCACGTCCTTGCCGCACTGCTTAGCTACGTCGCGCACGACGCGCGGGAAACGGCGGAAGAGCTGCTCAACGGGCACCATGCGAATTTTCAGCACGCATTTGTGCAATTCGTCGAGAACACGTGATTGAAACCCCAGGGCGTCAGCCAGCTTGGCGCGAACGGGGTCCCGTGCATGGCGCTGATCAAACTCCATGAGCGCGCGATGGAGCATGGACTTGCCGATGATGAGCTCGCCTACAAGATTCATGACGGCATCAATCCGGCTCGCGTCGACGCGGAGGGAACTTTCAGCGACGGCGGCCACCGCCGAACCCGGCTGCCCAGACTTGGCCGGGTCGGCAAGATCGCTTTGATCCGCGACGCTAGCCACAGACTTGGTAGCCTGGGCCTCGAGAAGATCGCCGAGCAGTTGGTGCTCCGGGGTCGCGGCGGTTGAGGCGTGCTCGACGCGAAGATCAGAAACGATGGAAGGTATACAGCAGCGCTTCTGGATGACGTCCAGCGGCTGAAGGCTTGCAACAGCGGCCTCCACGATTTCGACGCTGGCGGCGGCCAGATTGTCTTCCGGGCGAAGTGCGATAAGAGTGCCGCAACCGTGAAGCACGTTGCGGATAAGCTGAAAGGCGGCGGCGCGCATCAGGCTGTCCGGGTCGATGCGCAGCGCGACGTTGTAAACCGTTTCGCCGCGGTGGACAGCCTCGGAGATCATGAGCTGTTCGTACTCCGTCCACGCAAAGCTCGCAAGTACACTCTCTGGCGGTTGCGGAGGCAATACCGGAACGGCTGCGTCCACCAACAGGCTGCGGATCAAGCCGTGCAGTGTCTCCAGGGATGGAAGCTTCTTCCCGCGCTGGTAGGCTGCGAGCATGGCCTCGAAAGAATCTGCAGCCGCGAGCACGACCTCAGCAAATCGAGAGCCGTATTTCTGTGCGACTTGCGGCGTAAGGACATCTTCGAGCTCGTGAGCAAGCTCGCTTAACTTCTGAAACCCGCACGCTGCCGAGTCGCCCTTGAGCGTATGCACGGAGCGCCGAACTCGGCGAATGACTTCTTCATCGGCCGGGTGCGCCTCGAGTTCAAGCCCCGCCTCGTTCAGGGACTGCAGGAGCTCATTCGCGCTTTCGAAGAAGATGGCGCGAAGCTCTGGGTTGCGATCTTCGGGCACCTTGCTCAAGAATTTGTCTCCACGCGCTGATAAGCGGTTCCATTGTTTTCATGGACCATGCGGAACTTTTGTGTGAGGCCGAAAAGGCTCTCCGCATGGCCGACAAACAGGTAGCCGCCGGGATTCAGGCAATGCCAAAACTTCTCGATAAGGCGCTTCTGCTCCGCTTCGTCGAAATAGATCATGACGTTGCGGCAAAGAATGATGTCGTTGCGGCGGGGAAGAAATTCAGTTTTGAGATTGTGGAAGTCAAACTGAACAAGCTGTTTGAGGAGCGGCTTAATGGCGTACTTATCGCCGGACTTTTCGAAGTAGCGCAAGCGGCAGGTGTAATCCACCGGCTCCATTTGCTGTTCGGTGTAGACACCTTCCTGCCCGACACGAAGGCTGGCGTAGCTGATATCAGAAGCGACGATTTCCAGCTTCCATGGCGGAGGAATCAACGGTTTGGGAGAAGGCATGTCGAACGGCAGCGGATTGCGCAGATAGTAGTAAGCCAGCGCATCGCAAATCAATATGGCCACGGAGTAAGGTTCCTGACCACTGGAACAACCGGCGCTCCAGACGCGAAGATTCCAGTCGCGGCGCTCCTGTTTTTTGCGAAGCAAATCTTCCAGGACACGTTTCTGCAAGAGGTCGAGCTGTGGCTTGTTGCGGAAGAAACTCGTTTCGTTGACGGTTAAATTTTCGAGCAGCAGCGCGAGCTCGGCGCGTCCCTCGCGGCTGGTGAGCAAGCGGTAATAGCTGTAAAAGGAATCCAGCTGGCAGGCTTTCAGTCGGCGTTGGAGGCGGTCTTTCAGAAAATGGGAGCGACGCTCGTCAAAAAACATGCCGCACTCCTGATAGACGAGCGTCTGCAAGAGTTTGAGTTCGGGTTCGGTGAGTTGGACCTGAGCGGTTAGAGTTCCCATGAAATAAGCGGCGATCCGTCAGTTCTGCTAACCCGGCAACTAATGGCCGGCGTTACTTTGCAGCGAGGACGGTGTCCGCGGCCTCCTCAAGTCGTTTGAGTTCCGGCCGATGCAAAAGCTTGGAAATATCCAACAAGATGATGAGACGGCCACTGAGCTTGCCTACACCGGTGACGTATCCCGACTCTCCATCGGCGAAGACGGAGCCGGGGGCTTCAATTTCCGAAGGAGGAATCTTCAAGACTTCGGAAGCAGAGTTGACGATCAGGCCAAGCAATTTGTTTTCAAGCTCCACCACCAAAATCCGGTTCTTCTTGTCCGGCTTGATTTCCGTGAGGCCAAAACGCTTCCGCAAATCCATTACCGGAATTATTTTCCCCCGCAGATTGATCACGCCCTCGACAGAGTCTGGCGCGCTGGGAACCGCGGTGATTTCCGGAACGCGGACTATCTCGCGCACCGCGCCGATCCGAACGCCATACGTCTCATTTCCAATTCGGAATCCGACGATCTGTAATTCCTTTTCCATCAAGCAATCTCCGAGACCTCAGGAACGCGCGAGTTCCGCATATTCGAACTCGCGATCGCGCCCCGAACCCTGTTGTCCCCGGCGCGGACCGCCGGACTCCGGGTGGCGCCCGCGTGTCTGCGTGGAGCGGTCCAGGACAAACCGGTCCATGCTGTCGAGCAAGTTGCGGGAGAGTTTGAGCATTTGCTCGGCGGCAGCGGACAACTCGGTCGAACTGGAGGCCGACTGCTGCACGAGCTCGCGCATCTTGTCCATGGCCCGAACAACTGCTTGGGCACCGGAAGCCTGCTCTTCAACGGCCGAGTTGATTTCCTGGGTGATTTCGGTGAGGCGGCTGGTGGCTTTGGCG
>Ga0247682_1000481_pt1 | contig 11000 bp, 20 predicted proteins | sample CNK23_metaG_FD_190130 | JGI IMG/M metagenome (GOLD analysis project Ga0247682, IMG submission 190130) | Soil microbial communities from Purdue University Martell Research Forest, Indiana, United States - CNK23 | ecosystem: Environmental > Terrestrial > Soil > Temperate forest > Bulk soil...
CGGTCATTAATCCACGCTTTTTTATGATTTCCGCACTTTCCCGCCAGCCCCGGACATAATGAAAGTCCTTCTGAACCTTAATCAATTCATCCGGGTTGGTCGTATTCACGCCAAAAACGAGGAATAGCTTGCCAATCACACGCTCGGCAACCCTCTCAGCAATATCCTCGATGCGTTGTTCTTCCTCAGTCACCGCCCATACTTTCGCCACGATTGGATAAAGCCTTGACCGCCAAAATCAATTCTGGATTGTTGGGACGGTATCCCTCGATGATTTTAACCGCCGCCATCACAGCCGCATCATTGGCCGCAAGTATTTGATCCGCAGCATGTTCTACAGTCATATAGCGCTTGCCGTCCTGAAACAGATACCGTTCAAAGAACGCCATCCGGCCATCATTTCCTTTGGGACATCCGGTCATTATTTCACCTATCTCTTTATGTTCTGAATGATTTTAGCCACATTTTCGATACCACGTTTGGTAAAGTAGGACCCAACGATGATATTAGCAGTTGTCGTCATCCAACCCGCATGAAGATTGGTGACCCCAAGTCCAAGGATGGTATCCCAAACTACAATCTTGGCCAAAAGAAGGGCTACGATGTAACCCATGATTTTATCTGGCTCATACCAGTAGCCGAGTTCTGCGATACGATATTGGGTTTGGGATTGAATTTCTTGTGATTGGACAGCGAGTTCACGGGCGGCGAGGTTGGCGGCGATGCTTTCGGCTGTATTCTGGGATTTCAGCCAATTGCCATATGCGGACAATAACCCGTTGATAAAGGGACCACCTAAGAATGAAAAGATGAGACCCCACATTTAATGGTCCTCATCCGGCTTGTGGTACCATAGGATGGTACGCAAGCGAGCGATGGCGACCAGGATAGAGATGCCAATCATGACTCTGCCCAGGAGAACGGTATCTCCCTTGAGGGCTTGAGACATCCAATTGGCAAAATCTGGGGAGCCTGAGACGTTGGAAACAGCGTCTACAAATTCGAAAAATAGACCTACGGCGCCCAGGACGTAGGTCACCGCCATGGTCGCGGAATGCAGGCAGAAGGCTTTAACCTTCTCCCACATGGTTATTTTGGGGTAATGGTAAGGGTAGCCTTGAGAGCGGTAGCCTGAGCCTCCAAGGCCAGAATCTGCGCCTCAGTGCTCTGAAACTTGGCCTTAAGCCATGCCCAAGAGTAAATCGAGGCGGTATAACCGCCTGCGAACATCATCAAATCAACGATAAATTCCATAATCACCCCCTGCTAAAGAACGATTTCAGACTGGCCCACAAGGTTTCCTTAGGTTCCTCTGCCACTGGTACTATACTAGGTGATATCACAGGTAGCAGCGGATTCATAGCTTTCCACTTGTCAAGCCACATCTGACGCTCAGCCAGACCTGTGGTCCCCCCATTAAGCTTGACGGTTACGGCGTGAATATCGTCAGAAATGGCCGGAAAGAGACATCCGCAAATAATGAAGTCTGCTACCCCACATTCTAGGAAGTATTTGGGATTGTTAACGAATTGAGGCGAGCCGATGAAGTCTAGGCCCAGTTTATTCGAAAGAGCGGCGTAACCATTCCGGCCGGTTGTTTGGGTGGCGCCTCGTCCTCTAAAGTTCCACCCATCATCTGAATTGAGGGCGTTCCCCATTCGTCCATTATATACGTGATTGGCAAGCATACGGGGATTGTGAGCATACGGTGCTGCTTCCGCCGCTGTGCGGAAACGGGATGGCCATACAACCGCCATACGGTCTGCGGAGTAATTAAGGTTTTCTTCGACTTCAAGTCCTGCTCCACATTCATGACTTATTTGCGCCATGAACTGAAGCATGGCTGTTCTAGTGTTGACGCCGTATTTCTCGAAGATGGATGGTGCTTGGGCGACTATAGCATGACGAAGACCGGAGATTTTGGTATCTCCGTGTGGCCACAAGGCATAGAGTGCATCCTGGAAGGTTGCCATTCGCCTTCACTCCGTTCCGGCGCAACAGGGTAACTACCCCCATCGTGGTTTACTCTTTCTGTCTTCTCGATCTCTCACATTATCAGCAGGAGTACCTAAATACAAATGGTCTGGATTTACACACGGGGGATTATGGCATTTGTGACATATAAACTTGCCTTTGGGTATTGGGCCATTAACGATTCGCCATGAAATGCGATGGGCGGCCTCAGGCTTTTTATCAACAGTTAGCATTCCATAACCAAATTTATGCCAGCCAGGGCCAAACCACAGCCAACAACCACTATTCGGCTCAGGAATATAATATTTCTCAAATCTTTCGATTAATGGAACTTTCTTTCGTTTCTTTCTCCATATCACCTTTTCACGACACTTCCATCTAATTTTTTCTTCCATTTAGAATCCTTGGAACCGGGAAACCTACTTTTTTTACGTATCCCCAGATGGTTCATTCTTTTTCTCGCCACGAGGGATTTCTCCTTGACATCCTGGGCGGTCTTTTCTTTGTGGGGTTCTACTAGAACCGGAGCAAGATTAGATTCACGATGTTCACCACCATTGCAAAGAGGAACCATGTGGTCCAAATGCCATATTTGTCCGGGGGTGATTTTACGATGTGATAGATAGCAGACGCCCCCGCAACGGTCCCAAATGCGAAGGCGTACCCTTGGAGGTACGTGACTGTCATCTGTTTTTCCTATCCATTCTGGAACTTTTCTAGTCATGCTGGTCGAAATCACCCCGGAGGTATTCCCTCAGCCATGGGATGAGCCATGGCAGAGAGATTAGGATGAACGGTGTCGCAATCATGACGATGACACCGAAATCGGTCATACAAAAATTCTCCTCATAGAGTCATAGGTCAGCATCATCCGGCTATAGTTCTTGCCGGTATCTGGCTGATCTCTGACCTTGGTGACCACGGCGCCCCCTTCATTGGAACCGTCTATTCGGTATATAGTTACCCCCAAATCTGCTTTATTGGCGAAATGGCTGGTATCGGAGATATCGTACAGGTCGATATTCTCAGGTGTCTTATTGGTGATAGCCCATTTATTGGGATGGGCCACCACGATGACCAGAACCTCATGTTCCTGCCCAAAGCGCTTTAGCAGTCTAATGGCTCTACCGGTATAATCGTTATTGTTCTCATTTCGTTTGGTGGCGTGGTCTATCTCATTCCAGGGGTCAACCAGTAGTACGCGGATACCGTGCCGGATGACAGCAGTGGTTGCTCTGGCGATTAGCCACTCAACATCGAAATTATCGGTGTCCGCATTAGGGTTTGGGGCGATGAACACGAAGTTTTGATTAATCCATTGGTCCACAGGGTCGGAACCGCCCAGGGAATGATAGGTGCCTTCCAGGGTTCTGGTGATGAAAGGCCTGATGCGCATTTCATAGGAGGCTATCGCAGCGGGCCAGCCGTGCATGTAGGCAAGATTTGCGACCAGTTGATTGCACCAGAGGCTCTTGCCGTGGTTGGCCTTCCCGGTGACCGCCATAAAGGCAGGGTAATAGGCCTTTAGGTTGAGACGGTCATCCCATCCAATGGATTTGGGGTCAAGGTCTGGTTCCTTTGGCAGATCGTCCAGCGTATAGAGCCCTGATACAGGGTATGGCTTGGACTGGGTGAGCAGTTGCATAACAGCTTTTGGTCCATGCTTACCCAGCACATCGTTGGCATCCTTGCACCCCTCAGGATAGGTAACAAATTTGCATCTATCTCTGCCAAGTCGCCGTACAAGTTCCTCAGCCAAGCACCTGCCTGGGTCATCATTGTCTGTGGCGATGATGATGGATTTGACATTTTCTAGTTCGTTCCAGGCTTTGACGATGTAGCTGAAGGCTTTGTCGTCATCTGGGTTGATGTTTCGGGAACTGACGGTTGGTGGTGCTCCGTTTGGGCACGAAACAACAAACGGATACTCTGCCTCAATGAACGATAGCCCATCAATTTCCCCCTCACAGATAACAAGCGGGTTTGCCCCACTTTGGACATCAACATCATTAATAGCATCAGCATTCCAGAATACCTTTTCTCCGCCAGACTGATAGAAGCGTTTTCCTGGAGCACGATACTTGATATTTACTACTTTACCATCGTGAATGAATGGAAAAGCTAATATTTTACCTTCAAGGGATATCTGGTGTTCACCTCCTTCGTAGCGTTCTACGCTGTAGACTTTCCCAAGTAGCAGTGTTTTTAGACTTATCTTCCTCTTTTGGAACCATTCTAGGTGAAGCTTGCTTATGGGAATTTCGTCTTCCATCTGACCACCCACAGTGATGACAATGAACAGCCCATCCCTCAGTGTCTATCTTAACGCTAAGGCATTTATCTCGTTTATTCCTTCTTGTTGATGAGCATCTTGGACAAGTGGTCTTATAAGAGCCAGAGGTTTTTACAATTACTCCCAAGTTCTTAAGGTCATCCATTTATACCCCCAGAGAAGAATCTTCTCTTCCCTTAACCAAAACACACAGATTTTCTGGCCAGGAGAGTATGAGAGCATGAATGAAGATTCATTCCTTGCGAAAAATCATTCTACGCCGGAGTTATCCACCGAAATCTTTAATCTGGGGGGTCCGATTGGCGTTGCGAAGGATTGACGCAATATATAGATTAACCCCTGGGCGCATCACTAGATGTAGATTGCGGCATCCAGGCGCTCTTTGCTGACCCCCGTTTTCTCCCGGAGGGTATCAGCCAGCCTTCGCAATCGGCCGCTCCGCATCGGGGCGGTCTTTTTTTGGGGATAACCTTTGCCCTTGTTGACAGGCGCGAAAGTGCCGTTCTAGAGTCTTCACGTTTTCTGGATAGTCCATAACATGAAGAGGAACTACATGAGCGCTTTACCAGAGGTACGACCACGCTCTCTAGATGAGCTGGCAACTGTGATTAAAGACGCCCTGGCAGATTGGGACAGGGCGGGAATGGAATATAAAAGGGTCGCCGGAGAGGCAATGAATGAGGCGCAAGACATGCATTTTGCAGCTAATCCAAAGGGTTTTTGGGCGTGGGTGGAAAGGAATTTTGACCTTCAGAGAACGCAAGCCCAAAGATACATGGATTTAGCCAATGAAATCAATAAGATACCTTTCCGCGCGCGGGAAGAAAGTCAGCCATATGAGAGTGTTGCTGATTTTGAGCGAAGTCGGGGAAGAGAACCATCTGGCAAAAGGTCGCCACATCGGGACTACCACGAGCCTGTTGAGAAGATTCTAAACAAGGTTGATGTAGAGGCATTGCGAGAAGAGGCTGAAAGACGGAGTGATGAACTTAAGCAAGTCCGCAAACTAGCGGAGCAAATCGTTGATATCGGATATAAGGCGCTGGCGAGCAAGCTTCATCCCGACAAGGTGGGTGGTTCACGTCACGCAATGACACTGCTGAATGCAGCCCGCGAACGATTGAGGAGATCGGTATGACCGATGATAATGGCTTTAAGAATGCACTAACACTTGTCCCGACTAAACGCCCTTCTGTCGAGATTAGTATTGTTAAAAGGAAGGGCCAGCGCGCTCGGTACGAATATTCAGGTGACGGCAGATGGAATAACGAGGCCATCGCACAAGTGATGTTATTGAGTAAAGAAAGATGGTTCGAAATTCCAGAATTGGCGCGAATAGCATTCCGCTCAGCATCGTCCGCCAACCAGAAAAAGGCCCGCTTGCGTATTTCGTTACTCCAGCGCCATTGTTTCGAATACCACCATCGCGTCTTGATTAAAGAGTATGAACGCAAAACAAATGATGTCCAAATTGGAAGTAGTCCCAAGAAACGAAAGGAACCTCTAAAAGGACGCAATGTAATCGCTCGGGTAAAGTTGGCTGGGTTTGATGATAAAGAACTGGCCCAAAGTGAGCTGGATGAGCGGTATCGGCATAATGAGATAACGCGGGAACAGTTGTTGCGGATGATGGATATCTTAAGGTCGCTTCCTCGACCAGAACCACGGGATGACGAACCGCCCGTGTTTGGTTACGGGAACTGACAAGACATCAGGTCCGCCATGTGCGGACCTTCTTTTTTATCGAATGGAAGGATGGTTAGGCGGCAACCATAGGGCGCTCTGTCAGCGGTTGACCAGCCGGTAATTCCCCACTCTTGGAACTTGTCATCCTCGATGAGGCCTAGCCGTGTTGCATAATCGAGGGCAGCCTTAATTCTATTGTCGGCGTCTTTTCGCCGTCTTTTGTCAGTGGTGTGAATTTCGAGGAAATAAACAAAAGGCCCCACCAGCATTTGGATAGGGCCTTTCTTATTCATCACGAAGAGTTGATCAGCCTGTTCTATCCAGTCGAGGTAGAGCTGGTTCCGATAGACTCTCTTCCCCTTCCCCCGTCGCCAAAGCGTATTCACTGTTGGCGGTAGCGGCAAATGGAGGACGCAATGCGGCGAGGCGGTCTTCAATCTGTATGACTTTACTTTTAAGTTTGTAGTCGGTTTCAATCAGCGCGGTAATCTTATCCCGTGCGTACATGACGGTAGTATGGTCCCGATTAAAGCGGCTGCCAATCCAGGAAACGGTCCAGCTTCCTTGCTTGGCGAAGAGATACATGGCGACATGCCGAGGCATTGTAACCTCTTTCCTTCGGCTTGGCGAGATAAGGTCTTCAGCCGTCACGCCAAAGGCCTTGGCGGTGACCTTCAGCGTGGATGAAAATGTTAACCCTTCAGGGAGAGGAAGCGATGACCAAGCTAAGGATGGCGGCGGTAGCGGGGGTGGTCTTGATACTGGTGGGATTGGAGATGCTGCTGTGGATTTATGTTTTCGTAGGTCTATAGGGGTGTCCGGCACCGCATTGGGTGGGTGCCGGAACCAAGCTTTTATTTCACGATAACGCTTCAGTATGTCACTGACTTCACTCATCTTTTCCCCTCTGAGGTATAAGCATGGTTATGATACTTGCACCAAGGCGAACGCTTCTTTCTTCCTTTCTCATCGAGAACCCAGACGGCGAGTCCGCCACAGCACACCGCCTCGGAAGCTTTGCCATCACGATATCCAATAATGGCGCGACAATGATCCTCTTGCGTCTCCAGCAACGAAACCTGATTGGCTGGATTTGGTTTCTCAATCACATCGTCCCTCCCACGTCTGATGTAAAAACCACTCGGGTGCCTCGTCCTGAAAGGAACGACTGGCCTTGGAACCTTTTTGGGCTGAAGTTGTATAGTCCGCTGCGGAGCAGGCTTATCTTTCTGAGTTCTTCTGCCGCAGAGACCGAGACGATGAACCTTTCCAATGACTGCGTTCCTGGTAACTTTATACCCAACCTCAGAAAAACGATGGGCGATATTGTTGGAGGTGTATCCCTTTTCCCACCATACTTTAAGCAATTCGATGTGTTCATCTTTCCACGAGTTTGCGGCAATCATTTTGGTCTCCTTTTCTTGGGGCGGCACATTAGGCTTGCAAATAGTATTTGACAAGGAGTATGACGACGACCTAGAAGATGGTGAAACAGGGGCCAACCACTCTCTTCTCTATTTGCTCTCCTCTTCGGAGAGAGCAAATAGAGAAGAGCAAGAGCACCCCGGAATGCATAGGAGAAATCATGAGCGACCCTTTTCGTATTGGAATTGACATCGAGGAACAGCGCCTCGGTCAGGTGCTGCGGACACTCGACCAGATGCCCGGCGTTGTCACCATCCATCTGAATATGTCCAAAGGACAGGAACAGATGAGGATGCTGGAAGGCCAGATGAAACCGACCACCAATATTGGCAGAGTCGGTGTTCTGGCGAGACTCCAGCAGAGAAAACCCCGGACTGTTCTTGAGGGCGGCACTGTTCGCGACATCATCGCCAAGGCTTTGTCCAAAGGCGCCATGCACTACAGGCTGATTGGCGAAGTTATCATGAGCCAGGGCTTGGCGGCGGTGTCGGTTAATTCCGCCATCACCAAGATGAGTGCAGATAAGACCATTGAAAGGGTTGCGCCGGGCACTTATCGTTTGACAAAGCGTGGTGAACGTCGCTACCTCAAGGCAGAGAGCAATGTGCAGCGTCTTCATGGCTCCAGTTATGCGCCTGGAGGCGCTGTGGATAACCGAAAGGGTCTGCGTGCCCTGATCCTGGGCTCTTTGCTGAAGAAGAATTTCCAGCACACGGAATTGAGGAATATGCTGATTGAGAATGATTATTCATCGAACAACATGTACAACATCGTTCTCAAGTTGAGAGAGGAGGGTCTAATCAAGCGTACTGATAACGATTATGAAATTACGGAGACCGGCCGGGCTGCCCTTGCTGAGCCTTCGGCGGTTATCGAAAATGATGCTAAACATGGAGATGCAAGCTAATGGCTGAAGTTATCATCTACAGGAAGTACCCGTTCAAGACTGACGAACAGGACCCCGTTCTTGCCGATGTTGGCGAGGTTCTGGAGAAGGAAGGTCTGAGCAAAAAGCCCAAGATTGTGCAGGAGCTGAGCGGCGTCAGCCGGTCCACTCTTCATAATTGGGCTTCTGGCAAGACCCGGTTCCCACGCTACGCAACGGTTGCGGCTGTCTTTGCTGCTTTTGGTTTTCATCTGGTCCACAAGCGGGCCGAGAAGTTTGACCTTGAAGCAGAACGCGCCGATGCAAAGCGCTGGAATATCCGCCAGCAGGCCGCAAAACTTGCTGCAAAGACTGGCAGAAGGTCACGGCGGAATGGCAATGGTAAAGACAACAGAGCCTCCCTGTAAGGGGAGGTTCTTTGCATTCATAGGAGAATGTCATGAAGAGGCCTGGACATAGGAATAAGATCGGCGGAAGGCCGGTTGTGAATGGCAAGCGTAAGGTTTTACTACATATTTCCCCAGCCGATGTCAGGGGTGGTAAGAATAAAGACCCTGGAGCCTGTGCAGCAGCCAAGGCTCTGATGCGAGAAATCCCGAACTGCATCAAGGCCAGGGTTCACCTTGGCAGGACTTACCTGCTGAAGGATGATAATCAGTGGTATCGATATAAGACACCGGATGCTCTTCGAACTGAAATTGTTGCCTTTGACAAGGGTGGCAAGTTCGAGCCCGGTGAATATGAATTGCGGCCTTTGGCGCCTTCTGAACTCCTGCCATATAAAAAGAAGACTTTCGTCAGTTCAGAAACCAATCGGCGTGGAGTACCGGATAGTCCCGGCAAGAAGCCTCGGAAGCTTCATGTGGCCAAGGGAACCCGACCCAATATGGGTTCGCTCCACAAATGAGCACTGAGGCTATTATGGCAATCATGATGGTGGCGGCTTGCGCCGCCACTTTTGTTTTCCTCCGGTTTTGGAAGGGGTAAATGCACTGGAAAATGAAGGCCTATGGTGATGAGTCGTTTATAGTTAAGAAACTTAACTTTGGAGAGAGTGAAATGAAGAACATCTTTGATATGGAGCATGGTTCGGTGGTGGACACCAATCTGCAATCCCAGCTCCTTCAACGGTTTATTACAGACGAAACCACAGACATTGTTCAAGAGCGGCTTTCGATTTCGGTCCCTCTGAGCAATACGTATTATGGTATTGTGAACACGGTTAAAGGTCTTCTGGTAGAGGGGCGCATTATCTCACCTTACCAGAACCCGGCCTATTGTATGATTATGGGAAAGTATAAGGGGAACCAATTACTTATCTTCGTCACCGGCAGTGGCGCTGGCAGCCGCAACGATCCTGACTTGGATGACGAAGATGAAGGCGCCATCTCGCTGACGATTGATATCTATGGTGAGCCATCAAGAGCTGCTGACTTGCAGAAAAAGATTGGTGGTCTTTACGAAAAGAAAAAGATGGCCAAGGTCCGCTGGTGGTACAAATCCGACAGCCGACTTACCCATCAGGATATTTATCTGCCGCAGCCAACGACAACGCTTCATCCTGAATATTATCCTGATCTGGGCGACCCTTATAGGTTTATGGATGAATATCTCAATTCTCCATCATCCATTCTCTTGATGGCAGGGCCTCCAGGCACTGGTAAGACCACCCTGCTGCGCCATATGATCGTGGAACGCAATCTGCTGGCTCATGTCATTTATGATGAAGCCCTGATGGAAAATGATGCTGTCTTTCAGAGCTTTCTGTTCGACAAGAGCAGCGATCTTATCGTAATCGAGGATGCCGATACCTTGCTTCAATCACGAGAACGTGAGGGAAATAAGTTGATGTCTCGGTTTCTTTCGGTCTCTGATGGCCTGATCAAGTTGCCGAACAAGAAAGTGGTATTCACCACCAATATCTCCGATTTCAGGAATGTGGATGAGGCCCTAATCCGGCCCGGCCGGTGTCATGCAGTGGTTCATACCCGTCCATTAAACCTGACGGAGGCCCAGGCTGCCGCCAAGGTAGCTGGTGTTCCGATACCGACTGAGAAGGGTGAATACACTCTTGCAGAACTGTTCAATCAGGGCTATCGGCCTCAGGCAAGGCAAGTCGGATTTGGAGCGAGGCATTAGAGTGGCTGAACTGGCTAAAATTGGGGATAATAATCCCCCAGAGATGATCCAACTGGCGAGTGATGTGACCCGCCAGATCAGTACATGGTTTGCAGAAAATCCTGCGGTCACCACTGAGAAGGAAGCCCGCGAAATCAAGCTGCAAATCGACAGAGCTAAGCTCTGCCTCAAAGACCTGGAGGATGAAAGAGACAGTAAGGTAAGACCACTAAACGACGAAGTGAATGCCATCAATCTTGCCCATAGAGAGGTTCGCAAGCCGCTTGGGGTTGTGCTGGATATGATGCTGATCACGCTGGACAGCTTTCTTAAGGATGAAGAAGATAAGCGGATCAGGGCAGCCATGATTGCCCGAAAGATAGCCCAAGAAGCTGAAAACCGGGCACGGGAAGCGGAGCAAATTGAGAAAGAAAAGCTGGAGAATGCCCGGCTTGGCGAGGTTGGGATTGATATCGCTTCCATTGTAGAGAACGCCGATAACGCCTTTGATGAATATCAAAAAGCGGAACGGGCAGCTATTCGGGCTCAAGAAGAGGCCCATGTCAAAATTGGCGGAGGGCTCGGACGAGCTATCGGGCTGAGCGAGAAAGAGGTACT
>Ga0247682_1000492_pt1 | contig 10862 bp, 9 predicted proteins | sample CNK23_metaG_FD_190130 | JGI IMG/M metagenome (GOLD analysis project Ga0247682, IMG submission 190130) | Soil microbial communities from Purdue University Martell Research Forest, Indiana, United States - CNK23 | ecosystem: Environmental > Terrestrial > Soil > Temperate forest > Bulk soil | place...
AAACCGAAGCCCAGCGCCACGGAATTTTCCGGCTCATAGAAAAATGCCGCGTCGTTCAGCTGCAATTTTCCGAGCGCGTCGCGCAGCGGCTCGTAGTCATCGGCAAGCACGGGAAACAGACCGGCGAAGACCATAGGCTTGATGGCTTCAAATCCGGGCAGCGCCGCAGCAGGTCGCCCCGCTTCCGTGACGGTATCGCCCATGCGCGCATCCGCCACGCGCTTGATATTGGCGACGATAAAGCCCACGTCGCCTGCGGCAAGTTCATCGAGCGCGATGGGCTTCGGCGTGAGCGTGCCGAGCGTCTCGACTTCGTAGGTTTCGTTGCTGTAGCAGAGCCTGATTTTTAGCTGCTTGGTGACGCGGCCTTCCATCACGCGCACGAGAACGACGGCTCCGCGATAGATGTCGAACCACGAATCGAAAATCAGCGCCTGCAGCGGATTTTCCGAGCTTCCTTTCGGTGGCGGAATGCGCTTCACGATCGCTTCGAGGACTTCGTCCACACCGAGCCCGCTCTTGGCGCTGATCAGCAGCGCGTCGGCAGCGGGGATGGCGAGCACGCTTTCAATTTGTTCTTTGACGAATTCAATTTGCGCGGCAGGCAAATCAATTTTGTTGATGACCGGAACGATCGTCAGATTATTTCCAGCAGCGAGAAAGGTATTCGCGACGGTTTGCGCTTCAACGCCCTGGCTGGCATCGACGACGAGCAGCGCGCCTTCGCACGCGGAAAGGGCCCGCGAAACTTCATAGGAAAAATCGACGTGCCCCGGCGTGTCGATCAAATTGAGCTGGTAGGTGTTGCCATCTTTCGCGGTGTAGTGAAGACGAATGCTTTTCGCTTTGATGGTGATGCCGCGCTCGCGCTCGAGGTCCATGGAGTCGAGCACTTGTTCGTGCATTTCACGCTGCGAAAGCGCGCCGGTCATCTCAAGCAGACGGTCCGCAAGGGTGGACTTGCCGTGATCGATGTGCGCGATGATGCAAAAATTGCGTATGAACTTCGGGTCCATAGAATTCGATAGTCGCTTCCGCTTCGCGACCGCTTTATTTTATTCGGTTACCGGCAGGAGCCGCATGCTTCGAGGAGCCAAGACGCCAGGCCGCGCAAAACCGTGCCGTGTGACAGTTCAGTTTGCCACAAATCGCCATTCCCTGCAGCCCGCTTGCCGGATTGGCAGTTTGCCCAATCCGGCCGACATTCCTAGCGACGTGCTGCTTACTGCATCAATCATGCGAGGGGCTTTTGCCCGCCCTGAGCTTGCGGTATATAGTTGAACGAGGGCAGTCGCACCTCACATCGCGCACGGCCCGGCACAAGATTTTCTAGGCAGCCAACAGGCAACGCAAAGGCAACCCGAACGGATGGCCGCAGACGTCAGCAAGCATTTGGACCGCGCAAAGCGATTCCTCGAGAAAAACCGCGTCGAGGACGCCATCGAAGCCTATCTGGCGGTGCTCGATGAGGCGCCGCAGCATCAGGAAGCGACCCAGGCGCTGGGAGATCTCTACGCGCGGATGGACCAGCCGGAGCGCGCTGCCGTTTATTACGGGCTGCTCTTCGATTTGCTGATTGAGCCACGCGACGAAACGAAAGCACTGGCCATCTACAATCGATTTCTTCGAAACAGTTCCACCGGCCAACCGCCGGAACGCATCGCCCGGCATGCGTTTTTGCAGCAAAAACAGAATCATCCGGAAGAGGCCATCGATCAGTACACCAAAGCCGCGGAGCTGTTCGCGAGCGCGGGCCGCCACGAAGACGCGCTTTTTTGCTGGGAGCGAATCGCGCAGCTCGACCCAGAAAATCTCAACCGCCAAATGAGGCTGGCCGAAGCGGCGGAGCAGATCGGCAAAAACGCGCTGGCCGCGCGCACGTTTCTGCGAGCGGGGCAGCTTGCCTCGGCCGGAGGCGCCGACGCCGATGCGGTCAAACTGCTTGGCCGGGCCTACAAGCTGGCGCCGCAAGAGCGCAGCGTTGCGCTGCTCTACGCGCAAGCGAAATTGCGGAGCAACGAAGCAGCGGAGGCGGCTACTCTCCTGGAACCATTTGCGCGCACGGAGAGCGACGCGGTTTTTCTGGAGACTTTCGGCGATGCTCTGATTCGCGGGGGGAATCTCGACCGGGCGCGAGAGATTCTCGAAAAGCTCTTGCGTGAAAAAAACGCAGGCGCGGAGCGGCTGTTCGAGCTTGCCGATGCCTATGCGTCCTCCGCAGAGACCACAAAAGGCGTGGACGTGCTCCAAACGCTGAAGCGCCGCATGTTCGCGGATAAGCGTCAGAATGATTTCGCCACGCATTTGGATGCCGTGGCCTCCAAGCATCCCCACTCACAAGCCATGATGGAGTTCTGGGCCACGGTTTACAACGAGCTCAATCGCGAGTCCCAGTATTTTGAAATCCTCGTAAAGCTTTTCGATGTGTATTTCAAGGGTGGCGATTTCCGAAAGGCCTGCGACTCGCTCGAGCGACTCGTGGATATCGACGCTTATGACTACCGGAACCAGGAGCGGCTGGAGAAACTTCGCGGCCACGTCGACGAAGCGTTTATAAAGCGTGTAGGAAGCCGCCTGGCGAAATCCATGTCCTCGGCGCCGCCTCCGCCCGCTCATACGGGGACAGGAGGAAGCGTCGCGCAGCCGCAACCGAGCACGGAGGAGGGGCGAAATGCCCAGGCGCTCGAAGACCTGATCGTGCAAACGGAGATATTCCTCCAGTACTCGCTGCAATCCAAGGCGCTGGAAAGGCTGCAAAAGATCGCCAGCATGTTTCCCGGGGAAGAAGCGCGCAACGCGCGTCTGCAAAATCTATACCAACTGGCGAACTGGTGGCCACCTGGCGCAGTCAAACCAAAGCAAGAGCCTGCGGCGGCTGCTCCATCGGCGCCCGTCGTCGAGGCACAGCCCGTCCAAATCACTACCCGGACAGGCGTGTACAGCGCGGAGACGCTGCGCGACCTTTCCAAAATTTCCGAAATCAACCAGAAGATTTTCCGGCAACAGACTCCGCGGGCGATGCTAAACACGGCGGTGAGCGAGGTGGGATCGCACCTGCACGCGACTCGCTGCATCGCTGTCGTGGGCGCCTCGGGCCGCCCTCCAGAGTTGTCCGCGGAATTTTGCGGCCAATCAAGCAAAGCCGCGCCGGGAGCGCAAGTTGTGTTGCTTCTCGCGGAAATGGAGAAAGTGGAACCAGACGAACTCGGCGGATTGGTGGTGGATGCCACGGAAGGATCGATTCTCAAGGAGCTGGGGCTGGCAACAGCGCTAGGCGTAATGATCACGGATAAAGAGACGCAAGCTCCGGCGGGAATGCTGATCGTGGGCCATGCGGAGCCTCACAAGTGGAAACCAAACGAAGCTTATTTTTTGCAGGCCATCGGCGACCAGATGCTGATGAGCGTGAGCCACACGCGGCTTCGCTCGCTGGTGCGCCGCATGGGTGTTTCCGATGAACGCACTGGCTTGTTGAGCCGCAGCTCATACCAGAGCTGCCTGCTAACGGAAACGGACCGGGCGCGCACACAAGGGACGCCCCTCTCGCTAGCGATATTGCAAATCGACCGCGGCGCGGATATTTTGCGGCAGCAGGGTGAGTCGCCGCTGGAGCGGTTCTTGGAGCAACTTGCCCGGTCGCTACAGCCCATTGTGAGGCAGAACGATGTTGCGGTGAAATACACGTCGTGGTCGCTGGCGTTTATTTTGCCGGATACGACGTTGCAGGGGGCTCAGAACCTCGCGGACAAATTACGGCGGGCGGCGAGCGGTTTGCGGCCGCCGTGGGACACGACGCAAATCACGCTAAGCGCGGGGATCGTGGAAGCGGTGGCGAAACATGAGTTCGACAGCGAAGACATCGTGACGGACTTGATCAATCGTGCGGAATTTAGCGTGGAAGAAGCGCGGAAAAAGGGCGGGGACACGGTGGTGACACTGGAGACGCCGAAGGTTTGATCTGAGGAAGTAGGTTCGCTGTCGGATTCTTTCTAGTCCGTGCACTTTATATTAGCGGAAATCCACTTCACACTTTTTTTTGCCGACATCCTAGGAGGATACGGCATGAGGGAGAGGAGCGCTCTCTGTTGTTGAGCTCAGAGTTCGATCTCCTTAACAATATTAAGTATCTCTACCTTCGAGATGTATCGGAGCCGAGAGACAATTCCTTGCGGGTCGTTGTGCAGGAAGCTGTGGCGAATCCACTTGGAGCGCTCCGGGCCGACCGCCCTGAGCTAGCGGAAATCATGAAAGATGCTTCGCCAATTGAATCAACGGGGAATTGCAAAACTTTTGAACTTTTCTGGAAGCGTTATGCAGCATACCTTGTCAGTGAAGAGTGTGTAGGCTCATGCGGCGACTTTGGTGATGAAAGTTATGAAGGAACGCTGTTTCGCATATATATGAAGTCGCATTTTCTTGATCATCTCGCACGTGACACCGGCGGACATGCCGAGCGGCTCCAACACTATAAGCTGATTTGTCTAAACCATATCATCGATGTCGCCTCCCACGCTCCGCCAGAAATTCAAATTCACGACCCAACTCCAAAGCCTCCTACGCGAATTCAATAGGAGAGATCGGGTACGGCCGATCCAGCGGGTATCACGATAGGAGCGGATGAGGGGAGCGGCTTGATCTAGCGAGGGCGGTCAAGAGGTAGAACTTTGAAAGGACGTTTGCCGGCGATGCGGTAAATGGCAAAGTCGGCGTGGTCGATGGTAAGGATGGCGGAGATGGATTCACGTTTCGCGAGGTGGACCAAGGTGGCGTCGGCGAAATCCATTGGACGATCCCAATAACGAGACATGAGGGCGTGGATCAGCGGCAGTTCCTCGTGGTCGATTTTTCCCAGAACAAGTGCACCTGAGCGCACGAATTTCCAGGCGGTTTCCATTTTAGATTGTGTTTCACCGACGAAATGGAATACTTCGGTGAGGACGGCTTCAGAGGTCAGCAAGGGCAGATGAAGCTGGAGAAACGCATTTTGGCAAAGGCGATGCCAAGGGTCGGTCTTATCGAGCATGGCGATAATCGCGCCGGAATCGATGAGTGCGTCAGCGGCCATAGCGACGCGCGAGACGACGGCGGACTACCTTACGAATGGATTGTGCGTCGGCTGTATGAAGGCCGGAAAGAGCGCCAATAAAAGGTTCGACAGCGGCGTGAAGATTGCGCTGATTTTCGTCATCGGAGACCTTTGCGGCGCTCTCTCTGAGCCATTTACGTGCGGCCTCTTCCAAGACCGCTGATAACGGGACGCGGCGGTGACGGGCTGCGCGCTCGAGATCAGATTTGAGCTCGCTAGACAAGCGCCAGCTGTAGACTTCAGTTTTCATGCACTACAGTGTAGTGCATGATCGCGCCGCTGTAAAGCGGGAAGCCGGCATGGCAGAATGATGGAATGAGCGCAAAGAAAAAAGGGCCGGCGAAGCGGCGCAATCGCGGAACAAAGGCGCAGCGGCAAGTTGCGCCGAAGCCAGGCCGCGCGCAACGGAAAAACAAGACGACCTATTCGGATTTAGGAAGGAAAAGTTTGAGATAGTCGGTGAGATTGAGTCGCCGCTTGAGGATTGGAAGAACTGGGATCCGACGAAGAACCTGGAGGAATGAGGCACACATGTTTCCAACGGATGTGGTGATTGTGGCGGGGGCGCGGACGCCGATGGCGCGATATACCGGGGCGTTTTCGGAGGTGAGCGCGATTGATTTGGCGGCGCTGGCTTCAAAAGAGGCGATCCGGCGGTCGGGAGTCGATCCCGGTGAATTCGATCACGCGATTTTTGGGAACGTGATGCAGACGAGCGCAGACGCGATTTATGGGGCGCGGCACGTTGCGTTGAAAGCGGGATTGAAGCAGGAGACGCCGGCTGTGACGGTGAACCGACTGTGCGGCTCGGGAGTTGAAGCGGTGTCGCAGGCGGCGCAGCGGTTGCTGTTGGGCGAGGCGACTATGGTGCTGGCAGGCGGAATGGAGAATATGACGCAGGCTCCGTTTGTGATTCGCGGAGCGCGCAATGGATTGAAGCTGGGCGGAGGGGCGCTCGAGGATTTTCTGTTCGTGGGACTTACTGACAGTTATTGCGGATTGCCGATGGCGATGACGGCGGAAAAATTGGCGGAGCAGCACGGGATTACACGTAAAGATGCCGACGCGTATGCGTTGCGCAGCCAGCAGGCAGCGGATGCGGCTTACAAGGCGTGCCGGATGAAGGAAGAGTTGGTGCCCGTGGAAGTCAAGCAGGGCAAGAAGACGATTGTAGTGAGCGAGGACGATCATCGGCGGCCGGAAACGACGATGGAGACACTTGAGAAGCTGCCGCCTTCGTTCAAGAAAGACGGAATTGTGACGGCGGGCAATGCCAGCGGGATTGTGGATGGAGCGGCGGCAGTCGTCGTGACGCGAGAAAAAACCGCGAATGAGCGTGGACTGAAGCCGATCGGACGAATCGTGTCGTGGGCGGTGGTGGGAGTCGATCCGAGCATCATGGGAATTGGGCCGGTGCCTTCGTCGCAAAAGGCGCTGAAGCTTGCGGGGCTTACTCTCGAACAGATGGATCGAGTGGAAGTGAATGAAGCGTTTGCGGCGCAGTATCTTGCCGTGGAGAAGGCGCTGGGATTGAATCGCGAAAAGACCAATGTGAACGGCGGAGCGATTGCGTTGGGACATCCGCTGGGAGCCAGCGGGACACGACTGCTGATTACGATTTTGAACGAACTGCGGCGGAATGGATTGCGGTATGGTCTCACGACGGCTTGCATCGGAGGCGGGCAGGGAATTGCGATGATTGTGGAAGCCTTGAAGTAAAGGATGCAAATGAAGCAGAGGAAGTAAAGGACGAAGAGACTGCCTGCCTCTGTTAAACTTTGGTCGCGCCGGAATGCGAGCCAAGCCAGTCTGAAATTTCAGCGAGGATAAGGAATGGCGATTCAAAAGGTGGGAGTCGTAGGGTGTGGGTTGATGGGGTCGGGGATCGCGCAGGTGTGCGCGGCCGCCGGATTTACAACGGTAGTGCGAGAAGTGAGCCCAGAGATTGTCGAGAAAGGGCTGAAGAGTATCGAGAAGAATTTGGCGCGGATGGTCGAGAAGGGAACGATTAGCGCCGTATTGCAAAGTGAAATTCGCGGGCGATTAAAGGGAACAACGGCGCTGGAGGATTTGAAGGACTGCGACGTAATTGTCGAAGCCATCATTGAGAACTTGCCGGCGAAGCACGAATTATTTCGGGCACTGGACGGAATTTGTGCGCCGTCGACGATTTTTGCAAGCAATACGTCGTCGCTTACGATCACGGAAATTGCGGCAGCGACGAAGCGGCCGCAGCGATTTGTGGGATTGCACTTTTTTAATCCGGTGCCGGTGATGAAACTGGTGGAAGTGGTGCGCACGATTGCGACGGATGACGCGGTATACGAGGAGATGGTGGGATTTGGCGGAAAGCTGGGTAAAACGGCGGTACGCGCGCACGACTCAACGGGATTCATCGTGAATCGGCTGCTCGTGCCGTACCTGCTGGATGCGATTCGGGCGCTAGAGGAAGGCGTGGGATCAATCGAGGATATTGATAACTCGATGAAGCTGGGTTGCGGGCATCCGATGGGGCCGCTGACGCTGCTGGACTTTGTCGGATTGGATACGACGTATTACATCTCGAAGATTATGTTTGAGGAGTTTCACGAGAAGAGATTTGCGTCGCCGCCGCTTTTGAAGCGCATGGTCCTGGCGGGATGGAACGGGCGAAAAGCGGGGCGGGGATTTTATGATTACTCGGATCCCGCGAAACCGAAGGCGATGAAGCTTTAAATTCTGCAAGATGAGGCGCAGCGTACTGCGCCGCTACAAATAAGAGATTGCGGAGTGCGAGAGGCACGGATGGCTTACGAAAATATTGTGTATGAAAAAAGAGATGGGATTGCGTTCATTACGTTCAATCGCCCGAAAGTTTTAAATGCCTTGAACCGGAAGACGGTGGAAGAGTTGCGCGACGCGCTGCTGGACGCGCGCGGGGATAACGCAGTGCGCGTTTTGATTTTGACTGGCACAGGAGAAAAGTCGTTCGTTGCGGGAGCGGACATTGGGGAATTGGCGCAGCAGACGCCTGTGAACGGGAAAGAGTTCTCGCTGTTTGGCCAGGGCGCTTTTCATCTGCTGGAGACGATGGGGAAGCCGTCGATTTGCGCGATCAACGGATTCGCGCTGGGTGGAGGGTGCGAACTGGCGCTCGCCTGCACCATTCGAATCGCGAGCAAGACGGCCAAACTGGGGCAGCCGGAAGTAAAACTGGGAATCATTCCTGGATATGGCGGATCGCAGCGTCTGGCGCGGCTTTGCGGGAAAGGTGCTGCTCATGAGCTTTGCTTGACGGGTGAAATGATTTCGGCGGAAGAGGCGCTGCGCATCGGGCTTGTGAATCACACATACGAAGCGGCGGAACTCATGCCGGCGGCGGAAACGCTTGCGAAGAGAATTATCGCGAACGCGCCGATTGCGGTGAAGTACACGATGGAAGCGATCGAACGCGGCGTGGAGATGCCGCAGGAAGAGGGATTGTTCCTGGAGGCCACGCTTTTTGGGTTGGCTTGCGCTACGGAGGATATGCGCGAGGGAACGAAGGCGTTTTTGGAGAAGAGGGCGGCGAAATTCGTTGGGAAGTAAATAAGATAGATGAGGCAAAGGAAGTAAAGGGGAAGAGCGAGCGCAGCGGTGATGGCCGGTGGAATGACGGACACCATGCGCGGAAGATCCAGGATGGCGAAGCAATTGGAACCCAACAAAATTAGCGGCGAATTGACTGCAGGAGGATTGCGGTTTGGAATTGTTGTGAGCCGCTTCAATAGTTTCATCACGGAGAGGCTTTTGGCAGCGGCGATGGATGCGCTGGAGCGCGCCGGGGCCGCAGGCAAGGACGTGGACGTTGTGCGCGTGCCAGGATCGTTTGAATTGCCGTTGACGGCGAAAAAATTGGCCACGACGGGGAAGTATGACGCGCTGATCGCAATCGGATGTGTGATTCGCGGGGAAACTTCGCATTATGATTATGTTTGCTCCGAGACGGCGCGCGGACTGCAGCTCGCGCAGATGGACACGGGAGTGCCGGTGATATTTTGCGTGCTGACTTGCGACACGCTGGAGCAGGCCATCGACCGCGCGGGATTGAAAGGCGGCAACAAGGGATTCGAAGCGGGACTGGCGGCAATTGAGATGGCGCATTTGTCCCGCAAACTGCGCGGCTCGCAAACAAAATCCTCCGTCAGCGGAAAGCCGCGGCGCAAGTAACGTGTCGCTGCGCACAAAGTCACGCGAATTCGCGATGCAGATGCTTTTTCAGTGGGATATGAGTGCGCAGGAACCCGCGAAACTGGAAGCAAAATTTTGGCGGGCTGCGAAAGCGGCGGAGTCCACTCGCGCGTTTGCCAATTGGCTTTTCGAAGGCGCCGTGAAAGATGCCTCGGCGATTGACGAACTCATCGTCAAGCAGGCGGAGAATTGGCGTCTCGAGCGACTCGCGGTGATCGACCGCGCGATTTTGCGCCTGGCGATTTACGAACTGCGGAAGACGGACACGCCGCCCAAGGTGATCCTGAACGAAGCAGTGGATTTGGCCAAGAAATTCTCCTCCGAAGAGGCCGGTTCTTTTGTGAACGGGATCCTCGACGCCGTACATAAGTCATTGAAAAATAAATAGTTAACATTGTATTTGGCTATCACTCCTCGCACGTTTTCATCGTGGGAGCCTTCTGGTAAATCACCTTGCATATCTTCGCGAAACTTTCTTTTCGACGTGGTGTTTTGAATGTCAAACCCGGACAGGTCCCGGACAGTTTTCTTCAGGAGAGAAAACCATGCATGTACATCGATTGATCAGTCGAAATGCTCTCGCCCTCGCATTTGCAGGCTTGTTCGCCGGTGGTGCCTATGCCCAGAGCCAGGACACGACCACGCAACAGCAGGACATCAGGCATGACAAGAAAGACATCCGGCAAGACACAAAAGACGTGGGCAAAGATCGCGCCGACCGAAACGGGGACCAGAAGGACCTAGATCAGGACAAGCGCGACGTGAAGAACGACAAAAGGGATATCCGGCAGGACGGCAAGGACATCAACAGCGACAAGCACGAAGTTCGTGACGACAATAAGGACATCAAGAGAGACAAGGCCGATTTGAGCAAGGATCGGGCGGACCGAACTGCCGACCAGCGTGACATCCATCACGATAAGACCGACCTGGCCAAAGATCGCACCGACCGCAACGCTGACCAACGCGACATCAACCACGACAAACAGGATTTGAAGAAGGATGATCAGAAGTACGGGGCAAACAGTTCAGAGGCCAAAGCGGATCGCAAGGACTTGCAGCAGGATCGCACGGACCGAAATGCCGATCAGCGTGACATCAATCACGACACGGCCGAACTGAGCAAGGATCGCACGGATCGGAACGCGGATCAGAAGGACATCAAAAGCGATAAGAAGGACCTGACCGCCGACCGAACAGAGCGCAACAATGACGCGAAGGATTTGAGCAGTGATCGCAAAAACCGCAACTCAGACGTCAAGGATCTGCATAGCGACCGGAACGACTTGCAGCAAGACCGCAAGGACCGCAGCAAAGATCAGAAGGACATCAACAAGGACAAGAAGGATTTCAAGGCCGATCGCAAGGACCTGCGAAAGGACCGCCGAGCAGCAGCCGGTCCGCGCAGACACTAAGTTCACGCGGACGCAGCACTGAGAGTACGAGAGGGCCGCTCAGAGAGTCTTGGGCGGCCCTTCTAGCCCGGATTTCTCACCACGTTTTAGCAAGCCAGGTAAATGAGGGATAGAAAAAGGCCGCAATCTCGGGCATAACTGCGTTGTCGAGA
>Ga0247682_1000494_pt1 | contig 10801 bp, 9 predicted proteins | sample CNK23_metaG_FD_190130 | JGI IMG/M metagenome (GOLD analysis project Ga0247682, IMG submission 190130) | Soil microbial communities from Purdue University Martell Research Forest, Indiana, United States - CNK23 | ecosystem: Environmental > Terrestrial > Soil > Temperate forest > Bulk soil | place...
AAGCCATCTTCGAGTTTCAAACCCTGATGTGCCAGCTCACCGGCCAGGAAGTCGCCAACGCCTCCATGTACGACGGTTCCACCGCCACTACCGAAGCCGTCTTGATGGCTGAGCGCCTCACCGGCCGCCGTCGCATTCTTGTTGCGCGCTCCGTGCATCCCGAATACCGCGATGTCCTCAAGACTTACGCAAAGAATTCCGGCCTGCAAGTGGAAGAGATTGGCTACAGCGCGAGCGGCACGTTAGATCAAAAGGCGTTGCAAGCCTCTCTTAAAGACGATGTCGCGGCCGTGGTCGTGCAATCTCCGAATTTTTTCGGTGTCATCGAGTCCCTTTCTCCGCTCGCCGATGCTGCGCACGCTTCCGGCGCGCTTCTCGTCACCGCCATTACGGAAGGCGTTTCACTCGGCCTCGTTCGGCCACCTGCCGAAGCGGATATCGTCGCCATGGAAGCACAAAGCTTCGGCTTGGCTCCGAGTTACGGCGGGCCTTTCGCCGGCGTAATCGCCTCGCGTGATAAATTTGTTCGCCAGATGCCCGGCCGTCTGACAGGGCAAACGACGGACTCGGAGGGGCGCCGCGGATTCGTCTTGACGCTCGCCACTCGCGAGCAACATATCCGCCGCGAGAAAGCCACTTCAAACATCTGCACAAATCAAGCCCTTTGCGCGCTGGCCGCCACCGTGCACCTCGCGCTCCTCGGTAAAGAAGGCCTCCGCGAGATGGCCGACCAAAATCTCTCGAAGGCCCAATTCGCCCTCGCCGAGCTCGAAAAAATTCCTGGAGTCCGTCGTGCCTTCGACGCTCCGTTCTTCAACGAATTCACAATCGAGCTTCCGCGGTCCGTCAAACTCGTGAACGCCCATCTTCTACGTGAAAAAATCATCGGGCCTTACGTGCTCGGCCAGGTGTATCCGGAATTGACGAAGCACGCGCTGGTCTGCGTCACAGAAATAACGCCGCGCGCCGAAATCGAACGCTTCACCGGCGCATTGCGTCGCGCCCTGGAGAAGCCCGTCTGAAGGAGACTTGGTAAGGGCACGATTCTTCGTGCCTTCTTCTCAAATTAAGAGCATGACCGACAAAATCAAAAAAGCGACTCGCCACACCAATCAAAACGAAGGCCTGATCTTCGAAAAGTCTTCCCCGGGCAAGCGTGCCTTCGAGCTCCCTCCGTTGGACGTCCCCGGCGTTGACCCCGCGAATGCTCTTGGCGCCAGCTATCGCCGCGAGGGCGTCGCAGGCTTCCCGGAAGTCAGCGAAATCGAAGTCATCCGCCACTTCACGCGTCTCTCCACCTGGAACTACGCCATCGATCTCGGCATGTATCCGCTCGGCTCCTGCACCATGAAGTACAATCCGCGCGTCAACGAATTTGTCGCCCGTCTCGATGGTATCGCCACGGAGCACCCCTACCAGCCCCAGGAACTTTCGCAAGGCTGCCTCAAAATCCTGCGCCTGCTCGAAAAGTGCCTCCTCGAAATCACCGGCATGGACTCCATCACGCTGCAACCCGCCGCTGGCGCACAGGGTGAGATGACTGGCCTCCTCCTCATCCGAGCCTTTCACGAGAAAAACGGCAACCCCCGCAAGAAAGTCTTGATTCCAGATTCCGCGCACGGCACCAATCCCGCCACTGCCGTAATCGCCGGCTACGAAGTCGAAAACATCAAATCCGAATCGCACGGACAGATCGACGTCGCTAAACTTCGCGACCTCGTCACCACCGACGTCGCCGCGCTGATGATCACCAATCCCTCCACGCTCGGCATCTTTGAAGAGCGCATCCCGGAAATCGCGGAAATTCTCCACGCCAAGGGCGCGTTGCTTTACATGGACGGCGCCAACATGAACGCCTTGACCGGCATCACGCGGCCGGGCGATTTAGGCGTCGACGTCATGCACCTCAACCTGCACAAGACTTTTTCGACGCCCCACGGCGGCGGCGGTCCCGGCGCCGGTCCGGTCGCCATGAAGAAAATCCTCGAGCCATTCCGGCCCGTGCCGATTCTCGTCGAAAAAGAAGGCGACCGTCTCGCACTTGAATCCGTCCGGCCGGACTCCATTGGCCGCGTCAAAGCCTTCAGCGGAAATTTCGGCGTACTCGTTCGCGCGCTTGCCTACATTCTCGCGTACGGTCCCGGCGTGCGCCAGGCTACGGAAGACGCCGTCCTCAACGCGAATTACATTCGCAAGCACCTCGAAGGCGTTTTCGACCTCCCCTATTCCCTGCCCTCCATGCACGAGGTTGTCTTCAGCGACGCGCTCCAAAAGAAAAACGGCGTCAGCACCATGGACATCGCCAAACGCCTCATCGATTACGGCTTCCACCCCTACACCACCGCGTTTCCTCTCATCGTCCCCGGCGCGCTGATGATTGAACCGACCGAATCCGAATCCCGCGAGGAGTGCGACCTCTTCATCGATGCCATGCGTTCAATTGCCAACGAGGCCGCTACGACTCCCGAACTCGTCAAGACCGCCCCACACACCACTCGGGTCCGTCGACTCGACGAAGTCGGCGCCGCCCGCAAGCCCATCCTGCGGTGGAAGCCGCAAGCTTCCCGGACCGGAGCTGCGGACTGATTAATCTGCGTCCGTCCCGCAACTCCCCACACGTGCAAATGTGTTTTTATTTCGAGCACATTCAGATCTTGAGCACCGCGCCACTGAGCTCTCTCCTGCTAACATGGTTTACTTCTACATGGCCTATCAGCTCGTGCTCGAATGACATCCGCCCTCAATCAGTGGCTCCCAAAATCCATTCTTCTGTTGCGCGATTACGATCGCCATAAATTCCTTTCGGATCTTGTCGCCGGCATCACGGTAGGCCTTGTTGCTCTGCCGCTGGCTATGGCCTTTGCTATCGCCTCCGGTGTATCCCCGCAAGCCGGAATCTACTGCGCGATCGTCACTGGGTTTCTCATCTCGGCTCTAGGCGGTTCCAAAACTCAAATCGGCGGCCCCACCGGCGCCTTCGTTGTCGTCATTGCCGGAATCATCGCCAAGCACGGAATCGACGGCCTCTTCGAGTGCACCATGATGGCCGGGGTCCTGCTAGTTCTTCTCGGCATCACCGGCATGGGCACTGCCGTCAAATATTTCCCTCGTCCCGTTATCATCGGTTTCACGAATGGCATCGCCATTCTCATCGCCAGTACGCAGATCCGCGACTTCTTCGGCCTGCGCATGGAGCATGTCCCCGGCGACTTCTTCCATCGCATGCAAGCCTTCGGCGAAGCATGGAACACCATCTCAATGCCCGCGACCGCACTAGCAATCTTTTCGGTCGCCATTATGATTTTTTGCCTCAAGTTCGCCAAGAAAATTCCTGGAGCCATCGTCGTCACCTTCGGCGCTACCATCGCCGTGACGCTGCTGCACATGCCGGTCGAGACGATCGGGACGCGCTTCCACGGTATTCCCAGCGGACTTCCCATTTTTTCTCTTCCGCATTTTAGCTATGACACTGCGCGGCAACTTCTCTCCCCCGCGTTCACTGTCGCCATGCTCGGAGCCATCGAATCTCTGATGTCCGCGGTCGTCTCCGACCGCATGAGCAACGACAAGCACAATCCCAACATCGAACTCATGGCTCAAGGCGTTGCAAATATTGTTTCTCCTTTATTTGGCGGACTGCCTGCCACGGGCGCGATCGCCCGCACCGCCACAAACGTCCGTGCCGGCGCGAAAACTCCCGTCGCGGGAATGATCCACGCACTCACCCTCCTCTCCATCGTCCTCTTTGCCGCGCCGCTGGTGAGTAACGTGCCCCTCGCGGCTCTCGCCGCGATTTTACTCATCGTTGCCTATAACATGGGGGAGTGGCAGGAAATCCCGGAGATCTTAAAGCTTTCCGCCGCCGATATCGCGGTGTGGCTGATCACTGTAACACTGACCGTTGTTGCGGATTTGACCTTTGCCGTGGAAGTCGGGATGGTCCTCGCCGCGCTGATGTTTATTCGAAAAGTTTCGCGCACCACTACCGTCGCGCGCGTCACGAAAGACTACGTCGAAGACAGCCGCGTGCATATCCTGCAAGGCAAAGACATCCCACCCTACGCGACGGTCTACCGCATTCATGGCCCTTTCCTCTTCGGAGCAACCGACAAGTTCGCGGAAATTCTCGGCGAGTTGGATTCCCTCCCCCTGATCATCATCTTGCGACTCCGCAACATGACCGCCATCGACGCTACCGGCCTCGGCGCCATCCGCGACTTGGCAGATACACTGCACGCCTCCGACCGCTTTCTGTTGCTTTGCGGCGCTCGCGAGCAACCTGCCAAACTGATGCATCAAGCCGATTTTGAACGGCACGTCGGCACCGAAAATATCTGCGCCAGCATCGCCGACGCCCTCGAGCGCGCCGCCACCCTCTATCAGGCCCAGCGCGCCGCAGACGTCACCCCCGACTCAGTGACGCCCGCGCTCACACGCTGATTAATTGCTTTTTGAAGCGCGCAATAAATAACTAGACCAGAGACCGTTCTATCTGACAGGTTGTTCTCAGCTATTTCGCAAACCTCACGCTATCCAGAATCGACGAGAAGGTCTTATCGTACTTTCCATAATCCGTTGTCGGCGCGACGCACACAAACGATACCAGCCCATCCCGCCGAAGCACGGTGATCAGCCAATCCGTTTCTTCTCCGCCCTCTGGCGATTCATTGCTTAAATACGTCGAGAGACTTGGCTGGCCATTCACGCGAACGTGCCCTGGCTGCCGTACCACTTTCATCTTGGGATTGCTTTTCTGCAGCGTCCGGATCAAATCTTGCGTCGCGCGTTCGAGCGCCTTGGCGTCGCCTACATCCCCCTGCGCTTTTGTCACATCGACAATCATTCCATACGCCAGCGCCCCTCGACCGTCGCTCCCTTCCATCACGCCGCCATCCGGCGCAAACGAAACACTGTCCTTGTCTCCATATTTCTTCCAGTTGTCCGGATACTTCATCACGTACGCGCTTGCCTGATACTCCACAAACTTCCCCGAGGGTGCATGCGGCGGCCCCGCGGGTCTCGGCGCAGGACCGCCCGCAGCGGGCCTTTCTCGCATGACCACCGGCAGCGCCAGCACTTCCCGCTTGATGGCCTCAAACTCCAGCGAATCTCTTTTCGGGTGGGCCGGGAGCCCGCCCAGTTTGTCGATCTCCTCTTGCACCCGCCCCACGCGATGTTCCGGGTTCGGATGGTCCGAGAAGAACTCCGGTGGGTTCTTCCCTTTGCTTTCCGCTTCAATCTTCTCGAAAAACTGCGCCAACGCTCTCGGATCATATCCAGCGTCATAGAGTACTTGCGTCCCCATGACATCCGCCTGCGTCTCCGCCGAACGTGAATATCGCAACAGCACGCCCCCTGCGCTGAATCTCCCAAGCTCCGTCAACAGCGCCCCGCCCGCGTTTCCTCCCAAGATAGCTCCCAGGATTCCCACGCCTGCCTGCGCGGCCTGCGCCTTTGTCGCCTCGGTTGTGCCGTGTCGTAGAGCCACATGCGAAAGTTCATGCGCCATCACGCCGGCCAGTTGGGCCTCGTTGTCCGATACCTCGATCGCCCCCCTGTTCACGAATACATATCCGCCGGGCAAGGCAAACGCATTGATTTCCTTGTCGTTGACGCAATGAAATTCCCACGGAAACTCCACGCCTCCCGTCGGCAGTTTCGTAATCAACTTCTTGCCTAGCTCTGTCAAGTACGCATCCACTTTCGGCGCATTGCAGGACGGCAACTGCTTCTCCGCGTCCACGGCTACCTGCTTGCCCAGTTGAATGTCTTCCTGCGGCGAATAAAAGTCCCATCCGGCCTTGAGTTGGGTCCGCTGCGCCCGCGAGCACGGTGCAAGCAAGAGACTCATCGACACCGCGAGTATGATATTCCGCAACCGGTACCCAAACTCGCCCGCTTGCCGCGTGCTATGGCGTTTCTTAGTCCTCTCGCGAAAGTTCATGTACGCTTCCCTCTGAACCCGATCAGCCAAACCCCGGCCCTTCCCACTTAAATGTACACCGAGCAACCAGCAAAAGAAAAAGCCCGGGAGTACTTTCTCCCGGGCCAATTCAGCTTCTTGAAATTAAAGTAGAGGTTCCCTTAACGCGCCATCCGCGGTGCCGGTTCTGGCCCAACCGCGGTCGAAGGTGCCTCTACAGTCTTCCCGCTCCGCGCTTGCGCCGTGCGTGCCGTTAACGCCGGTTCCTGCCGGCGTGCTGGCATCGCCAGGTTTTCTCCTTCGCGAATAAAGCTCAATCCTTCACTTTCTTGATTCCAATCGATGCACACCAGATCACCCAAGTGCACTTGTTCTGTCGCCAGTAGATTCGCAAGCGGGTAAACGACGTGCCGCTCGATCGCCCTCTTCAGGTGCCGTGCTCCGTACCGCTGGTCCGTTCCTTCCCGCAGCAGAAACTCTCTTCCCGCTGGTGTAACACGGAACAAAAATTGTCCCTTAGCCGTCTCCAATACCCTCTGCTGCACTTGCCCTAGCTCAATCTCCAGCACCTCTTCAAGTTGTTCCCGGCGCAGCGGATGAAACACCACCACTTTGTCCAGCCGGTTCATAAATTCCGGTGAAAATTTCCTTCGCGCTGCTTCCACGGCCGTCCGCTCGACCTTCTCATCCAGTCCGGCAGCGGGCTTGTCCTTCGGCTGCACGAAGCCCATTCCGCCTTGCATCAATTCAGTTATTTCTCCTCCGCCCAGGTTCGATGTAAGGAAAATCACCGTCTGGGACAAATCCACGCGGCGGTTGTCTCCCAAGGTTAAAGTCGCTTTATCCAACATCCCCAGCAACAACTGCCACAGAGCATCCGAAGCTTTCTCAATCTCATCGAATAACAAAAAGCTCAGCTTCAGCTTTTCCGTATGGCTGGCCGCCAGCGCTTCTTGCGTGATCAGCGGATGAGTCTCGCGGTGTCCTAAATATCCTGGAGGAGAGCCAATCAATTTGGCAATCTCGTGGGAATGTTGAAACTCCGCGCAATCCACCTTAATCACTGCGCGTGCTTCTCCAAACAGAATCTCCGCAGCCGCTTCCACAATGCGTGTCTTGCCAGAACCAGTCGGGCCAAGAAACAGCAGGTTTCCGACTGGTCGTCCTGGCGAGTTCAACCCCGCACAGAACACCTGATATAGGTCCACCAGCGCCTGCACACCTTCGGCCTGTCCCACGATCTTAGCGCGCAAGGCACCTTCAAAATCACGGGTATCGGTGCTTCGGATGCTTGGATCCAGTTGCTGTCGGGCGGCGGCTTTCATAGCGTCGTTCCCTCCGCGCTCAACTTCCAAAACGCTCCATGCGTCTCAGCTATGCGCTTCTTGGAATTAGAGCAGGAGAACTGCCATTCCCAGCCGACGCCTCCGCCGGAGCAAACCGGTACAAACTCAATGACATACGCCTGTTGCTACTATGGAAACTGTCTCACGCCGTGAGACTGCGTTCCATCCGGGTTCAAAATGAGAGAATGGAACAGTTTGTGTCAAACCCCATACGTCAAAAAGGGGCGCGTCCTGAAAACACGCCCCTCCGGAATCTCCCGAAACTTTGCTTTCTCTATCGTTCCGTCTTTTTTCGTCCTTGCGGAGCCGCAGCTGGCGCCACTCCCGGCTGTGCCGCTCGTAGCTTTCTTTCCCCCGCCACCGCTTCCGCGGGCGGATCAGCTACTTTCCCATCTTTTGCTTCTGCCGCGGCCGCAAGTCGACCTGTGTCGGGAGTCGCTGGTGACACCAGAGCGCCTTCTCCTTCCCGCGCGAATGTCAGTTCCTTGTGCTGGCGGTCCCAATCTATACAAACGAGATCCCCTAAGTGCACTTGTTCCGTAGCCAGCAGATTCGCAAGCGGATACACAACAAACCGCTCAATGGCCCTCTTCAAGTGCCGCGCTCCGTAACGTTGATCAGTTCCTTCTTGCAACAGGAAGTCTCTTCCCGCGCTTGTCACCCGGAACAGGAACTGACCTTTAGCCGTCTCCAATACTCTTTGCTGCACCTGTCCCAGCTCAATCTCAAGTACTTCTTCAAGTTGTTCCCTTTGCAGCGGGTGGAAAACTACCACTTTGTCCAGCCGGTTCATGAATTCCGGGGAAAACTTTCTGCGGGCCGCTTCCATCGCTGTCCGCTCCACCTTTTCATCCAGCCCCGTGGCTGGCTTGTCCGTCGGCTGCACAAATCCCATTCCGCCTTGCATCAGCTCCGTAATCTCTCCTCCGCCCAGGTTCGAAGTGAGAAAGATCACCGTCTGCGACAAATCCACCCGGCGGTTGTCTCCTAAAGTGAGAGTCGCCTTATCCAGCATCCCCAGCAGCAGTTGCCACAAAGCGTCGGACGCCTTCTCTATCTCGTCAAACAGCAAAAAACTCAGTTTCAACTTTTCCGTGTGGCTCTTCGCCAGTTCCTCTTGCGTGATTAAAGGATGAGTCTCCCGGTGGCCCAGATACCCCGGAGGCGAGCCAATCAATTTGGCAATCTCGTGGGAGTGCTGAAACTCCGCGCAATCCACTTTGATCACCGCCCGCGCATCCCCGAACAAAATCTCGGCAGCCGCTTCGACGATTCGCGTTTTGCCAGAACCTGTGGGCCCCAGCAGAAGCAGGTTCCCCACAGGCCGTCCCGGAGAGTTCAATCCAGCGCAGAACACTTGATACAAGTCCACGAGCGCCTGCACCCCTTCCGCTTGCCCGACGATCTTCGACCGCAACGCCGTCTGAAATTCTATCGTCGTGTTGCTTCGTAGATTTGGATCGAGTGGCGATACTTGGGAGCTCATGGTCTCCTCCTAACGGCCTTGCATCCGCAAGGTCGCATTGCTGAAGCGTCCGCGTTTCCGGTCGAACTGGTTGAGTTTTACTTGAAGCGTGGACTGCAAGAGCCGTAGTTGTACCAGCAACTCTCGCGCCACCGTGGGCGTTTCAGAAATCCGGAGAACCGGCGGAAACAGGTCCGCCAAATCGAGGTTCAGCGCTCGCAGGTTGGAGACGAGCTTTTGGATCGCGGGCGAGCTTTCATCCGCGAGATCCATTTGGTTGTTCATCTGTTCCCGCAGAGCCTGCCAATTCAGCTCTACGAAGGGGTGCTTTTTGGAAACCTCGCGCACCACTGCATCCGTGATCCGCGCGCGTTCCCCGAGTCGCGCAAGGTGCAATTGCCGCACTTTTCCGTCGCGGCGCACGTTGTGCACCAGGTAGTACGAATTTCCTTTTCGGCGGACAAAAGCCATGACTTCACCTCGAGCCACTTTACCCGCCCGTAGTGTACTTGCGTTCCACTACACGCGTCAATGAACGATACGTACTAGAGCGAACGATTGCGCTCAATCGGTAATGCGTACAACCTAGCGAACTTGCTTCATAATCTCTCATCAGTTTTTTCGCTTTGTTTCATCGGTTTCACGCATCCTCGTCTTCTTTTTCCTGATTTCCTTCTCCTGCTCAATTAGATGCTCGGAGCTGGAATTTGATTTACCGATTGCTTGATGGCCGGCTCTCACTCTATCTAACACCGCTGCGCCCGTTTTATCTCTTGTTGTGCTTCGCGTATCCTCCTACGATATCCGGCGCGCTTGCGCAGGGACTTTCGCGAGGAGTTGATTCTCGATGTCTTTCGACCCCGTCTACCAGCTTGTGAAACAAATTCCCCGCGGCCGGGTTCTAACCTATGGGGCCCTCGCTCGAGCCCTGCGACTTCCCGGCGGCGCGCGCACTGCTGGCCGCGCCATGGCAGCCACTCCGCGCGGCAAAGGCATCCCCTGGCATCGCGTCCTCGGCGCCAAGGGCAAAATCCTCATCCGCGAGCCCTACGCCTCCCTCCAAAAAAAGCTTCTCGAATCCGAAGGCGTCTCCGTCATCGAATCCCGCATCGACGTCAAAAAACATCTCTGGACTCCGCCGCGAAAAAAATCTTTCACCGTCAAGAAAACCCGCAGTTCCATCTCCCCTCGCTGAGTGAGTTTTGTCATGGCGGCTGTCAAATCTATACTCCAAATAGAGGAATTGTTCCTTGCGCAAGCGCAATCGTGGATTAGCGCTCGCCACGCTTTTTGCCGCCAAGAAAACCCGTCGTCTCAGCAAGTCGTGAACCTGGCGCGCACCGGCGGGCAAGAAGGCCACGTCGCCAAAACCTGCCCTGCTTAGCCGCTTCTTCCGTGTAACCCGTCCGCGCGCAACCTCGTATACCAAATTGAAAGTACAAAACGGCAACTCTGGCATGCGCGTTAGTGGAGGCGGTTATGACAAACGAACAAGCAGAACCTAGGCGAGATTCGGACCACGGTGCGCACTGGCCGGCAACGATCGCCTCGTTGGCCGCAGGCGCTGCATTCTTGGCACTTTGGTTTTGGTTACTACCGCCCTGGTTGGGCTTTCATGTTGACACGCTTGGTTTGGCGCGCTGGCGCTGGATTGCCGCCATTCCGTCTGTGCTCGGCTTTTCAGTAGCAGTTCGGTGTATCTGGGATTTCGGATGGACGGGCCACGGCACGCCCGCTCCGTTCGCTCCCCCTCAAAAATTAGTCGTAGTCGGATTCTACCGATACGTACGCAACCCGATGTATGCAGGATTTTTCGTTGGCTGGCTGGGTCTTTGGGTGATCTTTGGCCGGGCGAACCTCGCGGCTCTCACCTTGGCGTTCGTGGCCGTGGTAAGTGTAGCCCTGTTTGTATCCCTCTATGAAGAGCCAACTCTCCGCAAGCTGTTCGGCGCGGAGTACGAGGAGTATTGCAGGAAGGTCCCGCCGTGGATTCCACGAATGTACGCCAGGAACGAGTGAATCTGTTTTGCGTAGGTTTGAAATCATTTGTCGCGCCAAACTGGAGGG
>Ga0247682_1000495_pt1 | contig 10731 bp, 10 predicted proteins | sample CNK23_metaG_FD_190130 | JGI IMG/M metagenome (GOLD analysis project Ga0247682, IMG submission 190130) | Soil microbial communities from Purdue University Martell Research Forest, Indiana, United States - CNK23 | ecosystem: Environmental > Terrestrial > Soil > Temperate forest > Bulk soil...
CTTCGCTCCGCTCCCCGGCTTTTCCGCCATGCCGTTTTATCCCGGCTACTCTGCGAATTTCTTCGACGGCCAGCACTTCGTCATGAAGGGCGGCTCGCCGCGCACCGCCGCGAGCATGCTTCGCCGCTCCTTCCGCAATTGGTTCCAGCCACACTATCCGTACGTTTACGCAACTTTCCGTTGCGTCGAGGACTGACGGAGCCTAGCCCCGGGAGCAAAGATGCCGACTCAACCCCTTCTGAAGCCGGTAGTGTCTCCGCTATCTGCGGAGTTTGCCAACGACGTTCGCGCAGGCCTCACCAAATCCGGCCAGCGCGAACTTCTTTCCAAATATCTTTACGACGAAGTCGGCTCCGCGCTTTTCGAAGCCATCTGCCTTTTGCCGGAATACGGCCTCACTCGCGCAGATGCACGCCTGCTCCGCCGCTACGCCAGCGAAATAGTCGCGCGCGTGCCTCTTCCCGCGCACATCGCCGAACTCGGCAGCGGCAGCGGCAAAAAAACTCGCTGGATTCTCGAAGCCGTCGCGCGCCGCCAGCCCACTTTCTATTACCCAATTGAAATTTCCCCCGCCGCGCTCGCCGCTTGCGAAAAAGAACTTGGCCAGATCGACCTAGTCCACATCGTCGGTTTCGAAAAGCCTTATCTCGAAGGCTTGCAGTCAGTCGTCAATCGCCGCGAACCGGGCGATTCCGTCTGCGTCCTTTTCCTCGGCAGCACCATCGGCAATTTCGATCGTCCCGCCGCCGACGATTTTCTTCGCCAGGTTCGCTCCATTCTCGCGCCAGGCGATTCCCTTCTCATCGGCACCGATCTGGAAAAAGACATCGCCACACAGTTGCTCGCCTACGACGACCCCGCCGGCGTCACCGCCGCATTCAACATGAACGTCCTCGCTCGCATCAATCGCGAACTCGGCGCCGATTTCAACCTCAAGGAATTCGCTCACGAAGCTCGCTGGAACGCCGAAGAACGCCGCATCGAAATGCATCTCCGCTCGCTGCGCCGCCAGCGCGTCAACATTCCCGGCGCCAATCTGCGCATCGGCATCGAATCCGGCGAAACCATCTGGACGGAAAGCTCTCACAAATACGCCGCATCCGAGCCATTGGAAATGGCGGCCCGCACCGGCTTCCATTGTGAAGCGCAATGGATCGATGAAGAGTGGCCCTTCGCGCAAAATCTCTGGATCGTGGAATAAAGCTAAAACGACTCGATTCGCCAAACCAGTGGCACAGACTTCAGCCTGTGCGCTTCGAGTCGGGCACACTCGACAACCTCGGGCATTCTTTAAAACGACTCAATTCGCCAAACCAGCTGCGCCGAAAATACTTTTTCTGTGCTCATTTTCCACCGCGCCAATATCTGCGAACCCTGATATACGCGTTCGAATCCGCCTTCCGATTCCGAAACTGTCTCAACCGGCGCGATCCAGTAATCCTGCGTTCCCGGCGCATGCAGCGTAATCCGCACGCGTTGCCACCCGTCTTCCATGCGCAGGATCGGCCCAGGCAATATTCCGCTCATGCGCAACGGTCGTGGCCCATCCGCCGTTTCAAAAAATCGGTCTGCGTCGTTTGCCGCCAGCGAATTAATCACAGATTCAATTCCAATCATCACCGCGCGTTCCAGCGGCTCCTTCAACTTGATCCCAATCTCGCATGCCACCTCGCAGCCGTTCGGCGCCGGCCCAAACGAAAATCGCTTCGTCAGCGAAAATGGCACGTCGCCGTCTTTCGTCGGCAGCATCGCTTCCCGTACGATTTCCGCTTCCTGCGGCCCGGAGCTCTTCACCGCATACTCGCCCGCCGCAAATCCCGCGTCCTCCCGCAATTGCAGCGATTCATACTCTTCGTGCGTGCGCTTTGGTGAAAAGATCAGCGTGCGAAACGCATTCCGCGCCCATCGGTCATACCGCAGATATTTTTCTAACCCTTGCTCTTTCACTCCCGTCTGTTCGTGAATGGACGCCACCACTCCGCCCGGCGAATTCGTCGCGTCCGCGACTCGCGCGTGATAAGCCTCCTGCCGCCGCTGCATTGAATTGACCAGCGTCGCAGCCGCCGGACGAAAATCCACCATCGCCAGCGTCGCTCCATCCGACGGCTTCAGCAGCGCCTGACACTCCGGCGAAGTAAACAACAATTCATTCGCGCCGTCCGCGTCGTAATCAAGCATCTCCACTCGCGACAGCAGCCCGCCCGGCACTTGCCGGTCCGCCAGCCATTCCGCGCGAATCAGATTTTTCCAAAGTGCCGTCCGCAAGTGCGGCGCATACAGTCCTCCAAACACGCCGTGCCAGTACGCGTCGTTGCACTGCCCTCGCATCAACAAATCCCGCGCTTCCGCCAGCTCTTCCGTTTGCCTGCTCGCGATTTTTCGTACCGGCATTGCCGCCACTCGCGTCGCCGTCCGCAACATCTTCTTGTGCAGCAGATTCGCCTCGGCATATTTCCGAAAAAATCCCCGCCACGATCCGCCGCGCAAAAACCCCGCCACTTCCGGCCGGCCGGAGAACTCTTGCTGCACTGCGTTGTACCGTCGCCGCACCGCCGTCGGGAACGCCCATTCCGTCATCTCCGCATACGACGCGGTCGGCAAGTCCGCGCGGCCTAGCGGCGTGTGCGATTCCGCGTACTCGCCCGGCGGCGTCAAACTCAGCCAATCCAGACTTGCTTCCAATGCCTCAAAGAAATTCTCCAGCCACCGATCGTCATAGCAATGCTTGAATGTCCCCGGCCAAACGCCAAACTTTTCCATGTCGTCGCCCATCGCCGCGACGCCCTCCGGATGCATCGCCGCCGATTCCTGCAGAAACTTCACTACGTCCTCGACCGTACCGAAAGGCAAAAGATAGCGAAGCGCCTTCAATCCAGGAAAAAGCCGCACGCTTTTTCCGCGGTCTTCCGCCACATAGGCGCCGAACAATTCATCTGGCTCAAATCCCGCCGACAAGAAATGATAATCGTCCACCAGCGAATAGCTGACCTGGGCCGCTGCCAGCGCCGAGGGCATTTGCGGCTCCCACACCCGCTCCGCCAGCCACGCTCCGGACGGCCGTCTGCCAAAATGCTTTTCCAAATAGCTCGCAAGCCGGGTCACTTGCTCGATTTGATCCTCGTTGGGAATTACCGCCAGGATCGGCTCGTAAAACCCGCCGCCGATCATCTCCACTTGTCCGCGCTGTACAAGCGCGCGCAGTTGCGCAAAATATTCTGGATGATTTCGCTCAATCCACGTCAGCAACGATCCGGAATAATGCAGCCCCACGCGAATCGCCGGATGTTTCTCCAGCATCCGCACGAACGGCGAATAAGCGTTCTGATAGCACTTCTCGATGACGTCTTCGAAGTTACCAACGGGCTGGTGCGCGTGAATCAGCAGTGAGAGGTGAAATTTTGCTGGCACTGGGGACGCTTCATACTCCTCAGTTCATCATAACCTGCCTGCAAGCCCGCGTACCGTCACAAGCCGCCGTGCTTCGCCGCCCAATCGCAGATCAGCTGCAGCGCTTCAGGCGAAATCGTCTCCTCGATCGCGCCATACTCCGCCGGCGTTCCCGATTCCGCATGCTGCAGCAAATGATTCAACTCTGGCATTTCTTTGACAGTGACTTCTTTGCCGCCCGCCTCTTCCAGCGCCTTCTGCATCAACGGCAGATTTTCCGCTGCCGACACCTGCAAGTCCTTGTTTCCATTCAACACGAGCGCCGGACACTTTACCTTCTTCAACGCCGGCAGCGGATCGTAATCCAGAAAATACCGGAACCACGGCGAACTCAACATGTGAATCTGCGCCTGCACCGAAGCTGGCATCGAACCTTCCGCCATCCCCGATGAAATCACCATCGCATCTAATTTCTTTTCGAGCACAGCCGCATCCCGCTCCTCGCGAACCATCGCATATGCTTTGCGATCCACATCGAGGCTCTGCGCAATCTGCGCGATCGGCATCCCCGCAGCTTCCGCAATCGCTCTGGACTGCGCCAGCATCGTCTCCTCGCCCGTTTTCGCCGGAGTTGCCAGCAGAACGATCCACGCCACGCCACCTTTTCCCGCAAGGAGCGGCGCGATAAGTCCGCCTTCGCTGTGCCCGATCGCGCCAACCTTCTCGCGTAAAATTTCTTTGCGCCCCTTCAAAAATCCAAGCGCCGCTTCCGCGTCCGCCGCAAAATCCTCTGTCGTCGCCGCGGAAAAATCGCCGGTTGATTTCCCAATCCCTCGCTTGTCGTAACGCAACACCGCCATTCCCTTCCGCGCGAGCGCATCCGCTAGCACAAGAAACGGCCGGTGCCCTGCCAGGAATTCATCGCGATTCTGCGGCCCCGATCCCGCCACGAGCAATGCCGCTGGAAATGGCCCGGTTCCTGCCGGAATCGTCAGCGTCCCAGCCAGCGTTGCTGTTCCCGCCGCATTCTGGAAGCTGACCTCTTCCTCTTTATACGGATACGGCTTCGCCGGATTTTGCGGACGCCGCAGTGCCAGCACTTCGTCGGACCGTTTGAACTCCAGCGCTACAGTGTCCTGGTTCTGACTCCATTTTCCCGTGATCGCGTTGTGCGCCGCGTTCATCGTTCCTTCGTAAACTCCCGTGACCATCGCAATTTCAAAATGCACCGCGCCGCTCTGTTCGCCCAGTTTGGACATCGGCAAGCCGTTCGCGCCCTGGTCCAGACTGTCCAGCGTGCCGCTCAATTTCTTCTCTTCGTCGTGCGTCACATGCAGCTGCAGGCGGTACCGCATATTTCCATTCTGAAATGCGCCCTGCCATGTGCCTTCGAACTGCGAAATCGCGTCCGCGGGCTTCTTCCCCGCTGCATTCCCGCTCTGCCGGTGAAATGCCAGCGGGAAGCTCTGCCCCGCCTGCTTCCACTCGCCAGTCATCGACCGTCCATCCGCCCCCAACTTCCCTTCGAATGACGCTCCCACCGCCGCAATCTCAAACCGCAACGTTCCCTGCCCCTGGCTCACCGCGCTCGCTTCCATCCCGTAGACCGACTGCTCCGGGCTATCCAATCGCGCCCGCAAGTCACCGCCTTTTTCGCCGCTTACGTGGAGCACCAGCTTCATCCGGGCCTCGCCCACCGCGAGTTCGCCTTCCCACTCTCCCTGCACGCCGGTCGGACGCGCGGCTGTCTGCGATGACGTGCCGGAAGTCATCGGCTTCGGCACCGTTTGTGCCTCCACCGCACTCCCTGCTAACAACACCGCACTGCCCCAAATCGGCACCCAAATGTTCATGTTCAAGCGATTCCCCCTCGAATTCGATCCCAATTCCCCGTATTTCGTCGCCTGTACAACCTTACTTTTCCTCAGCAAAGTTCCGGCTCCATGTATTGACACCCGCGTTTCTGTATGAAAGTCTACACGCCGAACGCATGAGAGTTTCGGCAAAAGGCGAGTACGCCACGCGAGCAGTTCTCCATCTCGCCATGCAGCATCCCAGCGTTGTCACCATTCACGAAATCGCGGCGCGCAACCGCATCCCCGTCAAATACCTCGAACAGATTCTTCTCGAACTTCGTCGTGCGGGCATCATCGCTAGCCGGCGCGGCGTCCACGGTGGTTACAGGCTCACCCGCCACCCATCTGAAGTTTCCGTCGGTGATGTCTTGCGTGTCGCCGACCACCGCGTCACCGATTCTTCCTGCGGCCAGTGTGACTCGGAGCGCGCATATGTCTGCGCCGATTCCGACAACTGCGGCTTGAAACAGGTTTGGAGCGATGTCCAGCTCGCCGTCGAGAAGATTCTGTTCGAAACCACTTTCGCTGACGTGTGCGCTCGCTCGCAAGGCGCCTCGCTTTCACGCTCGCACAGTCGCGTCTACGAATTGCAAGCCTGACGGCCTTCCGCAAAAAAAAACGGCGCTCAAGCCTGAACCTGAGCGCCGCCAAATCTTTTCATCGTGCTTTCCGGAAATCCTACTTCGCCGCGAAATAATCCGTATTGCCCGCCGCATACGCTTGCCACTTCTCCGGCAAATCTTCCATCGCGAAAATCGCCGTCACCGGACACACCGGCACGCATGCGCCGCAGTCAATACACTCCGTTGGATTGATGTACAGCTGCGTCACGCCCTCATGCCCCGCCTCGTCCTTCCGCGGGTGAATGCAGTCCACCGGGCAAACGTCCACGCACGCGGTGTCTTTCGTGCCGATGCAGGGCTCGGCAATCACGTAAGCCATTCACGCTTCTCCATTGCTCGGAACAGCGGCCGGGGGCTCTTCCAGACTTCTCATTCCGGCGATTCACGCTGCGCTCTATTTGGCTTTTGGCCAGCGAACAATATCACTTGATTGTACGCGGCACGCTTGCGATTCTCAACTGACGCACCCGAAGAGGGTGCGTCATCCTGAAGGAGCGGAGCGACTGAAGGATCCCGGCAAAGCTTGCTCGCTGGCAAACGCCCACGAATACCGGAAACTTAAAATGCTAGACACAAAAGGCAATCGCATCACCTACTTCGGCCATAGCACCTTTTCACTCACCACTCCTTCCGGCGAAGTCGCTCTGATCGACCCCTGGGTGACCACCAATCCCTTCTGCCCGCCGGCCATGAAAACCGTCTCCCGCCTCGACACCATTTTTCTTTCTCACGCCCACACCGACCACTTCGGCGATCTCCTCGCCCTCGCCAAGCAGCACCATCCCAAAATCGTCGCCATCTTCGAGACCTGCCTCTACATCGCAGAAAAAGGCTTCGAAAAAGAAGTCTGTCCGATGGGGAAAGGCGGTACCCAAACCGTCGGCTCATTTCAAGTCACCATGACCCACGCCTTCCATTCGAATTCCATCGAAGACAACGGCGTTCGTATCTACGGCGGCGAACCGGTCGGCCTTATCATTCGAATGCCCGGCGGCTTCACCGTCTATCACGCCGGCGACACCGCCGTCTTCGGCGATATGAAACTCATCGGCGAACTCTACAAACCCGACCTCGCCATGCTCCCCATCGGCGACCTCTTCACCATGGGCCCGCGCGAAGCCGCCTACGCCATCCGCCTCCTCGGCGTGAAACACGTCATCCCTATGCACTACGCCTCGTTTCCCATGCTCACCGGCACCGCCGATCAACTCCGCCACGAATCCCGCGATATCTCCGGTCTCACCATTCATGCCCTCAAACCAGGCGATAGCCTCGCCTGATTTTTGAACTTATTTTTTTAGCGATTGAAATCGGATCTAGCGGAAGAAGTTTCGAATGAAAAAGCCGACATTCGCTGGCCGTTCCGCCAGCCGCCGCATGAAATACGGAAACCAGTCGTTGCCATAGGGGATATATACGCGCACGCGGTAGCCATCTCGCACCAAGCGCCTTTGTAAATCAACTCGCACGCCGTACAGCATTTGAAACTCGAAGTCGTCTTTCGAAATCTTGTTTTCCGCCGCACACCGGATTGTCGCTCCAATCATGCGCGGATCGTGCGTCGCAATTCCGTGATAAAAACCGCTCGGCAGCAACAACTGCATCAGCCGCACGTAATTTGCGTCCACGTCGGCCTTCTTTTCAAACGCCACGTCCGCAGATTCCTTGTACGCGCCCTTGCACAAGCGTATCCGGCATCCGTACGCCAGCAAGTCCTGCACATCCTGTTCGCTGCGATACAAATAAGCCTGAATCACCGTTCCAATGGCCGGACTCTGCGAACGCACTCGCTTAACCAATTCTATCGTCCGCTCCGTATAGGCGGAGCCTTCCATGTCCACGCGCAGAAAATTATCCGTAGCCGCCGCTCGCTCCACAATCGAATGCACCAGGCCTTCGCAAAATTCGGTGCTCAAATCCATTCCCAGCGCCGTCAATTTGCACGACACGTTCGCATGCAATCTCTGTTCCGCTATTTTTTCGAACACTTCCAGGTAGGCGTCCCGCGCGTGCTGCGCGTCGGCAGTGGAGGCCACGTTCTCGCCGAGATAATCCAGGCTGACCAGCATCCCGTGATCGTTGCAGACACGCGCCGCGCCCAGCGCTTCATCCAGCCCTTCGCCGGCGACAAATCGCCGCGCCATCGTCCGCGTTCTGGCGTTGGACGTAACCCAATTTGCGAAACTTTTGCTTTGAGAAAGCTTAAGGAGTGTCGACCGGAGCATACCTGTCTATTATGGCGGTACCAAAAGCCCCTTACGAGTGACTGTGCCCTTCCAGGAACTTTTCTGCGTCCAGCGCCGCCATGCAGCCGGAACCCGCCGCGGTCACCGCCTGCCGGTAGCGGTGATCCTGCACATCGCCCGCGATAAACACGCCGGGAATTTCCGTCAAACTGCCGTGCGTCGAAACCAAATATCCGTTTTCGTCCGTCTTCAATTTTCCCTTGAATACCGTCGTATTCGGATCGTGGCCGATCGCCACGAAAACCCCATCCAGTGTGATTTCTCTTTTTTCGTGCGTCTCCGGATTTGCTACGGTCAAGCCGGTCACCAAACCCTCTGGCGCGTGAATCGTTTCCACCACCGCCGGTGTGACAAATTCTATCTTTGGATTTGCCTTGGCGCGGTCGATCATGATTTTCGACGCGCGAAATTCGTTCCGGCGATGAATCAAATAAACTTTCGTCGCATACCGTGAAAGAAAATTCGCTTCTTCCATCGCGGAATCGCCGCCGCCCACAACCGCGATCGGTTTTCCGCGGAAAAAATATCCATCGCACGTCGCGCACGTCGAAACGCCGCGTCCAATCAATTCGCGTTCACCCTTCAATCCCAAAAGCCGCGCCGAAGCGCCCGCCGCCACAATCAAACTATTCGTCTCGATCGTTTCTTTGCCGGCCGTGATTTTGAATGGCCGCTTCGTCAAATCCACTTCCGTCACCGCGCCGGATTTGAATTCCGCGCCGAATTTCTCCGCCTGTTTGCGCATGTTGGCAATCAGTTCCGGCCCCATGATTCCCTCGGGAAAGCCCGGAAAATTCTCCACGTGCGTGGTCAGCGAAAGTTGGCCGCCGGGCTCGTGCCCATCCAGCACTACCGGCTTCAAATTCGCACGCGCGGAATAGATCGCCGCGGTTAGTCCCGCACATCCGCTGCCGATGATGACTACGTTCTCCATGCGATCCTTCTCCGCATCATTAGATTCGGAACCCGCCCGTTAAGATACAGCGGCCCTAAATTGTAGCATTTGCAGCCTTTTTGCCCGCCTGCCGGAATCGCCGAGCGGCCGCGCAGCCAATTTGGAACCGATTCTCCATCACGGATTTCTCTTCTTGAATTGACCGCCCAATTTCGCGGCGGTTATTCTCTTTCTTTCCAATCTTCCGCCAGGAGAATTTTTCTATGGACCCGCGCTACCCCATCGGCGATTTTCAAATGCCCGCAAACGTCACGCCTGCGCTGCGGCAGGAAGCAATTCATAAGATTGCCGACACTCCCGCAAAGTTTCGCGCTGCGGTGAAGGGATTGAGCGAATCGCAGCTCGACACTCCCTACCGGGATGGCGGGTGGACCGTGCGGCAGCTGGTTCATCACGTACCGGACAGCCACATGAACGCCTACGTACGCTTTAAGCTGGCGCTCACCGAATCCACGCCGACGATCAAACCCTACGCCGAAGACAAATGGGCCGAGCTCGCTGATTCGCGTTCCACGCCGGTCGAAACTTCGTTCGTATTGCTCGAATCGCTCCATTCGCGATGGGTTCTGCTCTTGCGCTCGCTAAAGCCAGAGGATTTTTCGCGCAAACTGGTTCATCCGGACCGCGGCGAAAAAACGATTGATTGGCTGCTGTTTGTTTACGCCTGGCACGGACCGCATCACACCGCGCACGTCACTGAATTGCGCAAAGCAAAAGGCTGGTAACAGCGAAAGTTCAGGCCGCCTTTTTTTCATTTAGCTCTTTGAGCAGTGTTTTTCCCTTGCGAAACCAGGGGCGCTCGTAGCGCTGCATGTAGCGCGGAAGCGTTCGTTTTTTTGCCATGAGCGTCTGCGCCCATTCTTTTGCTTCGTCGTTTCTTCCCGCGAGTTTCAGAAATCTCGAGTAGTTGTAAAGCGTTTCCGGCGTGTTGGTGAACTGGATCGGTTCAGCGAACATCGCTTCGGCGTGCGTATAATCTCCAGTTTGCGCGTACGCGTTTGCGAGAATCGCGGCGGCGCGGTAGTAATCGAATTTGTGGTCGCTGCGGACGGCGATTTCCAGATCCGGAATCGCTCCGGCGAAATCGTTTAAGCCGACGGAAGCTTTCCCGCGCAAATAAAATGTATGGGGCGAATCGCTGCGCGCGGCGATGGCTTTCGTGAACGCTTCTCGCGATTTTTCAAATTTCTTTTCGTCGAGATACATTTCGCCAAGTTCTTCAAAATTCGCGGCGGAAGGATTATCGAGAATGTCGGTTTCGAGTTTTTGGATCCGCGTGCGGCGGCCAAAGCCCTGAAACACTCCGCGGAGAAGTCCGAGGTCCGGAATGCCTTCCACCAATAAATATGCCGCGGAGCCGATAGGGCCTCCAAAGAAAATAATATAGAACCAATAATTCTCCGGGCGACGGCGCACGAAATGGATTAGTGCGACGATCTGGACAATAAGACCCCAAGGGTAGAGATGGCTGAGCCCGAACATGGCGCGTGCTGGTACTCCGGTTCGTGAAATTAAGCGGTACTGGTCAGATTATCGGTAATTCGCTCCTACTTCGTTGCAGCCAATTCGTAAAGATATTCCACGTGAGACAACACTGCGCCGTCCATGCCGCGAACCTTGGGGTTTGCGGATTCAATCAAATAATATTCGTCAGGGGCGTGGGC
>Ga0247682_1000496_pt1 | contig 10627 bp, 9 predicted proteins | sample CNK23_metaG_FD_190130 | JGI IMG/M metagenome (GOLD analysis project Ga0247682, IMG submission 190130) | Soil microbial communities from Purdue University Martell Research Forest, Indiana, United States - CNK23 | ecosystem: Environmental > Terrestrial > Soil > Temperate forest > Bulk soil | place...
CACGACCCGACGAGCGCCGACAGGCGATCGGCCGCCTCGGCGAGGAAGCCGGTCGAGTAGCGGCCGCTCGAGAACTCCTCGCTCCGGAGGATGTCGATCGCCAGCTCCCGCGTCGTGGGCACGCCCTCCAGTACGAGCTCGCCGAGCGCGCGCAGCATCCGGTCGATCGACTGCTCGCGGGTCTCGTCCCACACGATCAGCTTGCCGAGCAGCGAGTCGTAATGCGGCGGGACGAGGTAGCCGTCCTCGACGTGCGTGTCGAGCCGGACGCCCGGGCCGAGCGGCGGCCGCATCCTCGACACGACCCCCGGCGCCGGCGCGAAGTCGTTGCGCGGGTCCTCGGCGTTGAGCCGAACCTCGATCGCGTGGCCGCGCCGCTCCGCCCGTCCGGTGTGCGCCAGCGGCTCGCCGGCGGCGACGCGCAGCTGCTCGCGGACGATGTCGATCCCGGTCACCAGCTCGGTCACCGGGTGCTCGACCTGGAGCCGGGCGTTCAGCTCGATGAAGTAGAAGCTGCGGTCGGGCCCGAGCAGGAACTCGAACGTGCCGGCGTTCAGGTAGCCGATCGCCCGGCAGGCTCGCTCGGCGGCGGCTTCCATCTCCTCGCGGGTCGCCTCGTCGAGCGCGGGCGAGGGCGACTCCTCGACGAGCTTCTGATGCCGGCGCTGGATCGAGCACTCGCGCTCGCCGAGCGTCAGCACGCCGCCGTGACCGTCGCAGAGCACCTGGATCTCGACGTGGCGCGCGGGCGAGACCGCCTTCTCGAGGTACAGGCTGCCGTCCCCGAACGCCGCCTCGGCCTCCATCGCGGCCATGCCGTAGGCCGAGTCGAGCTCGTCCGGACCCCGGACGAGCCGCATGCCCTTGCCCCCGCCGCCGGCGGACGCCTTCAGCAGCACCGGGTAGCCGACCTCGTCCGCGGCCGCGCGCGCTTCCTCGACCGTGGTCTCCTCCTCTGTGCCCGGGACGAGCGGCACGTCGGCTGCGCGCATCTCGCGCTTCGCCTCGACCTTGTCGCCCATCCGCGCCATCACGTCCGCGGTCGGCCCGATGAACGTCAGGTCGTTGTCGGCGCACGCCGCGACGAACGCCGGGTTCTCGGCGAGGAAGCCGTAGCCCGGGTGGACCGCCTCGCAGCCGGTCGTGGTCGCGGCAGCGACGAGCGACGGGATCTTCAGGTAGCTCTCCGCCGCCTGCGCCGGGCCGACGCGAACGGCGCGGTCGGCAAGGCGGACGTGCAGCGACTCCTCGTCCGCGGTCGAGTAGACGGCGACCGCCTCGACGTCGTTCTCGTGCAGCGCTCGGATCACGCGCACCGCGATCTCCCCCCGGTTCGCGACGAGAACGCGCTTGAACATCAGAGCGCGTCGAGCGGCGGCGGCCCGACCGGCTCGAGCTCGAACAGCAGCTGCCCGAACTCGACCGGCTCGGCGTTGCCGACGTGGATCGCGCGCACGATCCCGGCCGCGTCCGCCTTGATCTCGTTCATCAGCTTCATCGCCTCGAGGATGCAGAGCGTCTGCCCCTGTGCGACCGTGTCGCCTTCCTCGACGAACGCGGGCGCGCCCGGCTGCGGCGCGCGGTAGAAGACGCCGACCATCGGCGCCTCGACCCGCGTGAAGCCGTCGAGGCGCGGCTGTGGCGGCCGCAGGTCAGGCTCCTCGTCTCCGGCCTCCAGCGGCGCGAGTCTCGCATCGAGGGGCTCGGGCGTCCGGCGCACGGAGACGCGCAGGCCGGCCTCCTCGATCGTCACCTCCCCCACGCCGGACTCCTGCACGATGCGCACGAGCTCGCGGATCCGCTCCGCGCGCGCCTGGTCGACGCCGCTGGCACTCAGACTCTCGTCGCCGCTTGCGCGGCCGCGGATCGCCTGCAGCAGCGGCTCCGCCTCGTCCCCGAACAGCGCCAGTAGAAGCAGCTCCTCTTCGCTCGAGGCGAGCCCCTTCGCCTCCTCGCGCAGCGCGCTCAGGTCCACCGGCGCCTCCTGCTGTGGTGCGCCGCCCGAGAGCGCGACCGCCCGCTTGACGGTGGCGTCGATCGGCCCCGGCGGGCTGCCGTAGCGGCCTTCGATCAGCGCGCGAAGCTCGTCGACGACGGTCTGGTAGCGGCTCGCCGAGAGCACGTGGAGCAACGCCTGCGACCCCACGATCTGGCCGATCGGCGACGCGATGGGCGGCCAGCCGACCTCCTCGCGGATCTTCGCCAGCTCGTCGAGCACCTCGTCCAGCCGGTCGCCTGCACCGAGCGCGCGCAGGTGCCCGTCGAGCGAGGCGACGAGGCCCGGCGGCACCTTGTGCTCCGCCGCGCGCACCGCGATCCGCGGCGCGAGCGGTGTGACCGGCTCGTCGCCGATGTGCTCGTCGACGAGCTCCGACGCCTCCCACAGACGCTTGACGTCGACACCGGTGTCCATCCCGAGCCCGGCCAGCGCCGTGGCGAGCGCCTCCCCGGAGATGCGGTGGACGGTCAGCGCGACCGGGTAGACCGCACACGCGATGAGGTCCGCTCCCGCCCTAGACGCCTCGAGCCCGGACGCCAGCGCGTTGCCGCCGGCACCCTGGCAGTAGAGGCCTACGGGCAGGCCGCTCGCCTCCTTGAGCGTCGTCACCAGCTCCTGCGCCTGATGTGGCTGCAGTGCGCTCGACGGATCGTGCAGGAGCACACGCGACGCCCCGAGCCCCGGCAGCTTCCTCGCCTGCTCGACGAGCGCGTCCGTCTCGTTCGTGTAACCCGAGCCGAAGACCAGGCCGGCGTCGAATTCCTTGCCCGCGGCTGTGATCGCGAGTCCCGCCTCACGCAGGTTGTCGACGTCGTTCAGCGGGTCGTGGAGGCGGAAGACCTCGATCCCGCTCTCGGCGGCCGAGGCGACGAAGCGGCTGACGAACTCGCCGCCGACCGGGCGCGAGCCGACGAGGAAGCGGCCCCGCAGCGCCATCGCGAGCAGGGTCGTCGTACGGTCGTTGAGCGCGCGGATCCGCTCCCACGGACTCTCGACGCCGCGGCGCACGGACGTGTCGAAGACGCCGCCGCCGGAGACTTCCAGGTAGGCGAAGCCGGCGCCGTCGAGGATCTCGGCGAGGCGCAGGAGGTCGGCCGTCGGCATGACGCCCGCGAGCGGCTCCTGACTCAGCAGGCGGATGGTCGTGTCGACGAGCGCGGGCACGGCGGGGAGCCTAGCGCCGCTAGCGCGGCTCGGCCCAGCGGCCGAACCACTCGACCCACGCTTCCTGCTCGGCCGTCTCGACTGCCTCTGGCCGGTACGCCTCGCGCACCCACTCGACGGCTTCGCCCGGAGCGACCCCGGAGAGGATCGCCATGCAGGCGAGCACCGTGCCCGTCCGGCCGCTGCCGCCGAGGCAGCCGACCTCGACGAGCTCGCCTCGCTGCGCTCGGCCGAAGGCGTCGACGATCTGCCGGGCCGCGACCTCGGGCTCTTCGGGCAGGCCGAAGTCAGGCCAGGCGACGAGGTCCGCGGGCCAGGTCGGCGCCCAGTGCTCGTCGAGGTAGAGGCCGAACGCGCGCTCGGGGTCGTCCTCGCGGCGCTCGGCGAGCGATGACGCCTGTACGCGCGAGCCGTCAGGAAAGTCCACGATCGCCACGGATCGAGCCTAGCCCGTGATGGGTCCGACCGGTTCCAACTCGCCTCAACCTGACTTGAAACGGTGGAACGAATGCCATAGAAGAGAGGCCTATCCGGTTCGGGGTGTGGAGGGAGTCAGCCTGGCCACGACCGCCGGGGCGAGGGGTCAAGCGGGTGAGCCTCGACCAGAAGAGAGCGCGAGTCTTCGGGGTGCTCTACCTCGTCACATTCGTGACGTCGGTCCCCGCGCTGCTGCTGTACGAGCCTGCGCTCCGCCATCCGGTGGCGTTCATCGCCGGCTCGGGGAATGTCAACGGGATCTACCTCGGCGCGCTGTTGGAGCTTCTGCTCATCATCGCGAACCTCGGAACGGCAGTCGTGATCTTCCCGATCATGAGACGGCAGTTCGAAGAGCTGGCGATCGGTTACGTAACGGCGAGGCTCGTCGAGTGCACGTTCATCCTCATCGGCATCGTCGCGATGCTCGGGATCGCCACGCTGCAGCATGAGGCTGCGGGCGCGTCCGAAGGCACAGTCGCCTACACGCTCGCTGCGATCAAGGACTGGACGTTCCTGCTCGGGCCTGGATGGGTGGTCGGCTGGGGGAACGGGTTGATTCTGGGGTACATGATGTACCGCACACAGCTCGTGCCGCGGGCGTGGACGTGGCTCGGGCTCGTCGGGGGGCCACTGATCATCATCTCGGGGACGATCGTGATGTTCGGAGGAAATCCCTCGTCGGCGACGATCAAGGGCCCCGCGTCGATTCCCGAGGCTCTGTGGGAGCTCTTCCTAGGCGTCTACTGCACGATCTGGGGCTTCAGGCGCGATGCCCCGATCCTTTCCGGGAGCCCGGCGCCGGGGCGTGACTACGCCCGGGAGATGTAACGGCCTTCGCGCGGGTCGACCTTGATCCGGTCGCCCACGTTCACGAAGAGCGGGACCTGCACGACCGCGCCCGTCTCGAGCGTCGCCGGCTTGGTCACGTTCGAGACCGTGTCGCCGCGGACGCCGGGCTCGGTCTCGGCGACGGCAAGCTCGACCGACGACGGGAGCTGCACGCCGGCCGGGTTGCCGTCGACCTCGAGCATCTGCACGGTCGAGCTCGGCTCCATGTAGGGCAGCGCGTCCTCGACCGCGGTGTGCGGCAGCGAGAACTGCTCGTAGGTGTCGGTGTCCATGAAGACGGTCTCGTCGCCCGCGTCGTAGAGGTACTGCACCTCTTTCACCTCCGTGCGGATACGCGTGAACTTCTCGCCGGCGCGGAAGGTCTTGTCGACCACGGCACCGGAGTCGAGGTTGCGCAGACGCGAGCGCACGAACGCGCCGCCCTTGCCGGGTTTCACGTGCTGGAACTCGATGATGCGCCACACCGAGCCCTCGAGCTGGATGTGCATCCCGTTCCGGAACTGATTCGTGGAGACCACCTCGGCCACGAGGCGGAACGCTAGCTGACTTCGACCAGGTCCTTGGTCGTCGTCGTGAGGATCTCCGGCTCGCCGTCGGTGACGATGACGAGGTCTTCGATCCGGATCCCGCCGAGGCCCTCGAGGTAGATGCCGGGCTCGACCGTGACGACGTTGCCGGCGACGAGGGTGTCGCTCGACTCGCGGGAAAGCCGCGGGGCTTCGTGCACGTCGAGGCCGACGCCGTGGCCGAGGCCGTGGCCGAAGTTGGCGCCGTACCCGGCGGCCTCGATCCGGTCGCGCGCGGCCGCATCGGCGTCGATGCCCGTCACGCCTGCCCGCGCGGCCTCGAGCCCCGCGAGCTGACCGTCCAAGGTCGCGACGTAAGCGTCCCGCAGCTCCTGCGGGAGCGGGCCCGTTGCGAAGGTGCGGGTGCAGTCGGCGCAGTAGCCGTCGACCTGCGCGCCGGCGTCGATCACGACCGTCTCGCCGGCCTGGACCTCGCGATCCGTCGGCCGCGCGTGCGGCCGCGCCGAGTTCGGGCCCGAGGCGACGATCGTCTCGAACGCCGGGGCGTGCGCGCCCAGCTCGTGGAAGAGCGCGTCGAGGCGCCACGCGAGGTCTCGCTCGGTCCGGCCGATGAAGTGCTCCTCGGCGAACCGCTCGTAGGCACGGCTGGTGATCTCGCCGGCGCGGCGGATGGTGTCGAGCTCGCCGTCGTCCTTGACCGCGCGGAGCGCCTCGACGAGGCCCCGGCGCGGGACGAGGTCGAGCCCGCCGCTGCGAAGCACCTCCCACGACGCGTAGCTGACGGCGTCGGCCTCGAACCCGACCCGCCCTTCGAGCAGCTCTGCGAGCGCGCCGACGAGCGAGCGTTTGGTCTCGACGAGCTCGACGCCCTCGACGGCGCGGGCGGCGTCGACGTAGCGGAAGTCGGTGAAGAGGCGAACGCGCTCGGGCTCGACGAGCAGCGCGGCGTTCGAGCTCGAGAAGCCCGTCAGGTAGAGGACGTTCGGGCTGTGCGTGACGAGCAGCGGCTCTTCGAGCGTGGCCCGCAAAGAGTCGATCCGGCTCATCCGCGCCGCTCCGCCAGGAACTCGAGCGCCTCTTGGTAGCCCTCCGGCCCCTTGCCGATCACCCGCGCGGCCGCGAGTTCGGCGACGACGGAATGCTTGCGCCACTCCTCGCGGTGCTCGATGTCGGACAGGTGGACCTCCACGACGGGAACATTGAACAACTCGACGGCGTCGCGAATGGCGTAGCTGTAGTGCGTCCACGCGCCGGGGTTGACGATCACTCCGCCGGCCCAGTCGAACGCGTCGTGGCACCAGCCGACGTACTCGCCCTCACTGTTCGTCTGCCGGCACTCGGCCAGCAGCTCGAGCTCGCGTGCCCAGTCGTAGATCTTGCTCTCGAGCTGGTTGAGACTCAGCCCGCCATAGAGCGCCGGGTCGCGGCGGTCGAGGACGTCGAGGTTGACCCCGTTGAGAACGGCCACGCGCACGGCGGTGACTCTACCCCGGTGTCAGGCATAGCAACGGAACTGTCAAAACCCCTGCATTTCCCCCTGTCAGACACCGTGACGGAAGTGCGACGTCAGTCGACGATCAAGGCGTCGAGCGCGTCGCGGACCTGCTCCTCCGGGAGCTCGACACCGGTCACCGGCTTGCCGGGTGCCTCGAGCAGGACGAGCCGCGGCGAGCCGTTGACGGACTTCTTGTCGCGCGCCATGGCGGCATGGGCGGCGCTGCGATTCACGCTGACCGGCTGCGGCGCGAGCACCTGCTCGACGGCCGAAGTGTCCTGGCCCGACAGCCGGAGCGCGGCGAGCAGACCGAGCGCGACCGCCTCGCCGTGCGTCGGCCGGCGGAAGTCGCCAGCGGCCTCGAGCGCGTGGGCGAACGTGTGACCGAGGTTCAACACCGCCCGCTCGCCGCGCTCGTGGGGATCGCGCAGGCAGATCGCCGCCTTGTACGCGGCGCAGCGACGGACGAGCTCGCCGTCCGGCAGCTCCCACAGCGGCTCGCCGGCCAGGAGGCCGGTCTTGACGACCTCCGACATCCCCGCGCGCCGCTCGCTCTCGGGCAGCGTCTCGAGCAGCAATGGATCGATCGCCGTCCGCACGGGCCAGTGGAAGGCGCCGACGAGGTTCTTCCCCTCCGGAAGGTTCACGCCCGTCTTGCCGCCGATCGCGGCGTCCACCTGGCCGACGAGCGTGGTCGGGACGGCCACCCACGGCACACCGCGGAGATACGTCGCGGCCGCAAAGCCCACCACGTCTGTGGTGCAGCCGCCGCCGAAGCCGACGATCGTGCCGCCGCGGCCGAGCCGCAGCTCACGCCAGAGCCGCTCCACGGCGCCGAGCGACTTCGCCTCTTCGCGGCCACGCAGAGCGTGCAGCGGCGCGTTCAGCGGCGGCCGGTGGAGCCCGAGCACGATCGCGTCCGCTATCACCTCGACCTCGTCGCCGGTCACGAGCTCGTCGAGCCGCGCCAGCAGGTTTGCCTCGACCAGAATCCCCGCCGCCGCGAGGACGATCCCGTCCACGTCGCCTGCAGCCGCGTCGGCCGCCTCGGCATACAACGGCTGGCGCCGGGCGTGCAGCGCCCGGAAGCTCTCCTCGTCGCGCGCAAGCGGCCGGTCGCTGTCGGCGACGCGCGCCCAAGCGTCGGCCGCGTCGACCGCCACGTGCACGGTCAGCGCGTAGCGCCGGAGCGCCTGCCGGATCTCCTCCGTCTCGACCGCGCCGCCGCCGAGCGCCAGTACCGCCGGCCGGTCCTCACGCAGCGTCCGGAGCGTCACGTCGGCCTCGAGCGCGCGGAACTCGAACTCCCCACGCTCCTCGAAGAGCTCCGAGATCGACTGACCGAGCGTCCGTTCCAGCTCGCGGTCGACGTCGACGAACCGCCGGCCGAGCCGTTCGGCGACCTGCGCGCCCAGCGTCGTCTTCCCCGCGCCCATGAAGCCGACGAGCGCGACGTGGCGATCTAGCGCGTGCGCCACGGGATTCGCTCCAGGTACGCGCGCCAGGCGCCGACGAAGTCGCCGAGCGCGTCGCCGCCGAACTTCTCGCGCGCCGCGCGGGCGAGCTCGAACGCGACGGCCGCCTCCGCCACGACGGCGAGCGCCTCGACCGCCGCGACGTCGCTCCGCTCGACGAGCGCCTCACCCGGCTCGCCGGTCTCGAGGTCGACCGAGCGCAGCGGCCGCATCAGCGTCGGCAGCGGCTTCATCGCGGCGCGGACGATGACCGGCTCCCCGTTCGAGATCCCGCCCTCGATCCCGCCGGCGTGGTTCGTCTCGCGGTAGAGGTTGCCGTCCTCGTCCGCCAAGATCTCGTCGTGTGCCTCCGAGCCGCGGCGCTCGGCGAGCTCGAAGCCGGCGCCGACCTCGACGCCCTTGACGGCCTGGATGCCCATCAGCGCCGACGCCAGCCGAGCGTCGAGCCGCTCCTCCTTGGAGGCGTACGAGCCGAGGCCGGGCGGCACGCCGTGAGCCCGGACCTCGACGACCCCGCCGACCGTGTCGCGATCCGCCCGCGCGCCGTCGATCCGCTCCTCGAGCGCTTCGGTCACAACGCGGCCCAGGACGTCGATTGCGATGTACCCGAGCAGCGCCTTCGCCACGCCGCCCGCCGCCACCGCGACGGCGGTCTGCCGCGCACTTGCGCGCTCGAGTGCGTCCCGTGCATCGGTGAGCTCGTACTTGAGCGCGCCGGACAGGTCCGCGTGCCCGGGCCGCGGGAGCGTGACCGGCTTCAAGCCTTTGCCCGACGGCTCGCCCTCGCGCGGCCACGGGCTCATGCCCCACTCCCAGTTCTTGTGGTCGCGGTTGCGGACGACGAGTGCGAGCGGCGTGCCCAGCGTCCGCCCGTGCCGGAGGCCGGCCAGGACCTCGACCGTGTCCTGCTCGAGCTGCTGGCGTGGGCTGCGGCCGTAGCCCTGCTGGCGGCGCACGAGGTCGGCATTGATCGCGTCCCGGTCGAGCACGAGCCCGGCTGGCAGGCCGCTGAGGATCGCCACGAGCGCCGGCCCGTGCGACTCGCCTGCCGTGACCAGGTTGAGGCTCATGGCACTAAGCCTATGGCGCTGCGCATCGTGCCAACAGGGGCCGGGCTGCCGGTCCAGAGCTCGAACGACGCGGCGCCCTGTCGCACGAGCGCCTCGTAGCCGTCGACCACCTTGCAACCGGCGGCCCGCGCCGCCTCCACCAGCGCGGTCGGGCGTCCGTCGGCCCGATAGGCGAGGTCGACGACCGTCTGGCCCGCATGCGGCTCGACCAGCAGCTCGTCGCGCTCGGGCGTCGCGTTGACGACGAGGTCGCACCCGGAGGCGTCCGGTGGCCACGACCCGCTGCGCGTGAACGTCCGCACCTCGCCGTGCAGGCCCGGCAGCAGCGCCTTCGCCGCGCCGCCCGCGCCGATCAGGCACACGCGCTCGGCCTCGATCCCCGCCACGATCTCCTTGTCCGTGTTGAAGCCGAGCACACGGCCGTCACGCACGACGAGCGTGTTCACCGACTCGCCGTCCGCCTCGTCGCAGAGCGCCGCCGCCGCGAGCTTGTGGGGGGTCGTCACGTTGGCGCCGGCCCAGCCGTTGTCCACGAGCCGCCGCACGGCAGCGGCGAGCTCCTCTGGCGCGACCTCGAGCGCCACGTACTCCCAGTCGAGGCCGGCCGCCGCGAAGGCCGCGTTCTGCATCCGCGGCGAGAGCGACTCGGCCACCGGCTTACCGAGCAGCGCGACGCGCGTCACTTGTAGCCGTGCGCGGCCTTGTAGGCCTCGAACGCCGCCTCGCTGGCCGTGAAGAAATGGTGCTTCTTGTCCGGTTTCGCGACGAAGTAGAGGTAGTCGACCTTCGCCGGGTGCGCCGCGGCCTGAAGCGATGCGAGGCCCGGGTTTCCGATCGGCGTCGGCGGCAGGCCGGCATGGATGCGGAGGTTGTACGGCGTCGGGTTCTGGAGCTGGGACTCGTGGATCGACTCGGTGCCGGGGATGTCCAGCCCGTACCGCAGTGCAGCGTCGATGCCGAGGGTCATGTGCCGGTGCAGGCGGTTGTAGATCACCGCGGCGACCAGCTGCCGCTCCTCCGGCGCCGGCGTTTCCTCCTCGACCATCGACGCGATCGTGAGGACGTCGTACGGGGTCAGGTTCTTGGAGCGCGCGTACGCCAGGTTGACCTTCGCCCAGTTCGCCCGGAACGCCTTCAGCTGTGCAGCGACGAGCTGCGACGAGCTCGTCCGCTTGGTGAAGTCGTAGGTCGCGGGGAAGAGGAAGCCCTCGAGCGGCAGCCGCTGCGTGCCGAAGCCCGGCTGGCGGCGCGGTCTCGCCGTGGCCGCGAGGTAGGTCGTCTCGCCTAGCCGCACCTGCTTGCCGCGCTCCTTGCGCGCAATCGTGGCGACCGCGGAGGTCCGGGCCGCCATCTGCGCGCGCGTGAAGCCCTCGGGGAAGACGATCCGGAACGGCTTCGGCGGCGCTGCGACCGTCGGTGTCGGCGGCGGCTTCTTGTCGTTGCCCCCCACGCTCGCGACTGCGAACCACGCGATCGCGAGCGCGGCGACGAGCACGACGAGCGCCGCGATCCGGCGCCGGTACACGACCGACCGGGGGGTCCGCTTCGGCGGCCGCGGCCGCCGAAGCGGA
>Ga0247682_1000499_pt1 | contig 10576 bp, 12 predicted proteins | sample CNK23_metaG_FD_190130 | JGI IMG/M metagenome (GOLD analysis project Ga0247682, IMG submission 190130) | Soil microbial communities from Purdue University Martell Research Forest, Indiana, United States - CNK23 | ecosystem: Environmental > Terrestrial > Soil > Temperate forest > Bulk soil...
CTTCCTCCAGCGAAGATTCCGCCGCCGTCCGCGCCCGCGTCATCGCCGCTCGCAGTCGCCAGTCCGCTCGCTTTTCTTCCGAAAAGAAAACCTACGCCAACGCCCAGATGCCTGCTCGCCTCATCCGCAAACACTGTGCCATTACACCCGACGGCGAAAAACTTCTGGAAAACGCCATCACCCGCCTCGGCCTTTCCGCCCGCGCTCATGACCGCATTCTAAAAGTCGCCCGCACCATCGCTGACCTCGATGCTTCCGACTCCATCCAACCCAAGCACCTCAGCGAAGCCATCCAGTACCGCACTCTCGATCGCTCCTACTGGGCTTGAGCTCGAACTCTTCTCTCTCTGCCGTGAGTAATGGTTCCATTCGGGTCATATCTGCACAAGTTTCGTATTTCTCCTTATCTCAAATTACAAAAGTTGCCGGATTGTCGTCGCTCGCGCCGCTCACTAACCTCTCCATGACGAACGGAATCGTGTCACGCGCTGTACTCGAGTAGTTGAGTCTTCTCGTGTCGCTTGTTTCCAACGTCCTACGCACCGCGCGTGTGGAAGTTCCATTTCATCCAAGGAGGCATGCATGCATCAAGTTGTTTCATTTAAGCGGTGTTCACTGGCAGTCGCTCTTGCGATAGCGGTTCTGCTATCGCCCACGATCGGCTTCGCGCAGTTGGGCACTGGCCTTCCAATTCCTACTCCAATCCCGACGCCCACTCCGACCGCGACATCGTCGGTCATGGGAGAAGCGAGCGCCGTTAGTTCTACGGTGCTTGGCTTCACTACGGTCCTCGGTTCTACCGGCACTCTCTCCGGCGTGAACGATGCTCGCGATGCTTCCATGACCGTCGGGACTCTTCCCTCGATTCTTACGGGAGAAACCCTAAGTGCAGCCACGATTAGCTGGGCTAACCAGGTTTACTCCACGGCTTCTCTTACGAACTTGAACATGACCGTTGCCGGCGTCGGCATCACCGCCGATTCGGTTATGGCGCAAGCCTCCCAAATCGCAGGCAGCGCCGGAACTGGCAGCTCATCCTTTAGCAACCTTTCCGTCGCCGGCGTTCCCATCAACGTTACTGGCGCTCCGAATCAAGTCGTAGCCATTCCCGGCGGCGTCGTCACCATCAACGAACAAACCATTTCGCCAACAGGTGCCGCCGTTGTGAACGCCTTGCATGTCACCGTCACCGGCGTTGCCAACCTCGTCGTCGCTTCCGCCACGGCAGGTATCTCTTAACCCACCTTTCGGTGGCTTCAGCACACATGGAGAAATAGCGATGAGTAAATTTGAAAAAAAACTTGGTCACTTGTTCGTATTCGGATTTTTGATCGGAGGTGTTTTAGCTGTCCTCCTTACTTTCCGCGCCGCCCCTGCAAAAGCCCACCTGATGCCGGCCCCGTGCGATTTCACCACTGGTGGCGGATTCGTTCTCACCGACGCCGGCAACCACGCCAACTTCGGTCTCGTCGGCGGCTGCAAGAATGGCGGTTACTTCGGCCATGTCAATTTTGTCGACCATGATACGGAAGGATTCTTCGCCGGCCTGCACGTCAGCAGTACCAGCATCGACGGCTATTTCGAGCCGGCCCCTGGTTCGACCGTCCGCGATATCTGCGGAACGGCAAACACCAACTTGCCTCCCCCAAACGATACGAGCATCAAGTTCCGTGCCAGGACGCAAGACAACGGTGAACCCGGAATCGGCGTGGATAGATTCGGGCTGAAGCTGACGAATCCGCGCACCGGCCAAAGCGCCGTGGTAATTGCGACTCGCTACTTGGCTGGCGGCAACATCCAATTGCACAAACCAAATCCATCCACCACCGGCCCCGCCGTTCCGCCGGACGAGATTACTGCGTGCGGTAGTGACGACTCTGGCCTCGGCCAGTAATTGCGACGAAAACGATTTACGCAAGACTGGCTTTGTTCAGGAGTTGCACGGCCCGTAAATTTTCGGCCTCCGCGGTTAGACCGCAGTTCAACCCACGCAAAAAGACCCAAGTCCAGGATTCGGACTTGGGTCTACCCCTTCATCACAGGTCTCGGAGCCTCTTCGGCTTCGGTACCAAGAAAGAGCTTATATTCAGTAGTTCTATTGCCATATAACCCCAAAATATCTACCATTTTTATGTCGGATTCCCGGGGAAAGGCTACGAACGGCTCGCCTCCAACTCGTTCTGTGCCGGACTTTCGTCTTCTTTTCCAGGCGACGCCCGGCCTCTATCTGGTCCTCGATCCCGAACTCAAAATCGTTGCAGTCAGCGACGCCTACCTTCGCGCTACCATGACCAAGCGCGACGATATTCTGGACCGCGGTATCTTCGATGTTTTTCCCGACAACCCCGACGACCCTTCCGCCACTGGCGTTCGCAACTTGCGCACTTCGCTCGAGAGAGTCCTACGTGAAAAAGTCCCCGACGCAATGGCCGTCCAAAAGTACGACATCCGCCGGCCCGAATCCGAAGGCGGCGCCTTTGAACAGCGGCATTGGAGCCCCGTCAATTCCCCGGTCCTCGGTCCCGACAGCAAAGTCCTCTACATCATCCATCGCGTCGAAGACGTAACCGAGTTTGTCCGCCTCAAGCACCAGGAAATTGCTCATGAAAAATTGACTGAAGACCTTCGTACGCGCACCGGCCAAATGGAAGCCGAAATCTACCAGCGCGCCACCCAAGTGCAAGAAGCGAATCGCCGCCTCGAAGCCGCGAACATCGCGCTCATCAAGGCAAAAGAGGAAGCCGAGCGAGGCAGCCAATTTAAAGACCAGTTCCTCTCCACCATGAGCCACGAACTGCGCACTCCGCTCAACGCCGTTCTCGGCTTCTCCGATCTTCTGGCGGATGAACGCTTCGGCCCGCTCAACGAACGCCAGCAACGCTATATTGCCCACATCCACACCGGCGGCAGGCATTTACTTAGCCTGATCAACGACATTCTGGACCTCTCCAAAATCGAGGCGGGTCGGATGGAATTGGCCAAGGAAAATCTGGCCGTCGATGCCATCTTTAGCGAAGTCTTAAGCGTCATGCGCCCGCTCGGCGACCGCAAATCGCACACGTTGACGCAGCGCGTCCAGCCCGCCATGGTCGTTCGTGCCGATGCCACCAGGCTTCGCCAGGTCCTCATGAACCTTCTCGGCAACGCCATCAAGTTCACTCCCGACGGTGGCTTCATTGAACTCAATGCCTTCACCGTCCGTGGCGATGTTCGCATCGAGGTGCGTGATAGCGGTCCGGGAATCCCGCCCGAAGAACAGAAGCGCATTTTCGAAGCTTTTTACCGGTTGCGCGAATCGGGTGCTCACACCGAAGGAACCGGCCTCGGCCTTGCGATTACCCACCGCTTGGTCGAGTTGCATGGCGCTGAACTCACCCTCGAAAGCGAACTCGGCCGCGGCAGCTGTTTCTACTTCACGCTTCCGCCTGCGCTTGGTTTTCGCGATTCAGTCCCGTCTAAAACCCCGGAATTCTCCGGCGTCCCGCGTCTTCCCCGCGTCCTCGTCATTGAAGACGACAAAGCCGCCGCACAACTCATTCAGGCCCAGCTCAGTTCCACCGGCTATGACGTTCTGATTTGCCACGAACCGCAAAAAGCGCTCGAACACGCGATTCAGTTTCAGCCCGGCGCCATCACGCTCGACATTGTCATGAAGCCGAAAAACGGCTGGGAGGTTCTCACGCAGTTGAAGCGTGACGCGCGCACTTCAAATATTCCTATCCTCGTCGTCTCGATTCTTGACCAGCCCGGTATGGGCGCGCTGCTCGGTGCCGATGAATACCTGGTCAAGCCAGTCGATAAATCCGCTCTCCTCGCGGCCTTGGCGCGCCGAATCAACGTAAAGCCTGCCCCCGGCCGCGTCAGGCCCGCTCTCGTTGTAGAGGACGATGCATCCACGCGCGAGTTCATTACCGAAATGCTCACTTCGCAAGGCCGCGTCGTTGTCACAGCTTCCGATGGCGCTCAGGCTCGCGCTCAGATCAATCTTCATTTACCGGAATTCGTAATCCTCGATTTGGGTTTGCCGGATATCAGCGGTCTCGAATTGCTCGCAGAGTGGCGCTCGCATCCGCGCACCGCCGAGCTTCCTGTTTTCGTTCTTACGGGCAAGGATGTGACCAGGGAAGATCAGGAATATCTGCGCCGCCACGCGGAGTCGCTCTTCCACAAGCGCCACTCCTGGCACGATGCACTTGCCCGCGAACTCAATCGCGTGTTGTCTCTCGGTCCGCCGGAAAAAGTTTGACGCTTTGGGGAGTTGCCGTGAAGGGTCGCGTTCTCGTCGTCGAAGATAACGCCGTCAATCGCGAGCTTCTCTGCGATTGGCTCGAATCCCAGGGATGGGATCCCATCTACGCGGAAGAACTGTCCGCGGCGTTTCGGATTCTTGAGAATTGCGAGCCATCCGCGGTGTTGCCCGCGATCGTCCTCCTGGACGTCCAGGTTGGCGCGGAGGATGGTCTTTCTCTCGCCGCCTGGATGCGCAAGCAACCTCGGCTTTGTCAAATTCCCGTCATCGCCGTCACCGCCCACGCCCTCGTCACCGAGCACGAACGCTTTCTCCGCGCTGGCTGCAACGCCTGCGTCTCCAAACCGATCGATTTCAAATTATTGAAAAACGAGATTGAGCGGTGGCTCGAGGCTGCCCCGGACCTGCGGTTTACTTCCTGAATCTGTCGCACTTTTTCCGCCGGCGTTCTGCTAGAAATCCTGCTGCGCTTTTTTCCATCCAAACGCGCTGCGCGCAATTTTCGGATTGCGGCGCTCCATATAGTTCGCTAATTCCGCCGCCGTGATTTCGTAGTCCGACGTCGGTGGATGATTCGAATGCGCCGCCAATTCCGCCTGCAGCCGCTCTGAACAAATCGCAGGCGCATCCTGATACCTCGCGCGATGCGAGACGAACGCATCATTCGCAATATTCAATTTGAATTCGCGATCCGCGCCGTCTTCGTTTACGTGAAACGTATATTCGCGCATCAGCAACATCGGCTTGAATCCCATATATTTCACGGTAATTTTGCTGTTCACTTCACACCCATCGTTGCCCGGTCGCCGCCCGCTTCCTTCACCAGAATCTTGCGGCCTCGAACGTCCATACCGTTCAGCTCGTCGATCGCCCGCTCCGCGTCGTCGTCCGAGCCGAATTCCACGAACCCAAACCCCCGCGAACGCCCTCCCTCGCGGTCACAAATCACTCGCGCCGATGTCACCAGAAATCCCCGCGCGGTGAACAGCTGGTGTAGCTCTTCGTTCGTTATCTCCGCTGAGAGCTGCCCGACATACACCTTTGTCATCCGTTTCCCCTTGATTTCGGTCTCTGTTCTCGACACCAATATCTTGTTTGCGGCCGCCTTTCGTGCAACGCGGAGAAAGAGGCGGCGGCGCGCGCGCACGCCTAAATCAAATCTGGCTTGGCCAAGGAAGTATTTCAGGGTGGGTCCGCTACCGGTCTAAAAGACCTGAAGGCAGCCTTGATCCGTCTCTGAGTCTGCGCTACTTATCCGTTCCGGTCAATGGTAATACAGAGCAATGACGCGCGTTTTAATCAGTCAGATCAATCACCGTGAGCGCCGGTGCACTGTAAGACACCACGTAGAGCTTCCCGTTATTCGCGTCCACCGCAACTGCAAATGGATTTTTCCCGGTGTGGATCGTTTTCAAAACGCTGTTTCGATTACCGTCGAGTACTGAAATCGTGTCGCTGTGCGAGTTGGCGACATAAACTCTATTTTTCTTCGCGTCCACCGCTACCGCCTGCGGAAGAAACCCGACCTTTACGGTTGCCACCACTTCACGTTTTGTTCCGTCGACGACGGTCACGGTGTCGTCGCCATGATTCACGACGTAGACCATGTTCGTCGCAGGATTCACGGCAACCGCACACGGAAACGCGCCGGTCGGAATCGTCGTCGTAACGCCAGACTTCTCGTCCAGCGCCATCAGCTGCGCATTTCCAACTCGCGTCACGTACAGCGTGCTCGTCGCTTCATTCACCGCCATTGCCCACGGATGCATCCCCACTTGTTTTTTACCCGTGATATTTGTCGTCTTGTCCATGACGATCAAATTCGTGTTCTCGTATCCCAGTAAATACACTTTATCCAGCGCTGCATCCACGGCGATCGCGTCCGCGGAACCTGCCTTCACTGTCGTGATGGCATTTGTCACGCCGTCGATCACGGTAATCACGTCGCTGAACGTGTTTGACACATAAATCTTGTTCGCGGCTGGATTGGCCGCCACAACATAAGGTAGTGAACCGACTTGCAGCGTCGCCAGCACCGAATCGCTCGGCCCGTCGATCACGCTCAACGAACCGCCTTGGTTATTCGCCACATAAATTCTGCCCGTCGCTTCGTTCACGGCGATGGCAACGGGTTCCGCTCCCACGCGGACACTCACGGTCGACTTCACCCGTGGATCGAAGACCGAAACGCTGCCTTGCCGCGAATCGATCGCATAAACTTTTCCGGTTTGCGAATTTACTGCAACCGCTCTGCTCCCGATTAGCGCGGTCGAGGGTTCGACGTTCTGCGCGTTCGCGCCGGTCGTTGCGCCAGCGCAAACTAAAAGCCCAACCGTTACCCGCATTATTCCTGCGGGCACACGTCTCGATCTGTCCATCCAATTCACGGCAAACCAAATCCTCTGGAGAGACACTGTACGATAATTGCGATTCTCGTGTCTCAGCGCCAAAGAATTTCTTGGCGGGGAAAATCCGAAATACGAGACAATCAATCCTTGCGAGGACGATGCGATTGCTCTGCTTGAACTGTCTGCTCCAAAAATCATGCCGCCCAGTCTTTGCTACATTTCTGCTGCTCTGTGCAACCGCAGCATGCGCCCAGACACAGCAACCGAAATTCAAAGTCATCGCCCTCGCCGAAGCGAACAGCATTCACAAGCCTTTTGTGGATGCCGCCAAGGTCTGGCTCGCAAAAGAAGCCACAGACGGAAATTTTTCGATCGACTACATCCAGAACACCGAACAAATCGACGCCGCTTTTCTTTCCCGGTACCATCTCTTTATCCAACTGGATTATCCGCCGTACGGCTGGACACCCGCTGCCGCCACCGCTTTTCAGAAATACATCGAAGAAGGCCGCGGAGGCTGGATCGGATTTCATCACGCGACCTTGCTGGGTGAATTTGACGGCTACCCGATGTGGAACTGGTTCTCCAATTTCATGGGCGGCATCCGCTTCAAGGACTACATCGCTTCGTTCGTCACCGCAAAAGTTAACGTCGAAGATCAAACGCATCCCGTGATGCGCGGCCTCGGCGCTTCCTTCGAGATCGAACGTGAAGAGTGGTACACGTACGACAAATCGCCTCGCCCAAACGTGCGAGTGTTGGCCAGCGTTGACGAAAAAACCTATGTGCCCGACAGCCCGCTAAAAATGGGCGACCACCCGGTTGTCTGGACCAACGAGCACGTCAAAGCCAGAAATATCTACATCTTCATGGGACATCGCGGCGAACATTTTCAAAATCAGTCTTTCACGACGCTCTTTCGCAATTCCATCTTCTGGGCGGCCGATCAATGATTCGCTCTCTTCCCGCTTTTCTACTCGTTGCGCTGATTGCCCTTTCTCCTTCTGTTTTTGCCGCACAGCAAAATTCGTTTCACGTTCTGGCGTTTTACACCGACAAAGGCGAACCGGACCACATCGATTTCGCAAAACAGGCCTTGTCTTTTTTTGCCGAGCTCGCGAAGAAAAGCGATTTTCAGTTTGAATCGACGACGCATTGGGAAGACTTAAACGCCGAGAAGTTAAAAAATATCCAGCTCGTTCTCTGGCTCAACGATTTTCCAAAAACGGCGGAACAGCGCACGGCGTTCGAGAACTACATGACGCACGGCGGCGCCTGGCTCGGTTTCCATGTGTCCGCTTACAACGACGACAGCACGCACTGGCCCTGGTTCGTGGATTTCCTCGGTGGCGCCATTTTCTATGGCAACAATTGGCCACCGCTTCGCGCCAAACTCGTTGTGGATGATCGCGCCCACCCGGTCACGCGCGACCTTCCAGCTACGTTCATGGCGCCGGCGAACGAGTGGTACATCTGGAAGCCCAGCCCCCGCCTCAACAAGGACGTAAGAGTCCTGCTCACTCTGGATCCCTCGAACTATCCGATCGGCCTGAAAGATACGATCACCGGTGGCGACCTTCCCGTTGTCTGGACCAATACGCGCTACCGCATGCTCTACATGAACATGGGCCACGGCGACGAGATTTTCGCCAGCCCGGATCAGAACAAGCTATTTGAAAACGCCATTCGCTGGCTGCGCCCTCGATGACGGCAGTCGGAACCCTGTGACGCTTAACGCGAGGCGGAGGTGAGCTCGTTTGTGCTCAGCAATGCTGGATTGACTTCCGATTTGGCGGCGTACAGGTTGGTCAGCCGATCGACAAAATTTTTCGCTTCAGGAACGGCTGCAAAAATGGCAGTTTTCAAGTTCAGGTAAACCGTGCGATAAACCGGTTTGCGTTCCTCCGAAACTTCGCTATTTGCTCCCCAGTTTAGCCGGTCGCCAATTGCGAGCATGATTTGGCTCGCCTGGAGCGCGGTCACATCCCCCCGCAAACCTTGCTTGACCGATTCCTGCACCGAGCCAAGTTGCTGAATGGCCGCATCCTTTTCGGAGTCGCTCATCGTGTCATTGCCGATGATTTCGAGCACCGCTTGCTCGAGCGGTTTATCAATCGTTTCCGCGATACTGATCGTCGTTTTTGATTCGGTAAGGACGGCTTCCAATTTGAGCGCGTAGTCGCGAATTTTTTGGTGGATTACGGCGAGTTGTCCGCCGGCGGCCTGCGCTGCTTCGCTGGGCGTCTTCCCTTGCTGCAGCGCAGTTCGATAAAGATCGTAATCTCCCTTTGCCAAATTCCAGATCGCCTCGTCCACCATGGCCTTCGCTGAATTTCCAAACGTCAGGTCGCGGACTCGCGTTCTCGTGGATGCCTCCGCCACTTTTCGTTCAGCCTTCGGCTCTTTTGATTTGTGTGGCACATCCGGCAACGAAGGAGCCTCGGACTTTGTTACGGCGACCTCAAGGAGCCGGCTGCGAACCTCAGCTTGGGTCGGACTGTCATCGCGTTGCACATCGGGACTGACAACGCGAGCTTCCAACAGCGCAGATCCGTTCACCTTTGTGACAGCAACTTTTCCCGTCCGGTTTTTCGCTTTGGCTGGGATCGGATTGCCATTCTTCTCCGACTTGGGCTTTTCCGACTCGGCGCTGATGACGCGCGCTTCCTGGCCATGCTCGCGCGAAGGCCCCAGCTCTTTCGCGTGACTCTCGCAGACGTAAATGGGCTCGTTGCCGCCCTTTTCCCAGCAGAGGATGACCGGCGTTCCGTAGTCGCACTCCAGCCGGTAATTTGCGGACAAAGCTTCCGCAGGCTTTCCGGTCTGGAGTCGCCACTCCGCGCGGCTTGGACAAGTTCGTTTCGGCACGACGCTAATTTTAGCGAGCCGTGCTGTCGGATGTTGAGACGCTCGGCGGCTCGGTGCCGGAACATGTAACCCCACTGTACGTTGGGCCAGTCCAAGTTTTCGGACAGCAAGATGGCGGTAGACTAGTGTTTGTGCTGTCCCGCGCGCCATTGACGGGGGCGCGGGCGGTATGTTACCCATACAACGCCAGAAAAATTGGGCATTTTGGAGTGTTGACGAGCCGGATGGCGGAAGAGACCAAGCACCTCGAAGTCACGCTCGAAACCCAGGTGGAAAGTGTGAACCTGGCGGAAGAAATGTGTCTGCGCCTGGCCGAAGCGGCCGGTTTCGGGGAAGACGAGTGCTATCGCATTGGAATGAGCGTGCGCGAAGGCGTGATTAACGCGTTCCACTACGGCAACAAAGAAAAGCCTGAAAAGAAGATTCACCTCGCCATCGACCTGACGCCGGAAAAAATGATCATTCACGTTACCGACGAGGGGACCGGCTTTATCCTCAAGGATGTTCCGGATCCGCTCGCGGAAGAAAATCTTTTGAGCACGTCTGGCCGCGGAATTTTTCTGATGCGCGCGTTCATGGATGAATTCGACGTGGTGAAAGCCGAAACGGGCGGCGCGGAAATTGTAATGTCGAAACGGTTGCCCGGCGCCGGTAGCGCACCGTCTAACGGAAGCGGATCGGGCGGACACCACGCCGGACCACACCAGGGAGCTTGAGAGATCGATGGCACTTCACCTGACACCAAGAGATTCCGGTCTAATTACGGTTGTGGATGCCAGCGGGCGAATCACGCTTGGCGACGGGAGCGCGAACCTGCGCAAAACAATCCGTCAGCTCGTGGAAGAGGCGCACGTCAACATCCTGCTCAATCTCGCCGACGTGGATTACATCGACAGCTCTGGCATCGGCGAACTCGTCAGCGCGTATACCGCGGTGCGGAGCAAGGGCGGCGAACTGAAACTTTTGCATCTGACAAAAAAAGTGCACGACCTTTTGCAGATTACGAAACTATTCACGGTCTTCGAAGTTTTTTCCGACGAGCCTTCGGCCCTCAGCAGTTTTAAATAGCGCGCCGGATCCCCGGTTGTGCTTCGCCTTCAATCATCTGGAC